>Ga0194137_10000482_pt1 | contig 26795 bp, 20 predicted proteins | sample TARM_MetaG_T3_14_FD_134025 | JGI IMG/M metagenome (GOLD analysis project Ga0194137, IMG submission 134025) | Freshwater microbial communities from Pennsylvania, USA, analyzing microbe dynamics in response to fracking - TARM_MetaG_T3_14 (version 2) | ecosystem: Environmental > Aquatic >... | reverse complement strand
CTGTTCCAGCTGGCCTCCAGCCGCATGCAGCTGGCCGAGGCCGCTCGCAAGGCTTCCGCTGCCGCTGACGAGCGACTGCGTGCCGTCCTTCAGCTTGCCGGCTCCTTCGCTGAGCGGATCCATGCCGCTTTGCAGCTTCTGCGTGCCTTCCGCGAGCTTGGCGAGATTGCTTTTGAGCTTCGCCACTCCGTCATCGACCTTGCTGGCTCCGTCCTTCAGCTCCCCGGCGCCGTTGCTGGCCTCCGAGAAGCCGTCCGATATTTCCTTGACCTGATCGAACATGCTCTCGGTATACGCCTTCGTAATGCCGGAGCTCAGATCGGCGCGAATATCCTTCATCGCGCTGTTGCCGATCTGGCCGGCAATGAAGTTGTAGTCGCCGTTAGGCTCAAAAATAATTTCGGCCCGCTCCGGATTGTCGTTCATCAAGGTCGTCGCTTTTGCGGAAAAATCCTTGGGAACCCGGATCGTCATATAATAATCGTTGTTTTTCATTCCTTGCTCCGCTTGTTCCGGACTTACGAACTGCCAGTCGAATTTCTCGTTTTTCTTCAGCTCGTCGATGAAATCATGTCCTGCGTCAAGCGTTTTTCCCTTGTACACCGCTCCGGCATCCTCGTTCACGACGGCAACCGGCAGCTTCTCCAGATGGCCGTATGGATCCCATGAAGCCTTGATTAGAAATCCGCTGTACAAAATAGGAACAAACGCGACGGCGATGAACGAAATCGCAAGCATCGGCTTTTTGAACATGTCCTTCAGGTCTTTGCCGACGACGTTCAAGGCTTTCATTGCATTCCTCACCCTATCTTTCGTTTATCTTTTTCGGCCGGCTTGCGCATGCTAACCAGCGAGAACAATCCGCCGGGTCATTGAGCTCTCCTCCAAGTTATGACCAAAAATCAATTTCGGTCAGTTGGTCAAAAACTACTTTAACACGCTCTCCGTCATCTTGCAAGAGCTCCTCCGAAGTGCAAGCGCTGTCTCTTCAAATAAAAGCTGTCTCTTCAAATAAAAAATGAAACGGCCGTTGCGGTTCTCCGTATAGAAAAGTTATGATTGTTTCGAATGACCAAAATACATTTTTCGTTCCACGGTCAATGAATGTCATGGCTGAGGAACCCCGATATAAAGGAGCGATCCCTTTCATGTCCATCGACCGGAGAACGGAAGTCGTCAACGCCGCTGCCAAATCCTTTGCCATGTTCGGCTACAAAGCCACTACGATGGATCAGGTGGCCAAAATCGCGCGAGTCGGCAAAGGAACCATCTATACTTTCTTCGATAATAAAGAGCAGCTGTTCGAAGAAATCATGAACAACTTCATTGAAGAGATTCTCGCGGTGGCGGAGGCCGCCATCGATCCGGACAAGCCATTCGCCGAAAATCTTCACCGCTGCCTGCTCGACGTGCTCACCTACCGCCGCGAGCATGAGCTCAGCGTCCGCCTCTCCTTGGAGATGAAGGAATTCGGAACCGCGGCGGCCGGCTTCGGCATCCGCATGACCGAAGAAGCGCTGAACGGCTTTGTCAGCGGCGCCGTCCAGGACGCCATCGCCAAAGGCGAGATCAAGCCCTGCGATCCCAAGCTTACCGCGTATGTGCTGATCAAGCTGTTCATCACGCTCGTCAGCGACTGGCCGGCCGCATCGGGGCAGCCGATGAAGGAAGAGGAAATCATGAAGCTGTTCGAGCTCTATTTCCTGAACGGAGTTTCCGCGCAGGGATAGCCCTTGACCTGGATTTGGATCTGGACCGGATAAACGCAAGCAGCCGCCCGGCATCATCTCGCGATGACGCCGGGCGGCTGTTTTGTGCATGCCGGTTAAACCTTACTGGAAGAGGGAAACATACTCGCCGTAGCCTTCCTGCTCCAGCTCCGACTTCGGAATGAAACGCAGCGCAGCGGAATTGATGCAATAACGGAGACCGCCCTGGTCCTGCGGTCCGTCGTCGAACACATGGCCGAGATGGGAATCGGCGCGGGTGCTGCGGACTTCGGTACGGACCATGAAATGGCTCGTGTCCGTCTTCTCGTTCACGCCCTGCTTGTTCAGCGGACGGGTGAAGCTCGGCCAGCCGCAGCCGGAGTCGAACTTGTCGAGGGAGCTGAACAAAGGCTCTCCCGAAACGATGTCGACGTAGATGCCTTCCTCCTTGTGATCCCAGAACTCGTTGCGGAACGGAGGCTCCGTGCCGTTGTTCTGGGTCACTTCGTACTGCATCGGGTTGAGCCGCGCGCGCAGCTCGTCCTCGTTTTTCTTCATCGTCCAATTTTCCTTGATGAAGGCGTCGCGGCCGGAGCCTTTGCGGTACATCTTGTAGCGGAACGGATGCGTCTTGTGGTAGTCCTGATGATAGTCCTCCGCATCGTAGAACGTTGCCGCAGGCTCGATCGTGACGACGATCGGGCGGTCGAAGCGTCCGCTCTCCTCCAGGCTGCGCTTGGATTCCTCCGCCAGCCTGCGCTGCTCCTCGCTATGATAGAAGATGACGGGACGGTATGAGTCGCCGCGGTCCGCGAACTGGCCCATCGCATCCGTCGGATCGACCTGCTGCCAGTAGATGTCCAGAAGCTTGGCGTACGGGAACACATCGGCATCGAAAGTGATTTGCACGGCTTCCGTATGGCCGGTATTGCCTGCGCACACTTCATCGTAAGTCGGGTTTTCCTTATGTCCGCCTGTGTAGCCGGAGACGATCTTGATAATGCCCGGCTGCTCCTCGAACGGAGATACCATGCACCAGAAACAGCCACCGGCGAATGTTGCTACTTGCTCGTTTGCCATATCGCAATCCCTCCTGGGGTAATGTAATTAGTCATCAGGCAAGGACCCATGTATGGAGCCTTTCTTCTATTATAACGAATGCATGCCCCCCAAGTCCAAGCCTCTACTCCCGCAGCGCATCCTGCAGCTTGGTCGACATGGACGAGCCGCTGCCGCCCATTCTTCGGCGCAGCCGCTGCATCTCCGCCGTTAGCCTGGCGACTTCCATTTCGAGAGAAGCCTTCTCCTGCTCCAACCCGGACAGGCGGTCCCGCAGCTGCATGTTCTCTTCCTCCAGCCTGTTCATACGCTCTTCAGCATTCATTTAGCTCCATCCTTCCTCCCGGACTATCAGCTCCGGACTCCGCTCCCTCAAGATCGAGTCCATGAGCACCGAGCTCTCTTCCCCGTCAGGGGAACATTCCAGATCCGCATCCGCATCGAACGCCATCCTGCTGCCTGCAGCGGCCAGCTCCCGCCGAACAAAGGCGGCCGCCAGCCGCAGCGAGTGTCCGGCAGCCGGAATCCAGCCCGGCATCATCGCCGTAAAATCGTGAATCATTCCCGCGTAGCAGCGGTATTCCACCGCGACTCCATCCCGCCGCAGACGCTCGGCATACTGATGCCCCTGGTCGCGCAGCGGGTCCAGCTCCGCCGTGACGACGAGCGCAGGGGGCAAGCCCTCCAGCGTATCCGCCAACAGCGGAGACACAGCGGGCTTTCTTCGATTGTCCTCCGGGGCATAACCGGACGCGAACTGCTGCAGCAGCCGCAGCGTCAGCATATACTGCCTGCCGTTCTCCCGCAGCGAAGGCTGTGCCGCGCTGCCGGCGCCGCCTGTCAGATCGACCGCCGGATACAGCAGCGCTTGGCAGGCGATGTCCGGCCCTCCGCGCTCCTTGGCCAGCAAAGCCGTCACAGCGGCGATATTGCCGCCGGCGCTCTCGCCCGCCACGGCGATCCGGCCGCCGTCTCCTCCCAAGCCGGACGCATGGATCGAGGCCCATTTCAACACGTCGTAAGCATCCTCCACTCCGGCCGGATACGGATGCTCCGGCGCCAGCCTGTATCCGACCGACAGCAGCATGCAGCCGCTCAGGACGCACCAGGCCCGATTGTATCGATGCCGGGCGGTGTGGTCGCCAAGAGCGAAGCCGCCGCCATGGAAATACAGCACAATCGGGAGCTTGACCGACTCGCTTGCGCTCTCGGGCCGATACAGGCGAACAGGAATCATGCGGCCGTCATGGGCAGTCGCGGTTATGTCCTTCCAAACTGCCCTGCCTTCCACCCGCAGGGCTGCGGCCGCATCCAAGCCCTTCATGAACAGCCTCATGCGAGGGCGCATCCGCGGCAAGGTCAAGCCCGTCATCCAAGATCCGGCATGGACGATGCCGAGCAGCAGCCGAAGCGGCAGCGAGCGGGGGCCGAGCGGGCGCTCCGCGGAATCAGCGCCCTCCCGTTCTTGGCTTGACACGCTGGATCATCTCCGTCTTCAGGCTCCATAGCGACTCGCTGAAAGCAACGGGATACGGCTCCGGATGCAGCTTGCGCAGATGCGGCTGGCGGAACAGCTTCAGCTGCCCGGCGTGGTAGGCACGAATCTCATCCAGTGCAGGCAGCTCTCCCGTCAGCCGTCCGTCCCGAAAAACTGCCTTCAGCAGCGGAACGGCTGCATAATCCTCCGCCTCTGCCGTCACATACGGGTGGGCCGGATCGACCAGCTTCAGCACCGCTCCTTCCACCGGCGCCGTGTCTCCGCGCAAAGTCATGAAATCGGCCACAGCCATGCCGCTTCGGCGATCGATCAGGCGGTAAACGTCCTTGACGCCCGGATTCGACACTTTATCCAGGTTGCCGGAGATTTTGATCACCGGCTCGTAACGGCCGTCCTTCTCTCGGGCGACGAGCTTGTATACGCCTCCGAGGGAGGGCTGATCCGCCGCCGTAATCAGCTGCGTGCCGACGCCCCATGTATCGATCCGCGCGCCTTGAGCCTTGAGATTCATGATGATGTGCTCGTCCAGGTCGTTGGAAGCGACGATCTTCACATCGGGGAATCCGGCTTCGTCCAGCATCCGCCTGGCTTCCCTCGACAGCACCGCCAAATCGCCGCTGTCGAGCCGGATGCCCTGAAGCTCCTTGCCTTCCTTCCTCAGCTCTTCTCCCGTCCGGATGGCATTGGGGACGCCGCTTTTGAGCGTATCGTACGTATCGACAAGCAGCGTGACTCCATCCGGGAGCGCCTTGGCGTAATTCATGAACGCTTCCAGCTCGCTGTCAAACGCCTGGACCCAGGCATGGGCATGGGTTCCTTTTGCCGGCATGCCGAACATCATGCCGGCTCTCATGTTGCTGGTGGCATGGAAGCCGGCGATATAAGCCGCTCTTGCTCCCCATACGGCCGCATCCATTTCCTGGGCGCGCCGGGTCCCAAATTCGAGCAGCGTATCGTCTCCGGCCGCCTGCTTGACCCGCGATGCTTTGGTCGCGATCAGCGTCTGAAAATTGGCCGCGTTCAGAAGGGCCGTCTCCACGAGCTGGGCTTCCATAATTCTCGCTTCGACCCGGATCAGCGGCTCTCCCGGAAATACGAGCGTTCCTTCCGGCACCGCTTCAAGCGTACCCGTAAAACGGAAGGAGCGCAGCTCGTCGAGGAAAGCCTCTTCGTAACGCTCCTCCTGGGCGCGGAGATAGTCCAGATCCTCTTCGCTGAAGGCCAGCTTGGAGATGTAATCGACAATGCGCTGCAAGCCGGCAAAAACAGCAAACCCGTTGCCGAAGGGCAGCTTGCGGAAATACATCTCAAAGACGGCTTTACGGTTATGCGTGCCCATTTTCCAGTGGGCATACATCATATTGACCTGGTATTTGTCGGTATGAAGCGTCAGATCCTCGCAGTTCATCGTTGACCTCCTAAATGGACAAGCTTCGCCAATGGCAAAGGCTGCGCCGCTTGAACGGCGCAGCCTTTGGGCATCGGAATTTATTCAGCCGGTTTCAACAATCCGTTGTCATGCTCCGCAAGCAGGTCCCGATCCTGGATGACGGGCCGGTCGGAGCTGTGCAGCGCCCGGGATTCATCCAGCTCTCTCTTCAATCCTTTGATCTCCCTTTGGAGCCGGTACTGGCGGATGATTCCGAACAGCCCCGTGCTCAGGCCGCCCAGCAAAGCCGAGATCAGGATGACCAGAATAAGCGGCGCGCTCGTCGTCGCGAACATGAAGTTGACCAGCACCGGATCGACGTTGATGACAGCGAATATGGCAATAAGCAAGGCAAAAACCAAGCCGGATATTAACAGACCTTGCGTTTTCATGGAAATCACCTCAAGCCTTCTCTTCATTGGATATTGTTCCCTTTTACCCGGACGCCATGCCCGTTCAAACCCTTTTTTTCTTCGGCATCCACACTTCGATCAGGGAATACAGCTGCTCGATCGCAATCGGCTTGCTGATGTAATCCGAAGCCCCTGCGGCCAGACATAGATCCCGGTCCTGCATCATCGCCTTCGCGGTCAGAGCGATGACGGGAATATCGCGGTACAGGGGATGCTCGCGGATCCGCCTCGTCGCTTCATAACCGTCCATGACCGGCATCATCATATCCATCAGGACGACGTCGATATCCTCCCGCTCGTCCAGAAGCTGAAGCGCCTCCTCGCCGTTGTTCGCCGTCAGCACCTCCGCCCCTTCGATCTCCAGGGCATTCGACAGGCTGTAGACATTGCGGATATCGTCATCGACGAGCAGGATAAGCCGGCCTGCCAGAGCCGGATGGCTGGGGATCCGGTCTGATGACGCGGCTGCCTGCTGCTTGGCGGCTTCGGCCGTTGCCGAAGACCGCCCCCGGTCTCTCCGCTCCGGCGTCGCCTGGAAGGAAGGCGATTCAGCTTCAGCCGATTGCTTCGTTCCTCTCTCGGCATTCGCCAAGGAGGACAACGACGGAACATACAAGGTGAACGCGCTGCCCGCTCCCGGGCTGCTGTCCAGCGTGATGAGCCCGCGCAGCAATCCGGCAAGCTCGCGGGAAATCGAGAGGCCGAGGCCGGTGCCTCCGAATTGGCGGCTCGTCGTGCCGTCGGCCTGCTGGAAGGCATCGAAGATGACTTCCTGCTTGGAAGGATCGATCCCGATTCCGGTATCGCTGATTTTGAAGGAGACGATCTTCTCCCCGCCGGCTTGCGGAAGCAGCTTAGCGGCTTCTTCAGCGGGGACGAGCGCAATTTCCAGAGACACTCCTCCCTGAGGGGTGAACTTGAAGGCGTTGGAAAGAAGGTTTTTGAGAATTTGCCGCAGCTTTCTTTCATCCGTGTACAGAGTGGCCGGAACATCCTCGCCGCAGTTCATCTTGAAGTCCAGCTGATGCTTGTGCGCAATGCCGGAAAATCCGGAGAACACGCTCTCCGGCAGCTCCGACATGTTGATGGCATCCACATGCAGATCCATGCGTCCGGCCTCGATCTTCGTCAGATCAAGGATGTCGTTGATCAGATCCAGCAGATCCTCCCCGGCGGAATGGATGACGCGGGCGAATTCTTCTTCTTTCTCGGACAGATTCCCGGCCGGATTCTCGGCCAGCATTTCCGACAGAATCAGCATGCTGTTGAGCGGCGTCCGCAGCTCATGGGACATGTTGCCCAGAAATTCGCTTTTGTAGCGGGAAGTCTGCTCCAGTCGTTCGGAATACTGCTTCAGCTCCTCCTGGATCTGGCTCAGCTCGTCGTTCTTCTCCTCCGACAGCACGAACTGCCTTCCAAGCTGCTCGTTGGAGGCGGACAGCTCCTCCTGCTGGGTCTGAAGCTCTTCCGTCTGGACCTGCAGCTCCTCCGTCATCGCTTGCGACTCGCGAAGAAGGCTCTGGATTTGCATTTGCGTGAACAGCCTGTTGAGGGCGCTGCCCAGCATGTCGGCTGCTTTCTCGGCGAATGTCTCCAGATGATGCTCGAAAGGCTTGAAGGAGGCGAGCTCCAGCACGCCTAGCGTCTTGCCTTCGAACAGGACCGGAACCAGCAGCAAATGAGATGGCGGAGCGCTGCCCAGTCCGGAGGAAATCCGAATGTACGTCTCCGGCACTGTGTAGCTTCGCTTGAGCTTTTCGGCAGCCGTTCGGCCGACAAGCCCTTCTCCGAAGCCGAACGAAGCGGATGCCTCCTCCAGACCCGATCCGCTGCCCGAGACGGACGCGGCAAGCGTCAGCTTGGCTCGGGAATGCTGCGGATTGGAAATATAAAGCGCTCCATATGGCGCCTTCAGAGCCTCCGCGATGTAGCGGACCACCATGTCGGCCGTCTCGTTCAGATTCTCCGCGCCCTGCAGGCGGGAGCCCAGTTCTACGCTGTAGCGCTGAATCCAGCTCTCGCCTTCGAGCTTCTCCAGCAGCTTGTTCGTCTCTGCGGCTAGATCGGCCACCTCATCCGAGGTCGAGATCGGGACCCGAATCGAGAGATCGGCTGCGCTCTGCTCGCTTTCTCCGGACATGCCCTCCAGGCAATCCGTCACATTTCGGATCGTGCGGACGATGGAGCGCGACAGCAGCCAGCCGATCAGAGCCGACAGGAAGATCGACAGTCCGAACAGAGACAGTAGCGTCGTGCGGAGCATGCTGTTTCCTTCCTCCAGATTGGCAAGCCTCTTGGAGGTAAGGGTTTTCTCCGTGCTGCGGAATCCCTCGAACATTCCCCGCAGCTTGTCCATGTCCTGCTTGCCGCGGTCGATGACATAGAATTTCCTGACCGCCTCTTCATCCCCGTCTTGCTTGGAGTCGATGACAGGCATCGTAATGGCCAGCCATTCTTCAATGACCGAGCGGATCGACTCCAATGTTTTCATCTGAAGGGGGTTGTCTGATATTAGCGCCATCAAGCTGTCATAGTTGGTCTGCCATTGCGAAAATCCGTTCCGGTAAGGCTCCAGATAATTATCCTCGCCGGTGACAATGAATCCCCGCTGGCCCGTCTCCATGTCCAGCACGTTTTTTTCGATTTTGTTCGTAAGATTATGCACTTCGATATCATGGCTTGTAATGTAGTTCGTTTCTTGCTGGACCTTGTCCAGCTGGTTGAAGACGACAAAAATCGAAATCGCCAGGCATATCAAAATGACGGCATAACCGGCGATAATCTTGGTTCTGATCGTAATTCTCCGCTTCGATTGGCTCGACAACTTTCTATCCCCTGTTCTGGCCGGCGAAGGCGCACAAGCTGGCTCTGCGCCGGATTTATCCCTCAAATGCTCGAGACGGATGCCGAATCGGCCTCCGGTATCAGGTCACAGGCGATTTGCCCCCGTCAATATTCAGCGCCGTCCCCGTTATATAAGAAGCCGCGCCGGAAACGAGGAAGACGATGGCATCCGCTGCCTCCCGGGTCTCTCCGATCCGTCCGAGCGGGACGGCATGGCGCGGATCCCGGGCATACTCCTCCCAGCTGAGCTCGGGAGCGTCGCATCTCCACTTCCGCTCGATCTGATCGCTGCGGATCAAACCGATGCAGACCGCGTTCACGCGGATGCCGTCGGCTGCGAGATCCCGGCTCATCGCTTTGGTGAGCGCGATTCCTGCCGCTCTGGTCACCGAGGAAGGAAGCGCGGCCGCCCCAGGCGACTTTCCTCCGATCGCCGTCACGTTGACGATGGCGCCGCTTCCGGCCCGCTTCATGAACGGCAGCGCTTCGCGGGTCATATGGACGGCTCCCATCAGCTTCAAGCCGATATCGGCCTCCCAGCTCTCGAAGCCGACCTCCTCGAACGGGGCTGCCGCAGACGTTCCCGCATTATTGACAAGAATGTCGATTTTCCCGTCCCACTTCTCCGCGATGGCCAGGACGGCTTGTTTGACTCCATCGGCATCGGCAACATCGCAGGCCGCCGTCAGGACGCCGGCCCCGGTCTCCTCCTCAATCCGTTCCGCCGCCGCTTCGAGATCCTCTATCGTGCGGGCGATCAGGGCGACATGAGCGCCTTCCCGCGCCAGCGTGAGCGCCGTGGCGTATCCGATGCCTTTGCTGCCTCCCGTAATGACCGCATGTTTGCCGCTCAGGTTGAGATCCATGGTCAACCTCCTTCGATGATATCGAATCGATCTCTATCGGCTCTTGCATTTCCCGGGAAATCGACGTCAATGTCGCGTCCTGTCGTCCGGTTCGGTTGTGGAGATTAGCGGCCTACCTTGACGTAGAAACGGGCGCGCTCTTCCCAAATCTCGCCCGGCTCCAGTCCGAACAGCCCCATCTCCTCGGCTGGAAGGCTCATGTTGGGAGCATTGACGAGGTTCACTTGCGGCTCCGGACAGAAAAACTCTCCCCGGCCCTGATTGTTGTACAGCATCCACTGCTTGTAGGAGGTCCCGACATCGTAGACGAGAGTGACGCCGCGCTTCGTATCGGTCAGTTCCATCCGGTTGCGGCCATTTTGGGGAACGGCTGTGTAGTGGTGGTCCAACGCCGTCCAGAACGGATCGACTCCGTCTTCCTTCATGTTCTCCTCTTCGGCGCTCAGAGGCATGAAGGAACCGGTAGGCAGCATCCTCGGGCTCATTTCCCAGCGCTCGCCGATCGTCAGCTTGAGCTTGCAGTCCTGCGCTTTGCTCCCCGGAGAGAACGGCGCGTTGAGCGTCGTATGGAACGCCAGCAGGCAAGGCATCGATTCGCTTCCGTCGTTGCGGAGCGTGACCCGCTGGGACAGGCCGTCCGGTCCGAGGGAGTAGTGCAGGCGCACCGTATAGTTGAAAGGCAGCCGGCGGTAGGCGGGATGGTCCTCGTCGACCTTTACCGATACCGTCACGAAGCTCTCGTCGCCCTTATGGCCGAAGCTTTCTACTTCCCAGGGGGTTTGATAGAGGAAACCGTGCAGATGGTTGTCCGTCGCCGGCTCGTTGATGGGAAGCTGATAAATTCTGCCGTTCCAAGGGAACTTGCCGTCTTCGTACCGATTGGGCGGGAAAAGCACCGGGATTCCCCAGACGATGGAATTTTCCCGAAACTTCTGCATGTCCTCGTGTGCCGGCTCGCGCAGGAACCGGTATCCGTTGACCAGATCGCGGAAGGCAACCAGATTGCCTCCGATTTCGGGAAGCATGACCGCTTCGTAGGCTCCCGCTCGCAGATAAATCGCCTTTTGTCCCTGATAGATGCCCTCAAATGCACTGCTCGCGCTGCTCATATGGATATCCGCTCCTCTCTAAATTCCGCTTCTACTAGAGTACCATATTTTTTTCGACCTGTTCTATACGAATTGACAAGCTTATTGCCCTGCAAGCACAAGCTTGGCGCCGTCTATTCCGGCGCTTGACGCCGCCGGTTCCGGCATCCGGCATCCGGCAGGGAGAAGGCTGCATGCAGAGAAAAAGAAAGCAGCCCGCGAAGCGAGGCTTCACGGGCTGCTCTTCGGACTTGCAGATCGTTACCGGTCCGCCATGAACGGCTCCCCTTGCATCTCGGAGCCATGATCCGCGCTTTTCTCGCGCTGCATGAACGGCCACCAGTTCGCCGCTCCGAACGTCCTGACCATGACCGGAACGAACAGCGGAAGCATGAGGAATGCGTACAGGACCAATCCGCACAAGACGATCGTGGCGATCTGCATGAGCGACATCACGCCGGAAGGCAGCATCGCCGCGAACGTTCCGCCGAGAATGACGGCGGCGGACAGAATGACCGATCCCATATTGCGCATGGCGCGCAGAATGCCTTCCTTGGGAGCCAGATGCTTGTATTCGCGGAAGCGGTCGAGCAGGAAGATGCTGTAGTCGACGCCGAGCGCGATGAGCAGGACGAAGCTGAAGAACGGCACGGCCCAGCTGATTCCGTCATAACCGAGAATCCGGGTGAAGACGACCTCGGCGATAGCCATCGACGTATAGTACGTAATGAGCAGCGAGGCCATGATGTAGGCCGGAATGACGATCGAACGGAACAGGAGGATCAGAATGACGGATATGCCGATCAGCATCAGGATGACGGTACGGGAATAATCCTCGTCCGAAATCGTATTGAGATCATGCTGCGTGCTCGTGATGCCTCCGACCGCATACTGGGAGCCTTCGTAGCCGGTTCCTTTCAGACCGCGCTCCACGGCCGCATTCACATCCGGAATTTTATTGAGCGTGGTTTCTTCATACGGATTCGTAGAGAATACGACATCGAGAGTCGTTATGTCGCCTTCAGGAGACAAGTAGGTTTCAAGAGCCTTCTTGAAGTCCGCATCGGCAAGAGCCTGCTCCGGCAGGTTCCAGCCGCTGAGTCCCGAATCCGGCTGTGCCGACAGCTCATCCAGATAAGTCCGGGCTTCGCCGAGTCCGTTCGATACTTGGCTGATTCCGTCGACACTCTGGTCAAGCCCGCCGGTAAGCTGCCCCAGCTGCTTGTTGAGATCGGCAAAGCCGGTCTGCAGCTGCTTCTGTCCTTCCTGCAGGGAGCTGAAGCCGCTCGTCACCTGCGGCAGGCGGCCGATGACCTGACCTTGGCCGGCTGCCGCTTGGGAAATCCCCTGCTGCAGCGATTCGAGTCCCGCGGCCAGCTTCTTCAGGCCGTCGCCAAGCGCCGCTTGACCGGCTGCTGCCTGCGACAAGCCGGCATTGGCATCCGCAATGCCTTTGGCAGCCGAGCTCAGCTGGGCATTGAGCTTCTCCAGTCCACCGGCAAGCCGGGAAGCTCCGCCGGACAGCTGGCCGAGCGATTGCATCGCTCCCTGGAACTGAGCGTCGGCCGCCAGCTCCGGATATTTGTCGCCGAGCGCCTGGAAGGCCTGCTCCAATCCGGCAAGTCCTTGGGCCAGCTCCTTCTGGCTGGCGGCGGCGTCTCCATATGCGGAAGACAGCTGCCCCAATCCGCCTCCGACCTTCTTGTAGCCCGCAAGCAGCTTGTCGCTTGCCGCCGCCAGCTGCTCGGCGCTCTGCTGCGCTTGCGCAAGTCCGGCGCCAAGTTCCTTGGCGCCGGCCGTTCCGTCCACAAGCCCTTTGCGGATCCGCTCGAGGCCTTGCCCGAGCTGCTCGACTCCGTCCTGCAGCCTGGCGGTGCCGGTGACGAGCTCCCCGGCTCCGTCGGCAGCCTGCTTCAGCTTCGGCGCATTGTCCGCGAGGCTGGTGCTGGCTTCCTTCAGCCCCTTGCCGATTTTGTCGAGTCCATCCGTGCTCTGGCCGATGCCGCCGCCCAGCGTATCGGCCTGCTTGGATACCTCGAGGTCTTCCAGCGGAGATCCGGCTGGCCGGGTGGCGCTGCGTACGAGCTTGACGCCGTCCACTTTCGACAGCTCGCGGCTGATCTGCTCGACGACAGCCAGGCCTTCCTTGCTGTCGAAGCTTTTATCCGCCTTCAGGATAACGGTCGAAGGCATTGAATCTCCGGGACCGAAGCTGTAGGAGATCAGATTGAACGCCTTGACGGAACGGTATTCATCCCCGATTTCCTGCAGCGAGTTGAAGGAAATCGTATTTTTGTATGCGGCCATGAACGGCACGATGAAGATGGCGAGGATAACAAGAGCCCATATCGGCTTGCGCAGGGAGAAGCGGCCCATGCGGTCCCACATGCGGCTTTCTTTATGCTCGAGAGAACCTCTTGCCGGCCAGAACAGCGCGTTGCCGAGCACGGCCATGAAAAACGGAACCAGCGTGACAAGCGCGATCAAAAGCACGGCGACCCCGACGGCGACAGCAACCGCCGAGCGGTACAGCACGAAGGTGGAGAAGCCGATCGAAGCGAAGCCGACCAGAACCGCCGCCCCCGAGATCAGCACCGTGCGCCCGGCTGTGCGGTAAGTGGCCAATATCGCTTCCGTGCGGTCCAGCCCATGAGACAGCTCTTCCTTGTACCGGCTGATCAGCAGGATGCAGTAATCCGTTCCGATGCCGAACATAATCGCCACCATGAAAATCTGGGTGAAGTTGGAGAGCGGGAAGTCCGCGTATTTGACGAGGAACGACACGACCGACTGCGACAGCAGATAGCTCAAGCCTACGGCGAGCAAAGGCACGAACGGCGCTACGACCGAGCGGAAAACGATGAACAAAATGACAAGGATGAAAATGACGGTGATGGACTCGGTCTTCGCCAAGCCCTCCATCGAGCTTTTGACCTGATCCTCGTTGATCATCCATTCGGAAGTGTAGTAATGCTCCGTCTTGATGCCGGAAGCCGCATTGTATAGCGCATCCTGCAGGTCGACGGCTTCACGGCCGTTTTTCTGGATGCCCACGAGGGCGAGCATCGTTTTGCCGTCCTTGGAGATGAGCTGGTCCTCAAGCTCCTTCTGGTCGAAGGGACCTGTAACCGATACGATCCCCTCCTTGCCGCCCGATTGCTTCATGGCGTCCAGCCCCGTACGGATGGCGGTTTTATCGTCGGCGCTCAGCCCTTCGGCACGGTGGAACACCAGGACGGCCGACAACTCATCCTTCTTGGACGAGTCGGAGGACTGGGCGTTCTTCTCCTTGATCAGCTTGGAAGCCATCGACGAGGAATAGCCGTCCGGGACGGTAATCTGGCCTTTGTCCCTGACGAGCTGCTGCATGTCCGGAGCGGACAGCATCAATCCGGCTGCCGCCGCTATCCACACAATCAATATGGCCCAGCGCCATTTCAATATCGTTCTCACCGTATGATTCCCCTCCGGTTATCAATTCTTTAGTTTGTCGGCTAGAAACTCGAACGTTTCAATGAACTGCAAAGCTTCTTCGTCCTCGAATGCCTGGATATAACGACCGAGAGTGTCTTTGATGATCCGGTCGGTTTCCTTCGCTGTCCGAATTCCTTTGTCTGTGAGCGACAAATACGTGACTCTGCGGTCCTTGCCGTCTGGATGGCGCTGGATCAAGTCCTTGTCGACCAGCCGCGTAATCAAGGAAGTAATCGTGCTTTTGCCCACGCAAAAAGCGTCCGCCAGCTCCGTTGAAGTGCAGCCTCCGCCCGACTCGTCTCGCGAGTTCAAATAACGGACAATGCCGAATTGCTCCCTGGTCATATCCTCCGGAAGCTTCTCCTGGATCAAGGCGTTGAAGCGCCTCGTCACGACAAAGCTCGCGGCCTCGTACCGCTTGATGATGTCCGGCAGCAGCTCTTCCCTCATCGCCAGTCCTCCTTTCTTGTACAAGTTCGATGTTGAAATAGTTTGATAATCGAACTTTATCATGGCAAAAACCGCCCTGTCAACAGACAAGGCGGCTCGTTTCATTCATTCATTCATTCATTCATTGCGGCTCGCATCATTCATGCAGATTGGCACGCTTCATCATACATGCGGCTTACTTCATTCATGCACAGCGGCTTGCAGCACTCATACGAGCAGCTGAGTTCTGCTAGATGCAGCCTTCCGCCATACGGCCGTGCCGGGCTGTTCCAGCCGCGTTCGGACAGCCCATCAGGCTTCATACAACGCTTGGATTTCCGCTACCTGATCCATGAGCTTGCGGGCTACATAGGGAGGATCGACGACCTTGACATGAGGCCCATAGCTGAGAAGCCGCGAATAGAGCCAATAGCCCTGTTCTTCGCGATCCGCGACCTCCAGCCAGCCGTCATCCCGGATGACAATGAAGCTCCGGTCGTAATCATCCAGCACTCTTGTCTTGACCGAGGGGTGAAACAGCAGCTTCAAGTCGATTTTGAGGCTGTCTTGACACGCCATGCGCTTGTCGAGCTCTCGCAGGTCGACATCACGGCGGGTGAACGTTTCCGGCAGGAGATCCAGCTGTTCCATCCGGTTGAGGCGGAAAGTTCGGTAATCGCCCCGCTTCAGGCAGTAGGCGTGCAAATACCAAATGTAACCCTTCAGCGCAAGTCCGACCGGCTCCACCATCCGCTCGCTGCTCGTTCCCTGCCAGTCGAGATAGACGATGCTCAGCAGCCTGCATCCATTCAACGCTTCATGGATGGTTCTCAGCATCGCTTGATGCCGCTCCTTCTCCTTCCATGGATGCAGATCGATCAGCACCCGCTCGCCGGAGGAGCTCCCGCTCCCGTTGCCGGATCGTTCCACCAAGGCGATCACCTTGTCGATCAGCGAAGAGAGCTCCTCTCCGCTCAAGGCAGACCCGACTCCGCGCAGCGCTGTCACGATGGATTGCAGCTCATCGCAGCTCAAATATTGCCGCTCCAGACGATACCTCTCCATAATCTCGTAGCCTCCCGAGAGGCCCGGATAGGAAATGACGGGGATACCGGCCATATTCAGCGTTTCCAGGTCGCGGTATATGGTGCGCAGCGACACTTCGAAGCGCTCGGCTAGCTCCTGAGCCCCGACACGCCTGCGGCCGAGCAGCAGCATCGTGATGCCGAGCAGTCTTTCCAGCTTCAATCGGGTTCCCTCCTTGCATTCAATCCATGGCAGGCCGCCGTCTGCAGGCTGCCATCCTTCGTCATGGCACCGTCCAGGTTCACTTCCAAGCCCGGCCGGGTAAAGAAGTACAACCTATCCAACGAGGTGATCATGATGACGGAACCATCAAAGAAAAAGCTGGACCATCAGCCTGAGGGCTCCAGCATCCAGGACCGGGACAATCCGGAGCAGCTGCCGACGGAGAAGGAAAGCCTGATGGATGCAGATCCATCCCAGATGAACGTGGATTCCATTCCGGTGGAAGACCTGACGATCGAGCAGCAGGACGAGAAGGACAAGACCAAGACCAAAAACGATTCCTCCAGCGCGCGTAAATATCACACCGGCTTCTAAGCCTCAGAATGGGAGAGACATCTGCTCCAATACTTCGATCTCCGTCCCCGGCGTGCATCCCGCGCCGGGGATTTCCCTGAGGCGGGCCAGCTTGCCCGCCAAGCCGGGCTCTTCGGAGAGAAGCCGTTGCGCATCATCTCCATCCGCTGCCGCCGGGGAGAGATCGGCCCCGGCATTCGGCTTCGATATCCCTTCACTCAAGGACTTGGCTGATTCTGAACCGACGGGCACGGTTCTTCCCTCACGCATAGGAACGGCAAGCATGGCAGCTGCCTGTCCCAATCCACTCTCCCCCACGCTTCCCGCGCTTTCCCTATAAAAACGGTCCTCCGGAATTCCGTGCAATACCCTGAGCTCCGAGACGATGTCATGAATCCGCTCCGCATAATCCCGGCTCGCATAGGCTCCGGCAAAGATCCGGTCGTAAGCCGGAAGCAGAGAGGCATCGTACCGCTGAAGCATTCCATAGTACCAGCTCTTCACGTCAGGCGTCAGGCGCAGCAAGGAAGTCATCATATAACCCGCGCCGGCCTCCTTGACCGCTCCCATCAGCTCGTCGAGCCGGGAACGGGAGTCGGTCAGCAGCGGAAGGATCGGCGCAGCGAACACGCCGGCCGGCAAGCCGGCATTCCGGAGCTCGGCCAGAGCCTGAAGCCGCTGCCGCGGCAGCGGCGCGCCGGGCTCCAGGAACCGGATGAGCTCATCGTCGAGGGTATTCAGGCTGATGTTGACCGAGAGCAGATTTAGATCGGCCAGGATGTCCATATCCCGCAGGACAAGCGGCGAACGGGTCGTGATCGATACCGGCACTCGGTAGCGGGCCAGCACCTTGAGGCACTCCCGCGTCACCTGCCGGCTGCTCTCGGCAGGCTGATAAGGATCGGTAGCCGTGCCGATCGCGATATGGCCGACGTCCCTCGCCAGCTCCTGAAGGTCGAAGCGCCGGGAAGCCGCCATATTGTGCAGCTGCTTGCGAAGCGCTTCCGCGGCATTGTCCTTGACGAGGATATGATCCTGGAACTCGTCGCTTCCAAGGCCGATGAACGATTGAAACGCTCTCGCATAACAGAAGCTGCAGCCATGGGCGCAGCCGCGGTACGGATTGATCGACCAGTCGAACGGCATCTTCTCTTCCTTGACCCGGGTCATCGCTTGCTTGACGACGACCGTCTCCAACCGCTTCGCGCTCATGAGCTTACCTCCCGACAAGAACGTTTGTTCCCATATAGATATACTATATCATAGGAATGAGCATCTGGCAATGCTAGAAACCCGATTCATCCCGCTCCTGCCTCCAGCCTTTGCCGACGACTTCGTGCACGTCGCTGAATGTGACAAAAGCGCCGGGATCGGCTTCATGCACGAGCCGTTTCAGACGGCCTGTCTCCTTGCGGCTGACGACACAGTAGATCACTTCGGCGCGTCTGTTATCGAATGCGCCTCTCCCGTCGAGAAACGTCGCTCCCCGCTTGAGCTCGCGCAAAATCTCGCTTGAGATCAGCTCCGGCTTCCGAGATACGATAATCGCTGCTTTGGCCGAATGGGAGCCTTCCTGGACGAGATCGATCAATCTCGCACCGACCAGCATCGCAATCAGCGTATACATGGCCCTTGTCAGGTCCAAATAAATCAACGAAAGCAGCACAACGGCCGCATCGGTGACGAAGATCGTCCTCCCGAGGCTCCAGCCGAACGATTTCCTGCACAGCATCGCCAGGACATCAACCCCGTCGGTCATGCCGCCGTACCGGAATACGATTCCCAGCCCCGCTCCGACGATAGCCCCCGCATATAGGGAAGCCAGCAGCAAGTCTTTAAGCGGCAGCCGGAACGGTTCGAACAAGATGAGGAACAGCGAGAGGCTGACCGAACCGATCACAGCATAAATAAAACTCGTTCGCCCCATGTATCTCCAGCCCAGCAAAAAGATAGGGACATTAATGATCAGGCTTGACCAGCCTGGACTCCAGCCAAGCACGTAATTGAGAAGCAGGGCGACGCCCGTAATTCCGCCTTCCGCCAAGCCGTTGGCCAGATTGATTTCATTGATTCCGAACCCCATGAGGGCGGAGCCGGCCAGAATGGCGGCTATGTTTATCGCATGCCTTCCCCAGGATTTCATGACGCGATTTCCTCTCCTGAATCTTCTCATCCTCTCATTCTTCCCCGAAAATGCCGGAGCAAGCCTGTTATTGTCCACCCTCGGGCAGTGTGATACATTGGTACGAAAAAGTGTCCGGCCTTACCGGATGCCAGTCCCCGGAGGTGCGGCACCTGTTATGAATTCTTTGCGCGGGCGAGCAGGCTCTTTTACTTGGAATTCTTTTTTGCTGCTTGCCGTCGTTTTTGCCGGCTATCTTGTCTTCGGCCTATCGGAAAACATTAAAGGCCCCGCCATTCCGCGCATGCAGGCCGACCTGCGGATCAGCGAATTCCAGGTTGGCCTGCTGCTGGCGTTCAACTCCCTCGGTTACTTGATCGCCTGCTCCTTCACCGGCTTGCTTGTGCGCAAGCTCGGCATGCGCGCGACGACGGTCGCCAGCTTCGGGGCGATGGCCGTGTCGGGACTGTTCATCTGGGCCTCCTCAGGCTTTTTTTCGCTGTCGGCCGCCTACTTTTTCCTCTACATCGGCAACGGCGCCCTCGAGATCGTCCTTTCCTTGCTGGGAGCGCGGATCTTTACGCGCAACGCGGGGACGATGATGAATCTCGCGCATTTCTTTTACGGTCTCAGCTCCATGGCCGCGCCTCTGGCCGCCGCGTATTTGATGGCTTTCCGTCCGGGAGACGGCGGTCCCCTCGGCTGGGGAGGGATGTATGCCCTCGTCATGGCCCTTTCCATTTTGCCTGCCATTCCGGCTCTGCTCGCACGTTTCCCCGGCAAGGAAAACCCCGAAGATCCAGCTTCCGCGGGGAAGCAAGAGGCGGAGCCTGACGGTCCGGCCGCAGCGGGCGGCCTCTCGGTGCGCCAGTACGCGAGAGATCCCGTCGCCTGGTTTGTCGTTGCCATCCTCTCTGCGGGAGTCGTAGCCGAGATGGCTTTCGGAGGCTGGCTTCCCGCCTTTCTGGAAAAAGCCTACCGCTGGGACGGGACGGCCGCTTCCGCCATGCTCTCCGGGTTCTTCGTCTGCTTCACCGCTGCGCGGCTCGTGCTTGGCCCTCTTACCGACCGAATCGGCCTTATCCGCTCCATTCTCATTTTCTCCCTGTTTTCCGGTCTTTGCACCGTCGCGGCCGTTTTCGCCGGGGAACCTGGAGCCTGGCTGTTCGCTCTCGCCGGAGCCGGCATCGCTCCGATCTATCCGACGGTCATGGCCTTTCTGGCTGTCCGCTACGCAGGCCGGAGCGATGCGGCCATCACGTTTACGGTGACGATGCTCGGGTTTGCAAGCGTAGCGGGCAACCTCCTGATCGGAGCCATTACCGACGGCTTCGGTCGTCTGTTCGGCAGCTCCGGCAGCGGCGAGATGCGCGGCATGCAGGCCGGCTTCCTGTTCATCGGCTTGTGCGCGCTGCTCTGCGCCTTGGCGGCCGCACTCCTGCTCCGCCATCTCAAAAACAGAAAAGCCGCTCCGGCAAGGAGCGGCTTCTAGAATGCAGCTTGGATCGATCCAGGCCGCCATGAATGCTACAGCGGCCTAGCCGTACAGCGGATCAGTTCCCGGCATGAGCAGCCTTCGCCGCTGCAGCGAGCTCTTCCGCAAGCTCGGGCAGCCAATGCTCAAGGCTGCAGCGAGGGAGTTGTCCATATGCCAGGACTTGCCGATGCCGAAAGGAGATCTCTGCTCGTCCGCCGACTGCTCCCGGATGACGGCCGTTTTGCCGGTCGCCTTCTCCACAAGGCCGATGACTTCCCGGATGGATACATCCCCGTTCGAGCAGCAGTTGACCGGTCCGGTCAAGGAGCTGTCCTTGAGCCAGCACAAAAACGCCGCCGCTTCGGCGGAATGCACGAAGGAGATTCTCGCATCCGGGGACGGCACTCCGATCGGTTCCCCGCCGAGGACCTTGTCGACGTGGAAGTGCAGCCGCTTCGTATAATCATCCGGCCCCAGAATAATCGGAAACCGGACCATGACCGCTTCGAATCGGTCTTGTTCCCACAGGACCGCCTCGGCCTGCCGTTTGCCCTCTCCGTAGCTCAGCGTATGCCTGCTGCCTCCCGTGACTGGATAGCCGCCCGGCATCCATGCGGTTTCTGCGAGCCTTTCCGGCGATTCTTCGTACACGGACAAAGTGGATACCTCGATGTATCGCTTCGTTTTGCCTGCCAATACCTCTACCGCAATGGCGGCATCCTCCGGCGAATAGCAGATCTGATCATAGACGACATCCCACGCACGGCCATCCACCGCAGCTGCAAGCGAAGCCTTGTCCTCGCGGTCCAGCACCAGATGCTCCACCGGACGAACAAAGGACGTTTCCGTTTTCCCCCTCGTGCCGATCGTCACCTCATGGCCTTCCTCCAGCAAAAGATTGACCAGCCTCTTGCCCACAAACCGCGTTCCGCCCAGCACAAGTATGTTCATGACTCGATCCTCCTTGGATGTTCTATTCTCTAGACTTCGCCGCCTCAGGCTGAAAACCTGCCCCCTTGCCCGTATGTCCATCACGAGGAAGCTCGGTTCCATCCTATGCCTTGCCGTTCGGCGCCTCCCTCTTGCAAGATAGAAAAAGCGCCTTTTCCGCGCCTCCCTCTGCGGAGGGTTAGGCTGCACGGTAAAAGCGCTGGAATCGTTAAGCTTTGTCCGGGATCAGTTCAGCTTCCACAAGGCAGGAGTCGTGGACGGTTCCCAGCCGGTCAAGGAGGTGTGCGGCTGGAGGCAAGTGTAGCTCTTGCCGCCGTAGGCCACGACATCGCCCGCTTTATACGCAACCCCTGCCTTCCATGCATTGACACCAGGCGTTGCCGTCGGCGACGGTGTCGGCGTTGCCGTTGGCGACGGTGTCGGCGTTCCCGTCGGTGCCGGTGTCGGCGTTCCCGTCGGCGACGGCGAAGCCGTTCCGCAGGCTCCGGCCGATTTCCAAGGACCGTCGGCTCCGCTCAGGTCAGGGCGATCGCCCTGGGTCCACCATTTAGCTTCATACAGAACGCCATTATAAGAAGCCCTTTGCCCCCCGGTATAGGCGGTCGTGGATATCCATGCTGCAGCGGAGCATGCTCCCGGGGATGGGGACGGCGTTGGACTTGGCGTGGCCGATGGCGTCGCGGTAGGTGAAGCCGTCGCCGATGGAGTCGGAGCCGGCGTAGCCGATGGTTTCGGCGTTGCGCTAGGCGTCGGCGTGAGGCTAGGCGTTGGCGTTGCGCTTGGAGTCGGCGTCGGCGCGCCTCCATAAAGCTTGTCGTACTCCTGCTGCGAGGAGCTTCCGTTCAGCGTCACCCGCTGCGGTCCTCCGGAGAACGCCAGCTTCATCATGCCGGGTACATCCAGCGTCGCGCCATTTGCAATCGTCTGCGTCGCCGTACCTGTTATCCGGTACCGGTTGAAATCCCAGCCTGCAGATAGTTGTTCCACCGATCCGGCTCCCCAGGCGGAAGTCAGGGTCGTCGTCGTCGGCAGATCGAACTCCAGCTTCCAGCCGCCAGCGATATCCGCGCCGGTGTTATTCGTTATTTTCAACGAGTAGGTATAGTTCGGATGGTCGTAGTTGCCGCTGAAGCCGATGCTGAAATTTTTCGGGGCCGGCAATTGCGGCTTGACCGTGCCTCCCGGAAGCGAAGCCGTTTTCAGCTTATCGTAGGCGAAGCTGGTCAAAGAGCTGCCGTACGTGTATGTACCGTCGGCCTGCTGGGAATAATCGCCGGTCAGCTCCCAGAACATCATTCCGCCCAGCCCTTTTTCCTTGATGTAGTCGAGCTTGTAGCCGAGCGATTCCGTATCCTCGTAGGAAAGGAAAATCTTCTTGTCCGCATTGTACAGGTACGGCGTTTTTGTCACGGAATCAAAATAGCGCTTGTTCGCAGGATCCTTGAGCAGGTTGAGGATATGCCAGATCGGATTTGCTCCTGCCGGCTGTTCCGGGGCCGGATCGTTCCAGATGCCGTAATTCCCGTCGGCGCCGCCTCCGGTTGTCGCGGCGCTGCCCCACAACCCGGTATTGTTGATGCCGCCGTTCACGTTTTTCCAGCCGCGGGAGTAATAAGGAACGCCGATGACAATCTTCTCGGGCGGCAACGTTCCGAGATAATATCGCACGGCCCAGTCCGTATTCAATACCGGCGTTCCAAGCGCGGCCGTCTCCGTATCGCGCGAATCGGGATACAAGGCCGAGTGGGGGCCGACATAGCCGTTCCAAGCTCCGTGGAAGTCATACGTCATCAGGTTCGCCCAGTCCAGGTATGGATTCGCTTCGCCCAGCTTCATCCCGCCAAGAATCCAGGACGAAGCAGTAGCCGCGATGGTTAGATCGTACTTCTGGTTATCCTGAGCCCCAGCAGCATCCAGCTTCTCGCGAAGCTTTTTCATAAGAAGGACGTAGTTGTCGTAGTTCACCTTGCGCAGCGGCTCCGCAACGGAGGAATCGATCGGATTGCCGGATTGTCCGGTGCCCGACGGATACTCCCAGTCGATGTCGACGCCGTTGAATTGGTACGTGCGCAGGAAGTCGACGACGCTGCTCGCGAATGTCTCTCGCCCGGCTTCGGAATTGGCCATCGTATAGAATCCGCCCGAGCCTGACCAGCCTCCGACCGAGATCAGCGTGCGGACGTCGGGGTACAGCTGCTTGTATTTGACCAGCTGGTTGAAATGCCCTTTGAAGGACAGGCTGGCAAGCTGGCCGGGATAATCCTTTTCAATAGCCGCTTTGCGATCCATGAAGTCGATTTTGTTCGTCTGCGTGTTGACCTTGGCGAATGCATAGTTGATATGGGTGATTTTATCCCACGGAATTTTATCGACCGTGTAGAAGCCCTTGTTCTCCTGATCGCCCCATTCAGGGAAATAAGCGACGATTTTGCGGGGATGGTCGGCTGCGGGGGATGGATCGGCAGGAGCTCCTCCGGCTGCCTTGGCTATCGGCGAGTAAACGCCCGCTGCGCCGGAGTAGAGCGGGAGCAGGACGACGAGGCTCATCAACGCGGCCAGAATCCGGGCTTGGCCTATGGCTTTCCGATTTGCTTTTGCTTTCATGCACGTTCCTCCAGACAGTTCATGATCGTTGCTCAGGCATGGAAAAAAGCGCCCCCGCCGCCACGCCAGCCTGACTCAGGCATGGATTTTATCGCAGGACAGGAGCGCCGGAATCAATATCGCAGGTTGGAGCCGGCCTTAGTTCAGCTTCCAGAGGGCAGGAGTCGTTGACGGCTCCCAGCCGGTCAGAGACGTATGAGACTGAAGGCAGGTATAGGACTTGCCGCCGTAGGTGACGATATCGCCGGCTTTGTAGGCCACACCCGCTTTCCAGGCATTGGCTCCCGGAGTTGCCGAAGGAGCAGGTGTCGGAGTCGCGCTTGGCGTCGGGGTTGCCGATGGCTTCGGAGTCGCTGTCGGCGTTGGCGTTGCCGTAGGAGCCGGCGTCGGGGTTGCCGTCGGAGTCGGAGAAGCGGTGCCGCAGGCTCCGACCGATTTCCAAGGGCCGTCCGTGCCGCTCAGATCGGGGCGGTCGCCTTGGGTCCACCATTTGGCTTCATAGAGAACGCCATTGTAGGAAGCGCGCTGGCCGCCCGTGTAAGCCGTCGTGGATACCCATGCCGCAGCCGAGCATTGGCCCGGGGTCGGTGTAGGAGTTGGTGTCGGTGTTGCGCTAGGCGTCGGTGTAGCAGACGGAGTCGGCGTTGCCGATGGAGTCGGAGTGGCGCTTGGCGTCGGAGTCGGCGTGTAGCCGGAGCCAAGATCCGTGTTCAGCTTGTTCAGCAGCGTTTTGTTGCGGTCGCCGCTCGTTTCCCAGAACATGGCGCCTGCAAGGCCCTTCGACTTCAGGTAGTCCGTCTTGTAGCCCATGGACTGGACATCGTCGTAGCTGATGAACGTTTGGTTGGAAGGATTGTAGAGATAAGGCACTTTGGCTTGATCGTTCCAATAGCGGGTATAACCGTTTTTGTTGATGTAATTGGCTTCAAGATCATAGAAGTCGTAGCTGCCTTTTTCCCATGTGCCTGTCGAAGAGATGCCGGCGCACTTCTGATACTGTCCGTTGCCGGTAGACGGGCATCCTCCCCATCCGCGGCCGTAGAACGGCGTGCCGAGAACAAGCTTGCTGGCTGGAACTCCACTCGCCAGATACGTCGTAACGGCTTTGTCGATGTTGAAGTTCTGCGGATCGGTCAGCCCCGTTCCAGCTGTTGCCGGGTCATAATACAATGGAGCGTTGTGGCCGCTCGTCGTATTCCAGCTGCCGTTGAAATCATAGGTCATGATATTGATCCAGTCGACGGTGCTGGCAATTCCTTTGAGATCATTGTTCTGGATGTACGAAGGACCCGCTCCGGATGCGATAGTCAGCAAGTACTGCTTGCCGTCTGTCTTGCCTGCCGCGTCCAGCTTCTCGCGGATCTTCTGCAGCAGCAGAACGTAGTTCTGCTTGTCTTCCGCCCGGTAGCTGTTGCCGGCGAGGCCGCCGCTGACCGGATACTCCCAATCGAGGTCGACCCCGTCCATTTTGTATTTCCGGATGAAATCGACCGAGGAGTTCGCAAACACTTCACGAGTAGCGGCCGTAGCGGCGACATCGGAGAAGCGGTTCGACCATGTCCAGCCGCCTACGGAGATGACCGTCTTCAGATTCGGGTTTTTGTCCTTCAGCTTCCACAGCTGCTTCAAGTTGCCTTTGATCGGGTCATCCCACTTGTCATCGCCGAAGCTCTTCTGGGCATCGATCCAAGGATCGCCGAGCACGACCGTTCCGTTCGGAACGCTGATCGTCTGGCCTTGCTCGTTCTGACAGGACCAGGTCGTCGGATTCGGTCCCGTCGGATCCGGATTGCCATGCTTCCCATCCCAGCAAATATCCGCGAACGCATAGTTGATGACATTCATTTTCGTCGCGTCGACGTCCGTGACATTGTAGGCGCGGCCGTATGCGGCCCATGAAGCATAATAGCCGACAATCTTGTAATCTGTAGCTGCATTGGCTTGCTGCCCCGCCCCAAAAGTAGGGAACAGCGACAAGGCAAGCGCGCCCAACATCCCAAGCGCATATTTCTTGCGGGTTTTATTTTTGCTGAACATCATTTAAATCCAACCTCCTCCATGATTGCTTGCATCCGTTATGAAAACCTTGGCCTATCAATCGATGGCCGCCTTTCACCCCCGGTTTGGAATTCACCCTCACCATGCATCTCTTCCAGATAAATGACAAACAATGTAAATTATTTCAGCAGACAGTGAGAAACCCTTGAAATGATAGCGTTTTCTAAAGCTTGAATTTTGATGGTCTTCACTTGCCTAATCGCATGACTCATCCATTTTCGCAGGGTAGGAATCAAAAACGCTAATAGAAACCGTGTTGTCTGTAAGCTTGACTGACATTGGAATCGGTGAAGGTAGTTCCTATTTTCATCCAAGCGGGGAATTTTGGCTAGGGAGAAAATTCAGAAAGAACGGGGGTAATTTTCTTCAAAAATATGAGCGTTTCCCGCTTATTTGAATCCATTTCTTCGTAAAGATGAAATTTCTCTCATTCTTTTTAGAGGGAAAAAATTAATGTCCTTAACAAGAGGAACGCAAAAAGCCCTGTTCCTGTTAAGGAACAAGGCTTGAAAGCTTATTAACGGGGTCACTGGGTCGTATTCTTACCTTTCAGCCCTTCGGTCGGCTTCCTCGGCCCTTTGCATAGCTTCCAGATCATCGCGGTCGGCCAAATCCCGGCTGAATTCCACGTCCTCGCTTTTACCCAACGGAAGATCTTTATTGCCGTTTTGATTGCGGTGTTTGCTGTCTGCCATATCAAGCTCCTCCTTTGCCGCTCTTGAAGAGGGGATCGATCCTTACTATGCGCCAGCAAGCAGCCGAGTATGCAGAAAACAAAAAAACCGCCAAGGGCGGTTGAACGTACAAATGGAGCGGAAGACGGGAATCGAACCCGCGACCCTCGCCTTGGCAAGGCGATGCTCTACCGCTGAGCCACTTCCGCATGCGGTAAAATAAAAAAATGGCGGAGCTGACGGGATTCGAACCCGCGGTCTCCTGCGTGACAGGCAGGCATGTTAGGCCTCTACACCACAGCTCCATACATGTTCCGATCAGTTCCTTATGTAGAGAAGGAAATTGGTTGCGGGGACAGGATTTGAACCTGTGACCTTCGGGTTATGAGCCCGACGAGCTACCGGACTGCTCCACCCCGCGTCAGTAAGTACCAAGACATGAATGTCCTGTTCTCAAGGCTTGCGCCTTGAAAACTGGATCGAATCAATATGTTGGAT
>Ga0194137_10000481_pt1 | contig 26816 bp, 29 predicted proteins | sample TARM_MetaG_T3_14_FD_134025 | JGI IMG/M metagenome (GOLD analysis project Ga0194137, IMG submission 134025) | Freshwater microbial communities from Pennsylvania, USA, analyzing microbe dynamics in response to fracking - TARM_MetaG_T3_14 (version 2) | ecosystem: Environmental > Aquatic >... | reverse complement strand
TTAACATTGGCAATATTATTTCCGACGGTATCCATTTTTAATTGATGGGCACTTAGGCCGGATACTGCGGAAAACATTGATCTCATCATAATCGTTGACCTCCTATTTTTTGTTACCATTTCATCTGTCAGTCAGAAATGGAAAGCTTCCTGTTAAGGTCCAGCTTTTTTATTTTTTTCGTAAATAAACTCGTACTATTCTTTCATTCTTTATTTATTGTGCTACTTGTAAGTTTACCCGGTTCTTAGGCTATACAATTACCGCTCCGTCAATATTGGTAAACACCGCATCTTTTAACTCGTCTCTGGAGCTGGCGGTAATGATGGTTCGATTATCCACACTGGCAATAAAAGCTCGGTTGTCCATTAAAATCAAGGTTTCTTTAATCCCTTTTTGTGAGGCTCGGTCAATTCCCTCTTCAATTCGTTTTAAGTCCTTCGGTGAAACATTCACATCCCGTTGATTGATTCGTTTGTTGGCATGCTTCGAGAATTTCACTTCCGACTGTAGGGTTTTTTCTAAAACCCCCTGAAAGCTGTTTTCTGAATTTTGCTGATTGATTCCGGGCTTATGGATCCGTTGATTTTTCTGGGGGTGAACCGGTTGAATTTTATTGTTAATATTAAAATGATTCATCGGCTTCCTCCTATTCTTCTACGGTGTCGACGGTTTCTTCTTCCGGGGCTACATTGTTGTTTTTCAGCCCTTCAATTAATTCCCGAAGACTGGTGTTGATGCTTCCCAGTTGATTAACCACATCGCTTTGGGATCCCACCATATTGTTATTCATTGCAGTTAGGTGTTCTGCCAAGGAATCTTGAGTTTCTTTAATGCTTTTAATCTCTGTTTTAAACGTATCGTTTAAGTTTTGCATCTGCTCTAAGGAACTGAACTGTGCCATCTGTGCGATAAACTCCCGGTCTTCCGTGGGATTTAACGGGTCCTGATTGCTAAGCTGAGTAGTTAGAAGTCTTAAAAATGCATCTTTATCCAGATTTCCCATGGTGTTCCCCGGTTCTGAAGCGCCGTATTCCCGCATTTTTGATGGTTGTTGTACTTCGTTGATATTCATGGTTTTCCTCCTTTCAATATGTTGAGTCTTACACTAATCGGTTATATTGATATTTCTCCACGTAAGGGTTGGATTTCAGTGCCGCCTCTTCCATCGCTTCCATTTCAGCAAAGGAGATCTGACTGCTTTTGTTTTGTCCCGCCATCATCATGGGTGCGTGCTTTTGATAGAGGGCTCGGTCCTGCTCGTGGCCTACAAATACTTCAAGACTTTCTACCGTAAGACCTTTATCGATTAAGGCTTCTTTTAATTCATCCAACTGACCTTCGATCATTTCTTTTACCTTAGGACTGTCCGCATAGACTCTTGCAGATAAAATATTTTCATCGGTAGATAGTTGAATTACCAGCTTCCCTAAATTATTGGGTACTAACTGCATTTTGATTTGACTGGCTTCTCCGTTTTTCATAATCGAAATCTTTTCCGTCATTTCTTCAATCATTTGGGAAAGATTTTGCTCAAAGCCCGTGGTGTTCTTTTGAATCATCGCGGAAAGTTTTTCAAAGTTTTCAACCTTGTCGGAATTGAAGAGAAAACTTCTTTCCAATGGCTGCTCTTCTTTCGTTTCTAATGTAACGGAAACCTTGGAGCTTTTTTCTTTATCGCCGCTGTTTTCTTTGTCGGAGCTTTCTTTCATTAAGGAAGGATCTTTATCTTTGATGTTCTTATCCGTATTCTTTTCCTGTCCCCTTGCTTCCTGTTCGGTTTTCAGTTCATCCGCTGCTTTTTCCAGTGATTTACTTTCTTTGGCCTGATCCTCACTGGTAACGGGGAGAGCTTCTACGTTCTTCGAAGGATTCTTTTCTACTGCCTCTTTCATCATCGTTGCTTTTTTTAAGCCTTCTTCTATTAATGCTTTCATTTCTTCCTGGGCTTTTAAAAGCTTCTCCAAGTCCTTAGGCTCATCAACCTTAGCTGAGACTTTTTCAGTAATTTCCTGTAAACCTTCCAACAATTTCCTTAGACTTTCCAGTGTTTTAGCTTCTTCAGCCTTACCTTCTTCGCTCTTCGATCCTTCTGTAAGAAGAGACTCTAAAGAAACATCCAGATTCATCAACGCTTCCACTTTTTCACTTAAGGCTTCACTCAACCCGCCTTGTTCCAGTAGTTCACCTAGAATCTGCTGTATTTCCTCCCCAAGCTCCGAAATCTTTTGCAGTAGCATTTCCAACTCTTCGGGAATCTCCATTTCTTCCATTCCCTCTGCAGAAAGTAACGCCTGAAGTTCTTCCAGTTTTTTTCGCCTAATTCGTTTTTCCTGTTTTTCATCCAACTCTTTTTGATCTTTGGAATCGTGATTAACCGGTTTCGCATTGGTCTCCCGGGGGTTATCCTCTCGGATCCGGTCCTTTCGGGGATTGGAATCCTTTGCAGAAAGCTTGTCGCTGAAGATATCCTTAAAGTTGCTTTCCGTTCCGGGTTTATAGTTTGAAGCTTTAGGCAGATTCCCGGCGTTTGTCATAGACATCATATTAGCTGTTCGCATATTTTTTCACCTCCTTTCAATGTTTTTATAACAAAGGGAACTTCTCATGGCATATGAGAATGTACCCTGTGCTTGCACTCTTTACATTAACACTTTCCTGTTGGGATTACTCTGTCTAAATGGGATTACTCTCTCTAAATGAGATTACTCGCCGTCTAAGAAAATTCGGGTTAGCTGTTGGCTTTGTTCTTCTTCCAAGCCATTGATCACTACGGCTTTTCTTTGGGCATCCATGCTTTCCATCAGCTCTATTAATACATCTCCATGGGTGAATTTTAACGTAAGCCCTTGAATGTTTTCACTTTTTATAACTTCATTTTGCCGTTGAAGCATCTGATTTACCTGGTTTACCAGGGAAGGATTATCCAGGTTTTCATAACTGTCGATTAACTCCTCCACCCGTTGTCTCCATCTAAGGTGTACTTCTTTTACCGCTTCAATATCGGCGGTTAAAAAATTCTGGTTTCGAAGGGCCACCTGGGGGGATTCACTTTTAAGTCGTTGGAGGGTTTGGTAGTTTTGCACTTCCTGATATAGCTGGTGACTGAAATTATGATCATTAATCTCTGCCAGCACTCCTCCCGCTTTATCGATATTCAGGTGGTAAAAAATACCTCCCAGCTCTTCAAAATTATATAGCCCCTCCGGGCCTAATCGACTCCACAGGTTCCGGCTATCGGACTGATTATAGGATCTTGCCAGAGCCTGTAGCCGTTCTTCTTCCCGTTCCTGTTCCCGACTGTATCGACCGATGGCCTCCCGCCGCTCATCCGTAATTTCCTGTTGAATACTGGGACTTAAATCCAGATATTGATAAATTGCCGATGCATCTTGAATATCCAGATTATTAACCATATATCCCTGTTCTTCCGCACTTAATTCTCTGTTTCGCAGTTTTTCATCCACTTCCAACAGTAATTCATATTTTGACAGGGAAGAATAATTGGTAACCAGCTCATTCAGTCTCCGTTCTTTTTCTTCCTGGGCTTCCAGGAGCAGTTCCGTCAGCATATCTTCACTTTGATCCCGGCGGTTAATGATCTCCTCCACCTCGGTTACCTTTCCCAAATTCCGTCGTCCCAGTCTTTCCCGAAGGTCCCGGTAAAGTTCCCGGTCTTCTCCCCGAAGCATAATCAGTTTGTCGGCTAATTGCTCATTCTCAAATTCTATGTAATAGTCCGCCAGCTCCTCTTTGATTTTTTCCCGCTCCTGCTCTTCCCCTTCCCGGTCGAAAAAGGATCCGATTCTTCCCGGTAAATTGGTCAGTACGCGGTTGGTTGTTTCATACACCTGATCGTTGAGACTATAGGCGATAATTCCGGTGAAAATCGGTAAGGCGAAGAATACCCCTAGAACGATGGCTATGTCTCGCAGTTTTTCTTTTTTATCGGTCATAAGGATGCACCTCTACTTCCGGGATGATTTGTGGGTTACAATCTGATCAATGAGTTCGCTTTCTTTTCGTTGTTCCACAATACGGTAACTTTCATAGTCTTTTTCTTTGATTTTCTCAAAGATCTTCGTATCTTTTTTTGCATTCATCAGGTTTTTCCTGGCCTCGGTTACTTCCTTTTCCCGCTGGGCAATTTCCTCTTTTTGCTGTTGAATCATTCGGTCAAGATATTCGAAGCTGTTAGTGGCCTGTTGAAAATACTGTACCTTTTGAACGTCTCTGGCCTGATTGTTCCAATCGTCCTCCGCCTGTTTCTTTCTTTCAATCCATTGGATCAGTTTTTTTTCTGCGGATTCCAGACGCTGAACCGCCTTTCCCAATTGGTTCTTGCGTTCATTTTCCAGTTTTTCTTTAATATCCAATATATTTTCAAATCGATAGGAAAAGGATTTTTCCATCGGTATCACTCCTTCTAATTGCATATCCTAGCGTTCCCTTACTGTAACAAGGTCTTTAGATGATTGATCACCTCTTGAAAACTTAGGCGGTCATGAACATCCTGAGTCAAAAAGTCATTTACCTTGGATATTTTAGAAATCGCATAATCGATTTTCGGATTGGTTCCCTTGGCATAGGCTCCGATATTAATCAGATCCTCATTTTCATCGTAATTTGCCAAAACCTCTTTCACTTCGTTGGCGGCTTTTATGTGTTCCTTGTCGGCTACGTTGGGCATTACCCGGCTGATGCTGGATAGTATGTCCACGGCGGGATAGTGTCCCTTGTTTGCCAGTTTACGGGATAAAACCACATGTCCGTCAAGAATTCCCCTTACTGCATCGGCAATAGGCTCATTCATATCGTCCCCATCCACCAGTACCGTATACAGTCCCGTAATGGATCCCTTATCGGAAGTCCCGGAACGCTCTAACAGCTTCGGTAAAGTGGCAAATACGGAAGGGGTATACCCCTTCGTTACCGGCGGTTCACCAATAGCCAGTCCCACTTCCCGTTGGGCCATGGAAAAACGGGTTATGGAGTCCATCAGCAGCATTACATTTTTTCCCCGGTTTCGAAAATACTCTGCAATGGAAGTAGCCAGTAAGGCACCTTTCATCCGAATCAGTGCCGGTTGATCGGAGGTTGCCACAACTACCACGGACCGTTTTAAGCCCTCTTCCTGTAAGTCATTTTCAATAAACTCCTTTACTTCCCTGCCCCGCTCACCGATCAGTCCGATAACATTTACATCGGCCTGGGTGTTTCGTGCGATCATTCCAAGAAGGGTACTCTTTCCTACACCACTTCCTGCAAAGATCCCGATCCGCTGTCCGTTCCCCACGGTGAGCAGTGAATCAATGGAGCGGATACCAAGGGCTAAGGGTTCCGTAATTCTTTTTCGGGTTAAGGGATTCGGGGGAGCCGCTGTAACAGAGTAGGTTTTTTCCGTGGATATGGGCCCTTTCCCATCAATAGGCTGGCCCAGGCCGTCTAAAACCCGACCTAACAGATCATTACTCACCCCAACGTTAAGGGGTGCACCCAAGGCTTCCACCTTGCTTCCGGGACCAATTCCCTCCATCTCCCCTAGGGGCATCAACAGCACCTTTTGTCCTTTAAATCCTACGGCTTCCGCTTTCACCGCACCGGTTCCCCTGAGGGGATAAATATTGCATACTTCGCCGATTTTTACGGCGGGTCCGTTGGATTCAATGGTCAGTCCGATTACCTGGGAGACTTTCCCTAACTGCCGGGCAAGTTCCACTTCTTCTAATCGCTTGTAGTATTTATCCAGAGTGATTTTCATACCTAGACACCCTCACTTTGCAGTAAATCATTAAAAGCCTTATGGATCTGTTCAATTTGGGTCTTCAGCCCGGCATTAATAATTCCGGAATGGGTTTCGATGATGATTTCATTTTTCTGAAAGGAATGGTCCACTTTAATCTTGATGTCGTCAATACCTTCCGTCATCATATATATTTTGTTCTTATTCACATCGATCAGATCGAAATCTCCTTCAGAAACCCGTATGATTAAGGTTTCCGTATAGGTGGATTTTTTCAGGCCGTTTTCAATTAATTTCAGCAGCAGCTCATGGTCTTTTTCCAGTTCCTTATCAATGACTTTTTCAATGGCCTTGATACTGAGGTCGATGATGGATTCCTCCAGCTCTTTGGCTAAATTGTCCCGGTCGATATAGGCTTGCTTCTTTAAATCCTTGGCTTCCTGTATATAAGCCTTCTCCTCTTCATAGCCCTTTAGCTCACCGGATTGAAAGCCTTCCTGATAGCCCTTTTCAAAGCCCTGATCCTTGGCTTTGTTATGAATTTCTTCCTTTTCTATCCGGGCCTTCTCCAAAATGTCCTTTGCCTTCGCTTCCGCCTGTTCAATGACCTTTCTTGCCTCTGCCTGTGCTTCATGTAGTTTCTTTTCGATCTCCTGCTGGGAAGGCTTTTGCTCCTTCCCAAGGTTATTCGGTTCCTTGTGAGTATTATCGGGCTTTTTCGGTGAATTCTTAAAATCTTTTTCTGTAAAAGTCAGTTCTTTTTTTTCTCCCAGATCCACATGTGTCGATTTATAGACTTTATACAATGATTTCATCTCCTCCACCACGGGCAATGATAATTTCGCCGGCTTCTTCCAGCTTTCGAATGACGTTTACAATCTTTTGCTGGGCTTCTTCCACATCTCTCAGACGTACAGGACCCATGAATTCCATATCCTCTTTGATCATTTCTGCCATACGTTTGGACATGTTTCCGTAAATTACTTCCGCCACCTCATCGGTAGCACCTTTTAATGCCACTGCAAGCTCGTTGTTGTCGATTTCCCGAATAAATCGTTGGATCGATGTGCTGTCCAGGTTAATAATATCTTCAAATACAAACATTCGTTTTCGAATTTCCTCGGCCAGTTCCGCGTCTTCAATTTCCAAGGTATCCATAATATTCTTTTCCGTTCCCCGGTCCACGGAGTTTAGAATGTCCACAATGGATTCGATGCCTCCGGCAGTGGTGTAGTCCTGACTTACCAGGGAGGATAATTTCCCTTCCAAGACCCCTTCCACTTCCCGAATAATTTCCGGAGAGGTTCGGTCCATGGTAGCGATTCGCTGGGCCACTTCCGATTGTTTCCCCTGGGGTAGGGCCGAGAGTATTTGTCCCGACTGCTCTGAAGAAAGATAGGATAAAATCAGCGCAATGGTCTGGGGGTGTTCGTTTTGAATGAAATTCAGTAACTGGCTCGGTTCCGCCTTTCGGGCAAAATCAAAGGGTTTTACCTGAAGGGATGCGGTAAGCTTTCCGATAATGTCCATGGCCTTTTGAGAGCCGAGGGCTTTTTCCAGTACATCCTTCGCATAATTTATGCCTCCCTCGGAAATATATTCCTGGGCTACACAGATCTGATAAAACTCATCCAATATTTCCTCTTTCTTAGCGGGATCCACCTTATTCATATTGGCAATATTTAGAGTAAGTTCTTCAATTTCTTCATCGGTGAGATGTTTAAAGATTTCTGCTGAGTATTCCGGGCCCAGACTGATTAACAGGACTGCGGCCTTTTCCTTTCCACTGACGGTGTTTTTTCCTCTATTTGCCATACTTCCACCTCTACTCTTCGCTGATCCAATTCCGTAGGAGTTGTGCTACGGCATCAGGTTTTTTGTCTACCAGTTTTTCAATTTGCTGTTTCACTTCCGAGCCCTGCATATTCAGATCTATATCATCCATAGTGCTTTCTTTTTGGAATACCTGGTTCTGGCTTGCAAGGTTGTCTTCAATTTCCTGCTGGTCTTTTTTCCGTTTACGCATCACTAATATTCCTATTATGATTCCCAGCACTAATAGTCCTGCCAGGCCGATAAGAACTGCGGGGTTTTGCCACCAGGGTCGGCCTTCAAAGGGCGGGGTAACCGCAGCTTCGGCTCCCACAAAGTCCCTGACCGCAACTTCCACCACTTCGGTCTGAAGCCCTGCGGCTGCAGAAATTAAGCTCTCCAGTTCCAAGCGTTCCTCTTCGGATAAATCTCCCTCCGCTAAAGCCCCGGAGTTGACGTAAACCGCCACACTGATGTCTTCCACCTGTCCCTGGGCTCCCACGATTCGTTCGTTGATTTCATTGATTTCGTAGTTGATGGTTCGGCTGGCTTCCTCATACCGGGAGGCCCCTTCCTCCCCCTCAACATATTGAGGAGCATCAATGTTTTCATCCGTTCCGGGCACACCGCCGATTATCTCATCGTAGGAGCTTTTTTCAAACTCCTGAAGACTTCGGGGGATTCCGCCGGTTTCTCCTTCAATCGGTGGCTCAAACCGTACTTCTTCCCTGATTCTACTATCAAAATTTAATTGTACGCTGGTAATAATCGATAAATTTTCCGGTCCGTACACCGTTCCCAAAAATCCTCGGATACTGTTTTCCAGATCCTGCTGAACGATCAGCTGCAGCTCCCGTTGATCTCCAACGGAAAACTGGCCTTCCCCCTGGTTTGAAGTATTCAAAACCCTTCCGTCGGGGCCATGAATCGATACATTATCCGGCTCTAACCCTTCCACTGCATTGGATACAAGAACTGCGATTCCGTCAACGCTTTGTTGTTCCAAACTTTGATCTAAGCTATGTAATGATACCGTTGCTTTTGCACTTTCTTCTCTGTCTGCAAATACATATCCTGTACGCTCCGGTAAGCTTATGTTTACATCGGCTCCTCGGATACCTTCCAGCCGGGAAATGGTTTGGGCCAAGTGATTTTGAAGACTGATCTGGTACTGTTTTTTCCGATCTTCACTGGTCATCATAAAAGAGTTTCCGAAAAGCTCATCATAGGCACTGGTGGTTTTCGGGAGCCCCTGGGTAGCGATAATCACTTCCGCATCATGGAGATCCTCCTTATCCACTAATATCTCACTGCTGGTCCTGCCGTATTGGGCATCGATATTATTTGCGCTTAAGGCTTCCATAATTTCTCCGGATTGTCGAGCTTCCAAGTTACTGTATAAGGGTACATATTCCGTTCGTAAAAAGAAAAGTATTAAGCCGGTTAACACCAACAGTGTGACTCCGGTACCCACTCCCAATCGAATTTTTTGTTTTTTATCCATCTTCTGAAAATATTCATTCAACTGCTCTCTCATTTTTTGAAAGGACTCGAACATTGCCACACCTCTTTTCTGTCAACATACCTTAAATTTGCATTCGCATAATTTCGTTATAGGCGTCCAACACTTTATTTCGTATTTCTGTAATAAACTGCAGTGATATTTCTGCCTTTTGGGCAGCAATTATGGCTTCATGGGGATTTTCAAGCTCTCCTGCAGCCAGCTGCATGGAAAGATCTTCCGCCTGCAGGTCTAATTGATTGGCATCATTAATGGCTTCATTCATGTAATCCATAAAGGAAGGGGCACCCTGGGGTGCGGTTTGGTTATGTAAACGTCCTTGACCCTCGGTTAATCCGAGATTGACTTGTTGTAATCCTTGCACTTCCATCCTCTAACCTCCTACTGATTATCTTCCGATTTCCAACGCCCGCTGTGCCATGGTTTTGGCTGCGTCTATGGATGTAATATTGGCTTCATAAGCTCTTGTTGCCGAGATCATATTCGCCATTTCCGTAACGATATCCACGTTAGGCTTTAGCACATAGCCCTGTTCATTGGCATCGGGATGTCCCGGCTCATACACATTTTTAAAGGGGGATTGATCTTCTTTGATACCGGTAACTTCCACTCCGGAGAATTTTTTCATTTGATCGGATAAATGGCTATGAAAGCTCTGGGCTTCACTTTGGGTTTCAAAGGTTACCACCTGTCTTCGATAGGGGGTGCCGTTTACGGTTCGCGTAGTATTGGCATTGGCAATATTCTTTGAAATTACATCCATTCGAAGTCGCTCTGCGGTAAGTCCTGAAGCACTGACATTAATCGCATTAAACATCATTATCTACCTCCTGTAATAGAACTTCTCAGTCTATTTAATTTATTACTCAGTTGACGGGATACGGCTTCGTAGTAGATGTTATTCTTGGTCACTTCCGCCATTTCCACATCAATATCTACATTGTTCTCATCTCTTCGGGTGCTGTAACCTTGTGAAGTTGTCATTTCATGGGTAATGTTTGAGAGGTCTTTTGAGCCGATATCCATATGTCTTTGATGAGTTTTCGATCCCTGAATCGTATTTTCCTGAAGACTTTCTTTGAGGATTTCCTGGAATTTTACATCGGAGCGCTTATAACCGGGTGTGTTGACATTTGCAATATTGTTAGCCAACACTTCATTTCTTTTCCAGGATGCGTTTAAGGCTTTTGTATAAACATTAATGTTTTTGTACACCGAAATTGCTCCTTTCCTTCGTATAATATATTTTTGTCTTTCTATATTCACTTTTAACTTACTTTTCTATTTTATCACAAACCTTGAAAATAATTGCTAGTATTTTAGACCCATATTTAGTTAGGATAAGTTAGTGTTATTGTATACCATTTAGCATCATTTTCCCAGGGTTTTCGACATTTTTTTCAAACATTTCGACGTTACTTTTCGAATATTTCGACAATTTCCATCTTTTAAGGAATTTCAACAGCTAAGAATAGGGTTATTCTTTTGGATAATTTCCCAGATCCATTCCTCCGTAAAAAAGCACAAAACCCTAATAGCGTTTTGTGCTTTTCTTACAGAACCTATTTAAATAAGACCTTGGTCTTATTTGTTTCTGATACTTCGAAGTTCCTCTAATAAAAAGTCGTTTAAAATTTTAATGTGGGTCCCTTTCATTCCTAAAGACCGGGATTCAATAACTCCCGCACTTTCGAATTTACGAAGGGCATTTACGATTACGGAACGGGTAATTCCTACACGATCTGCAATTTTACTTGCTACCAATAGGCCTTCTTTTCCGTCTAACTCGTTAAAGATGTGCTCCACCGCTTCAAGTTCCGAATAAGATAAGGTTCCCACCGCCATTTGCACTACTGCTTTTTTTCGAGCCTCATCTTCAATTTCATCGGTTTTCGCCCGAAGGATTTCAAGACCTACCACCGTAGCACTATACTCCGCCATTACTAAATCTTCATCTTCAAATTCGTTTTCCACTTTTGCCAATACCAAGGTTCCGATTCGTTGACCGCTGCCGTTGATCGGTACAATAGTCACTAGCTTATTATAGCTTTGTACATCGTACTTGAAAATTTCCAACAACTCATCCTTCGTGATGTTATGCTTGGTTTCCTGAATTTTAAGAAGTTGGGCGTTATACTCTTCCGGAAATCTCTTCTCTCCGGTTTTTTCATCGGTAATAATCGGGCAGTCGGAAGAATCCGTTAAACTAACCCCTAAAACCTTCCCTTTTGAGCTTGCCACATAGACATTGGCGTCCAGCACCTCACTTAAAATTCTACTTAATTCGTTAAACGATACTGCATGCTCTCCCGATTGTTGTAAAATTTTATTGACTCTTCTGGTTTTTGCTAATAATGAACTTGCCATACATTTTTCCTCCTCTATAGGTTATTTGGGGATATCTTTATGTTTTTTTCCTGCTTTTGAATTTTTTTGAAAGATTACGAAAAATTCATAATCCTCAGTCATTAGTTCTATCCCTGGGTGTACATTTTAGAATTATGCACTATGACTGCATATTATCATAATTCATAATATTTTACAATGTTATCTTGAAAATATTTTGAATTGTTTATTCCGAGACTACAATTTTATGCTTACACTCTTTATTGGTACACTCGATGCGTTCTTCCTTTTTCGTCTTTTTGTATACCATTATCTCTCCGCATTTCGGACAAGGGTCCTTGGCCGGGGGATTCCAGGAGATAAAGTCGCACTCCGGATATCGGTCACAACCGTAAAACAGTCGGCCCCTTTTGGATTTTCTTTTAATCACGTCCCCTTCTTTACATTTCGGGCAGGTTACACCGATTTTATCCACGATGGGTTTGGTATTCTTACAGTCCGGATAATTTTCACAGGCCATAAACTTTCCGTATCGCCCGTATTTAATCAGCATTTCACCGCCGCATTTTTCACAGACTTCACCGCTTTTTTCCACTACTTCAATCTCTTTCATATGCTCCTCCGCATCCTTCATCATTTTTTCAAAGGATGTATAGAACTCTTTAATAATGGATTTCCACTGCACTTCTCCTTCTTCCACTTTATCCAGCTTGCTTTCCATTTCCGCGGTAAAGTTTACATCAATGATGTCCGAGAAGAATTCATCCAGGGTTTCGGTTACCAGAACTCCCAGTTCCGTGGGAACCAAATATCTTCCGTCCTTTTCCACATAGCCTCGGGCGAGGATCGTAGAAATTGTCGGAGAGTAGGTACTGGGTCTTCCGATACCCAATTCTTCCATGGTTTTTACCAGAGTTGCCTCGGTAAACCTTGCCGGCGGCTGGGTAAAGTGCTGTTTTGGATCAAGCTTTAAGAGTTTTACCTGTTCTCCTTCTTCCAACAGGGGAAGGAAGGTATCTTCCGAGGTACTGGAAAAAGAATAGACCTTCATAAATCCGTCAAAGTTCAGGATCGATCCGCTTCCTTTAAAAATATACCCTTTGGCTTCCAGTTCCACGGAAATCGTATCGAAAACCGCTTTGGCCATCAGACTTGCCACGGCTCTTTCCCAAATCATTTTATACAGTCGGTACTGATCCCGCTTTAGGGAAGGTTTTACTTTTTCCGGGGTTAAGGTAACATCGGTGGGGCGAATGGCTTCATGAGCATCCTGGGCCCCTTTTTTCAGCGGTTGCACCTTGACATTTCCTTTTTCCAGATACTTCTCCCCGTATTCCTGCTGCACGAAGTTCCGAATGTTTTCCTGGGCCTCTGATGAAATTCGGGTGGAATCGGTACGGATATAGGTAACCAAACCTACGGTACCATAACCTTTTACGTCAATCCCTTCATAGAGTTGTTGGGACAGGGACATGGTTTTTTTCGTGGAAAAATTGATTTTATTGGAAGCTTCCTGCTGCAAAGAGCTGGTGGTAAAAGGTTTTTGGGGACTTCTTCTTTTTTGTCCCTTTTTTACACTTTTCACCAAAAAGGTTTCTTTTTCTATCGCTTTTAGCACTTCCTGTACGGATTCTTCATTTTTCAGATCTTTACTTCCTTTAGGATCTTTAAAGTATTTTGCAGGGAATTTTTTCTTCTGATCATTTTGAAATTCTCCTTCAATAGACCAGTACTCTTCCGGTTTAAAGGCGTTAATTTCCTCTTCCCGCTCCTTTATCATCTTTGAGGCGACGGACTGTACCCGTCCGGCACTAAGGCCCTTTCGAATCTTTTGCCACAGCAGGGGGCTGATTTTATAGCCCACCAAACGATCCAGCACCCTTCTAGCCTGTTGGGCATTGACCAGGTCCTCGTCGATTTCCCGGGGTTCCTTAATCGCTTTTTTTACGGCGGTTTTTGTTATTTCGTTGAACTCAATTCGTTTAATATTACTCTGTTCCTTGGATAGCGCCCTTGCCAAATGCCAGGAGATCGCTTCTCCTTCTCTATCGGGGTCAGTGGCAAGAAAGATTTTGGATGCTTTCTTTGCCTGTTTTCTCAGTTCCTTCAACACAGGACCTTTTCCCCGGATGGTAATATACTCCGGTTCAAAGTCTTCTTCTATGTTTACACCGAGCTTACTTTTCGGAAGGTCTATTACATGACCCACCGAAGCTTCGATGGTGTAGTTCCTTCCTAAAAATTTCTTTATCGTTTTTGCCTTGGCCGGTGACTCCACTATTACTAGGGATTTTGCCAATTCAAACACCTCCACTGTCTGTCTCAATTTTAACATTATATCAATTTATCGATTCACTGTAAATGTTTTTCCCGCCAAACGGGTAATATAACCCTTTAATTCCAAAGAAGTTAACAGAATACTTAAGGACTGGATATGGATTTTCGTTTGATAATACAGGGTGTCCAGATCCATGGGGCTTCTTTCAAGACATCTGTAAACCAAAGCCTCGGAATCACTTAGGTCCCGAAGAATATTCTCCTCCAGGGCTTTGTTGGGAAGGTCGACCCCTCCGGGAAGCTCGGATAAAATATCTTCCACCTCAACAATAATTTTCGCTCCGTCCCGAATCAGCCGATTGGTTCCTCGGCTTTTTTCACAGTTAATGTTACCCGGCAGGGCAAATATATCCTTCCCCTGCTCCAATCCATATTCCACCGTAATTAGGGATCCGCTTTTTTCTCCGGCTTCAATTACCAGGATGCCGTCGGATAAGCCGCTGATTATTCGATTCCGTTGAGGAAAATGATGTTTCAGGGGCTCTTCCCCAAGATAAAACTCACTCAGGATACAGCCCTGGGTAAGAATTTTTTCCATCAGCTGATAGTTTGTGGGAGGATAGGGAACGTCCGCACCGGATCCCAGAACTCCAAGGGTATAGCCCTGGTTTTCCACAGCTCCTTTGTGACTTTCCGTATCAATTCCCAGGGCCAGACCGCTAATGATTCCCACGCCCCGGTCCGTCAGCTCCTTTGCCAGTTTTTTTGCCGCCCACTTACCGTAGGGAGTGGCATTTCGGGCACCGACCATGCCTATGGTGGGTCGGTCTCCGGGAAGTTCTCCCCGATAAAATAACACATAGGGGGGATCGTAGATTTTTTTCAGTTTTTGTGGATAATGGGGATCGGAAATGGTTACGACGGATACCTCCAGGGCCGAAAGTTTGTCCTTTGTCTTTTGCCAATACTCTTTTGTTCGAAGATTCACAATTTTTACAGCGGACTTACTTCTTTTCCCCAGGGCTTGATAGATTTCCTTTCCCTCGGCCTCCCATACTTTTTCAATTTCTCCGAAGTACCGCTCAAGCTTATGGATCGCACTGTAGCCAACTCCTTGAATACTGCTTAGCCAAATATAGACTTCCCTTTTTTCCAAGCGATTATCCTCCCATCGATTTTTTCTCCCTATACCCAATCAAATGTTCCCCTAAACGGAAACATAGAAAAAGACCCTTTTTTTTCAGGGTCTTTTTCCCAGTCTCTACTCAAAGTAACTTTCAATCGGTCGGGTCTCATGATTCGGATAATCCACTACATTTCCTTCCCAAGTACGAATTGTTACATAATCCTTACCTCGAGATAACATATACTGAGGCAGAATCGGGGTTTTCCCTTGCCCTTTGGGGGCATTAACAATATACGTAGGAATTGCCATACCGGAGGTATATCCTCGAAGATATTCCATAATTTCAATACCGTCATCAATGGAGGTATTAAAGTGAGTGGTTCCGATGACATGCTTGGCATGGAAAATATAGTAGGGTCTTACTTTACTCTTTAACAGTTCATGGTTCATCAAACGCATCACAAACTTGTCATTATTTACTCCGTTTAACAGTACGGCCTGATTTCCCAGGGGCACTCCTGCCTTTGCCAGTTTATGGCATGCTTCAATGGCTTCCGGTGTGATTTCCTGAGGATGATTAAAGTGGGTGTTGATGAATACGGGAGAATATTTCTCCACGATTTCCAAAAATTCGTCGTCCACTCTCTGAGGCATGGTTACAAGGGTACGGCTACCCAGGCGGACGTAATCTACGGTTTCAATACTGGTTACTTCTTTTAGTAACCAGTCCAACATACTATTGGATAAGGTTAAGGGATCTCCTCCGGTAATCAGTACATCCCGGATTTCCGGGTTATCCCGAATATAGTCGATGGATTCCTGCAGTACTTCTCTCGGTTGATGCTGATCCACACCGCCAATGTTTCTCCTTCTTTGACAATGTCGACAATACATGGCGCACTCATTGGTCACGTTGATAATTAATCGATCGGGATATCTTCGGGTAATGGAGCCTGCGGGATTGGTAAATTCTTCTCCCATGGGATCCGTATCCCCTTCAAGATCTTCAATTTCCACACCTGTGGGAATTGACATCAGCTTAATGGGACAATACTTATTATCGTCATCAATCAGGCTGGCATAATACGGAGAGATAGACCATCGAAACTGCTTACCCACATTTCGAATATCTTCAATCTCCTTATCACTTAAATAGATAATCTCCTTTAATACATCCACATCAGAGATTCGGTTTTTCAGTTGCCACTTCCAGTTGTTCCAGTCTTCTTCCGTGGCATCAAATATTTTCAGCAATTTATTTTTTTTCGCTTTGGAACTGATTAATTGTTTTTCCGAGGTTCCCTTAGGAATCTGGTCCTTTACTTTTAGATAATCTTCAATTCTTGAATGAAGTTCCTCTGCTCTTTTTAAAGATATTTCCCTACTGTTTGAATTAACGTTACAATCCAATTGAACTCCTCCTTTTTTAGTCACCCTAAATATTCATCTATACGTAAATCTCCTACAGATTTTTTTCCGACTTTTCAGTTTGTCAAAAAAGCTTTGAAATAGTTTGAATTTTGCATGGGGGCAAAAATTCTTGCAAATAAGCGAATGGGATTAAAGCTCTGCAGAAAATTGCGAAAAGCATGGTAGCAGTGTAGTACTCTTATAAAAATATATGTTAGCATACCCTTGAATGTATGTCAAACAAGGGGCTTAAATGAAAGTTTTAACAGGAACTTTCTTTTTCTACCCCTATTTTATTCAATAAAACAGGAAAAATATATGGGATAATTACTTTTTTTCATTTAAAAAAGGATATTATTCCCCCTGTGGCGAATATAATAATTAATATTTCATTGTTGAAGGAGGAATTTTTCTTGCAAAAAATACATAGTTGTTGCATCGAAGGATTGGAGGTTTACCCCATTACCGTAGAAGTGGATATGGATACCGGTCTTCCGGCGGTCATGATCGTCGGTCTTCCCAATGCCGCAGTAAAAGAATCCAAGGATCGGGTTCGTTCCGCGTTGAAAAATAACGGCTACGACTTCCCCTTAAAAAGAATTACCATTAATCTGTCCCCCGCCTATACCCGAAAGGACGGAACCCATTTTGACTTACCCATCGCCCTGGGTCTTCTCGGCGCTTCGGGCCAAATCCCTCCCTTCGATCATAAAAAAACCCTCTGCCTGGGAGAACTGTCCCTGGACGGTAAAATCAACGGCGTACGGGGAGTATTACCCATGCTTTTGGAAATGCAAAAGCTCGGCTATCAGCGAGCCCTGATCCCCGGTGAAAACATAAAAGAAGCCCGCTACGTAGGGGATATGGATGTGTTGGGTTTTAACGATTTAAAAAACCTTCTATCCTTTTTGGAGGATGGTGAAATATCACAGGAAATACTCCTTCCGGAAGTCTTTACGAAGGATCCGGAGTCTTCCCCGGAGGCTTTAAATGATCTATTGGATTTTAAGGACCTAAAGGGTCAGGAAGGCCTTAAGCGCGGTGTGGAAATAGCCGCCGCCGGATCCCATAATGTTTTGTTTATCGGACCTCCCGGTTCAGGAAAATCCATGGCTGCCAAAAGAATTCCCTCAATCCTGCCCCCGCTTAGTTTAGACGAGGCCATTGAGGTTACCAAGCTTTACAGTATTTCCGGAAAATTGGATTTCCAGGCGGGACTAATAAAGCGTCGACCCTTTCGTAGCCCCCACAGCAGCAGTACCGTGGCTTCCTTATCGGGAGGCGGGCTGATTCCCATGCCCGGGGAGATATCCTTAGCCCATCATGGCATTTTGTTTCTTGATGAGCTTCCCGAGTTCCATAAGGGGGCTTTAGAGGTCCTTCGCCAACCTATGGAGGACCGGGAAATCACATTATCCAGATCCCATCGAAGTTTTACCTATCCATCAAACTTTTTGTTTGCAGCAGCGATGAATCCCTGTCCCTGCGGCTATTACGGCGATCCGGTCAAGAGTTGCAGTTGTTCCGCCCGGGATATTCAGCGGTATCATCATAAAATCTCCGGACCGCTGCTGGACCGGGTGGATATGATTCTTGAAGTTCCCCGGGGAGAATATAAGGACTTAAAAAGCAAAGCCCCTTCCCTGGACTCCAAGACCATGGCAGCCCGGGTGATGGAGGCCCGTAAAATCCAGGAAAACCGCTATCAAAATCAATCCTTTAACGTAAACGGTCTGCTTCCCAATCACTTGCAAAACCGTTTATTTGAAATATCCCGGGAGGGTGAAAAATTGCTTTCGGAGGCCTTTGATAAATTTCAATTAACCGCCCGGGGATATCATAAGGTACTGAAAGTAAGCCGTACCATAGCGGATTTGGAGGAATCTTTGGAAATTGAATCCCACCATATTCTCGAAGCCCTGCAATACCGTCATACAAACCTGCTAAACACCTGATGTTCTCAATTGCTATAAAAGTAAATGTCAAACCTAACCCAACTACTTAAGCTCGTTCAAATTTTATACTCTATATAAGCGCTTATTATATACAAAATGGATGATTTTTAGTTTTAATTTTTAATAATGAAGGGTTTAAAAAATGCCTTCTAGCATCCACATGGCTAAAAGGCATTTTCTATATGAGTAATTTCCTGCTCTTTTCCCTGAACAAACACATCGATAACATCGAAGCGCATGGATAAATCGGTTTTGGTGAAATCCTTCCCATAGGCTACAAACTGATCCGCCACCCGACGAAGGGTCTGCTGTTTTTTAACATTCACCGCTTCGAACCCTTTTCCATAGCTCTTTGTTTTTCTGGTTTTCACCTCCACAAAGACTAAAAGCTTTTCCTTCATTACAATAAGGTCGATTTCTCCGATTTTCGTTCGGTAGTTTCGAGAAAGGACCCTAAAACCTTTTTCTAATAAATACTGCTCCGCACGTCTTTCACCCATACTACCGAACTCTTTATTGTTCATTTTCCTATGGCTTAACTCCTTTTTACCCGAATCCTTAGGAGCCATGGCTTTCACCGACCTTGGGTGTTGGCAAAACCATTTTCTTTAAGAAGCTTTTCCGGTGAATCGGAGTGGGACCGAATTGTTTCAAGGCTTCCCGGTGCACTTTGGTTCCGTAGCCTTTATGTTTTTCCAGACCATACTCCGGATATCGGTGGGAAAGTTCCACCAGTTGACGATCCCGGGTGACTTTAGCGATGATTGATGCCGCAGCGATTCCTTGTACTTTGCCGTCTCCCTGAATAATCCCCTCCTGGGGTAAATCGGTCTCTATGGTTTCCGCATCAACCAAAACATAGTCGGGAACAACTTTTTCTCCCTCAGATGTTTGTAAATTCTCTATGGCAAGGAACATCGCCTTCTTCGTGGCATTTTTAATATTGATCTGATCAATCTCCTCATGGGATACTTCTCCGATACCAATGGCCAGGGCTTCTTTTTGGATCAGGCCGAAATAGGCTTCCCGCTTTTTCGGAGAAAGCTTTTTCGAATCATTTACCCCTTCCAATAATAAATCCTCGGGTAAAATCACCGCCGCAGCGGTTACCGGTCCGCAAAGGCACCCTCTTCCCACTTCATCGATGCAGGCAATTTTACGATAACCCTTTTGATGCAAGTCTTTTTCCACAGCTAATAAATCCACCCTGATCTCCTCCTCGAAATCCGTTATTTTTCCCAAGTGCTTTGATCCCTCGGTGTTTCCAGGGAAATTTTCGCAATCATGCCGCTTCGAAATTCATCCAATAATACGTTTGCCACACGAAGATAGTCCACTTCATTGCCTTTAAACATACAACCTCTTTTTTTGGCAATGGTATCCAGTACCTCCAGGGCCGTGGTCTCTTCATCCATATCCTCCAGGCCATAACGATCAAACAGATCCTTCGGGTAGTTTCGAAGAAGGGTTTCCACAAGTCTTAGTCCCAGGGTTTCCCGGTCCATAATTTCGTCCTTAATGGTCCCCACGAAGGCTAAATTCAGCGCCGCTTTTTTATCATCCAACCGAGGCCAAAGTATTCCCGGCGTATCCAGCATTTCCAAATCCTTTTGAATTCGAACCCACTGCTTTCCTTTGGTAACACCGGGCTTGTTTCCGGTCTTTGCGCTTTTCTTTTTTGCATACTTATTGATCATCGAAGATTTCCCCACATTGGGAATACCTACGATCATGGCCCGTATAACCTCCCGTCTAATGCCCTTTGCCCGACGGGCGGCGAGTTTTTCCTCTAACAGATTTTTGCTCTCATTCAGCAGCTGACTAGCGCTGCTGCTGTCAATGGAGTTCATGGGAATTGCTGTGATTCCCTGCTCCTTAAAATAGCGAACCCAGTCTTCGGTGACCCGGGGATCGGCTAAATCTTTCTTATTTAAAATGACAATTTTCGGCTTTCCATGAACGATGGGATCGATATCGGGATTCTTACTGCTTCTTGGAATTCTTGCGTCCAACAATTCCCACACCACGTCCACGAGCTTTAGTTGTTCCTTTAGAAGTTCCTTGGTCTTTTTCATATGACCGGGATACCAGTTAATATTCATACCATCACATCCTTTTAATTAAAACAAAATAAGGGACTGTTTCCAGTCCCTTTGTCTGAGTCCTTATTTTTTTTCTTTGATTCGGTAAGCCGCTTTTCCAACTCGATCTTTTAAGTAATAAAGTCTCGCTCGTCTTACGCTACCTCGCTTAAGAACTTTAACTTCCACAACCTTTGGAGAATGTACTGGAAAGGTTCTTTCCATACTTACACCATAAGCAATTCTTCGAACGGTAAAGGTCTCTTGGATGCCTCCACCTTGTCGTTTAATTACGATTCCCTGGAATGCCTGAATTCTTTCTCGGGTTCCCTCTTTGATTTTTACATCAACACGAACCGTATCTCCAGGTGCAAATTCCGGTACATCGGACTTCAGTTGTTCCTTATCAATCATATCGATAATATTCATTGTATTACCTCCTTCCTCACCAGACGTTCTTAAAGAATCCACTGTTTCCCAGAGGAACGCCTTTAATACTCTGCTATTATATCATAACCCTTCAGCCTCTTCAATGATAATTTTTAAGAACCTAAACTTTTCATCGGTATTTTTCTAAGGCTTTAACAGCTTATAATCTTCCTTGCTTAAGATCACTTTTTCGAAGAGATCCGGACGGCGCTTCTTCGTAAGCAAAAGGGCTTCTTTCCGTCGCCATTTTCGAATTTTTTCATGGTCCCCGGAAAGGAGCACCTTGGGTACTTCTTTTCCTTCAAAGCTTGGGGGTCTGGTATACTGAGGGTACTCCAACAAACCGGAATGGATGGATTCCTCCTCGTAGGCTTCTGGACTGGAAAGGACTCCGGGGATCATTCGACTGACGGCATCGATCATTACCATGGCGGGAAGTTCGCCTCCGGTTAAGACGTAATCTCCGATAGATATTTCGTCGGTGACAATCTCATCAATTACCCGCTGGTCCACACCCTCGTAGTGGCCGCAAAGAAAGATCAGTTCCTCTTCCTGGGAAAGCTCCATGGCCATATCCTGGGTGAACATTTTTCCCTTGGGAGACAAGTAAATGGTTCTCGGTTTTTTGTTGCCGGTTTGGTTTACAACCTCCCGATAAGCATCCACAATGGGCTGGGGTGTCATTACCATACCGGAACCTCCCCCATAGGGATAGTCATCCACTTTTTGATGTTTGTTGGTGGAATAGTCCCGAATCTGATAATAATCAATGGTAAGCTTTTGATCTTCCTGGGCCCGCTTTATAATACTGCTGCCTAAGGGTCCGTAAAACATTTCCGGAAACAAAGTCATTACATGGATTTTCATGGAAGCATCCCCTCGATTAAGTGCACCTTCATTTTACCCTTCTTTAAATCCACTTCTTTGATAAATTCCTTTGCCGCAGGGATCATCACTTCCCCATACTCTCCGCCCCGAATAACATACACTTCGCTGGAGCCCGCCTGTATTACCTCTTTTAGGACTCCCAGGGAGCCTTCCTCATCACTTTCCACCTCTAAGCCGATGAGATCCTGAATAAAGTAGGTGTCCTCTTCCAGTTCTTTTCGTTGGGACTTATCAATATAGAGATACCGGTTTTTCATGTACTCCACTTCGTTAATATTTCCATAGCCCTTCAGGTACATAATAATAAACCCTTTATGGGCCTGAACCCGTTCAATATCAAATCGCCGGACTTCCTTTGTTTTCGGATCTTCTATGTATAGATCGTCCAGTTCATAAAAGCGCTCTAAATCGTCGGTTAGATGACGGACTTTCAGTCCTCCCTTTATTCCATGAACATTAATAATTTGACCGATACAGATTTTTTCCATATTAACACCTCTAAACAGTAAATTTTTCCACATCCGTTTATAAACTCATAACCTAGCTGATACAATCATTCCCATAATAAAACCTTATAAAAAAACAAAGGATTAGGGGATCCTAATCCTTAAAGTATTTCTACAACCACTCTTTTGTTTTCTTTTACCGCAGCGGCTTTTACCACAGTTCGGATTGCTTTCGCAATTCTTCCCTGCTTGCCGATAACCTTGCCCATATCCTCGGGGGCAACACGAAGCTCGAGAGTAACCGCCTGGTCACTTTCCACTTCCTTTACCGTTACCCGATCGGGATAATCCACCAAGGCTTTTGCGATCATTTCAACTAATTGGCTCATTTTAGTACCTCCTTATGAGGAAAACTATACAATACCGTTGTTTTTAAACAAGTGTTTTACCACATCTGTTGGTTGTGCACCTTTTCCTAACCATTCCTTTGCCTTGTCACCATCAATTTTAATCTCTTTTGGTGTAGATACCGGATTATAGTATCCCAGCTCTTCAATAAATCGTCCATCCCGTGGAGATCTTGAGTCTGCAACTACAATTCTATAGAAAGGTCTTTTTTTAGCACCCATTCTTTTTAATCGAATTTTTACCGCCATGTTTTTTCACCTCCTTACAATGTTTAGATCTTTTAAAGTTCAGATCTTGTAAATTATTTATCCAAAGAAAGGCATATTAAATTTCCCGCCTTTTTTCTTTAGCTTATCCATTCCGCTGCCGCTAAACTGCTTCATCATTTTTCGGGTCTGTTCAAACTGTTTAATCAGTTTATTGACCTGTTGCACGGAAGTCCCGCTTCCTTTGGCAATGCGTTTTCTTCTGCTGCCGTTAATAATACTCGGGTTGGTTCGTTCATCTTTGGTCATGGACTGTATGATTGCTTGAATGTGGTTTAACTCTTTTTCATCCACATTTAAGTTTTTCATCTGTTTGCTGGGCATCCCGGGAAGCATATTCAGCATGTCTCCGATAGGTCCCATGTTTCGAATCTGTTCTAATTGATCCAGGAAGTCTTCAAAGGTGAATTGCTGGGATCGTAATTTTTCTTCCAGCTCCTTGGCCTTTTTCTGATCAAAGGAGGACTCCGCCTTTTCAATCAGGCTTAGCATGTCTCCCATACCTAAAATCCTTGAAGCCATACGATCGGGATGGAAGGCTTCCAGTTCATCAAGCTTTTCTCCCATACCTACGAACTTAATCGGTTTATCCGTTACCGCTCGAATGGAAAGGGCTGCTCCACCTCGGGTATCTCCATCCAGCTTTGTCAGGATCACTCCGTTAATTTCGATGGTCTCATTAAACTCTTTGGCCACATTGACGGCGTCCTGTCCCGTCATGGAGTCCAATACCAGCAGCTTTTCATGGGGTTGAACCTCGGTATCGATTTCCTTTAACTCGTTCATTAAGTTGGAATCAATATGCAGTCTTCCGGCGGTATCGATAATCACTACATCGTTGCCGTTCTTTTCCGCATGTACAATACTTTCCTTGGCAATGGTTACGGGTTTTTCCTTGTCTCCCATGGAAAACACCGGAACTTCAACCTGCTTTCCCACAACTTCCAGCTGATTAATCGCTGCGGGTCGGTAAACATCACAGGCTACCAATAGGGGTCGCTTCCCCTGTTTCTTCAAAAGCTTCGCCAGTTTCCCACAGGTAGTGGTCTTTCCGGCCCCTTGCAGTCCCGCCATCATAATAATGGTAGGGGGTTTATTGTTAAAGTTGATTTTGCTTTGGGTTTCTCCCATTAAGTGGGTCAGTTCGTCTTTGACAATTTTGATCACATGCTGCCCCGGGGTTAAGCTTTCCAGTACTTCGTCTCCAATAGCCCGTTCCTTTACCCGGTTGATAAAGTCCTTAACCACCTTAAAGTTTACGTCCGCTTCCAACAGAGCCATTTTAACCTCCCGCATTGCGGCGGTTACGTCCTGTTCATTCAGTTTTCCCTTACTCTTCAGTTTGCTAAAGGTATTTTGCAGTTTTTCCGCTAATCCTTCAAATATCATAATAACACCTCGAGTTTTATTATTTATAATTGTTCCAGTTGATCTCGGATTTTCTTAAAAGTTCGGTTTGTGTGGGAATCCCTATCCTGTAGGGCAAGTTTCTCCATTTCATCAAGCAGTGCTTGGATCTTATCCCTTCGAATTTCATCACTTTTTACCATTCGGAGTTTTTCCTCGTACTCAAAGAGCAGTTTTTCCGTCCGCTTAATATGGTCGTAAACCGCTTGTCTTGAAATACCGATTTCCTCCGCAATTTCCGAAAGGGAAAGGTCGTAATTAAAATAGAGTTCGATAATATTTTGTTGGGTTTTCGTCAGGAGCTCCTGATAATAATCATACAGCACCGACACTTCCACTTTTTTTTCAATCATCTGCATCTTCCTAACTTTCCGTAAAGCTCGAATGCTTTACAGATGAAAGTATAACCCATAGCCGGATTGCTGTCAATAGTTTATGGGGATTTCCCGAGTTTTTTTTACTATTTGTTATAAAAGTCCTTACTTCGCTGCTGTTTTAATCAAACAGTGCCTCCACAAAGGTCTTCGGTTCAAAACTCTGTAAATCTTCAAGTTTTTCTCCCACGCCGATAAGTTTTACCGGAACTTTTAACTCTTTACTGACAGAGATTACAATTCCACCTTTAGCCGTACCGTCCAGCTTGGTCAGTACCAGTCCGCTAATGTCCGTAACCTCTTTAAAAATCTTTGCCTGTTGTATGGCATTTTGTCCCGTGGTGGCATCGAGAACCAGCAGGGATTCCTGGGACAATCCTTCGCACTCCCGTTTTACGATTTTAAACACTTTTCCCAGCTCGTTCATTAAATTTTTCTTATTATGAAGCCTTCCGGCGGTATCACAAATGAGTACATCCACTTTTCTGGACTTTGCCGCCTGAATGGCGTCGTAAACCACCGCCGCAGGGTCGGAACCTTCCTGGTGGGAAATTACGTCAATGCCTGAGCGTTCTCCCCAAATTTTCAGCTGATCAATGGCTCCCGCACGGAAGGTATCTCCCGCCGCAAGCAGAACGTTTTTGCCTTCCCCTTTTAATTTATGAGCGATTTTACCAATGGATGTGGTTTTTCCTACACCGTTTACACCCACCACCATAATAATTGAAGGAGTGGTTTCCAGGTTTAAGTTCGGGTCTGCCACTTCCTCTAAGGCCTCGGTTAACAGATCCTTTAACAACCCCTTAACTTCCATGGGATCCGTTGCTTTATTTTCCTTAACCCGGTCCCGAAGCTGGTCGATGATTTCCATTGTGGTGTTTACTCCAAGGTCTGCGGTTATTAAGATTTCTTCCAGCTCTTCAAATAAGTCCTCATCGATTTTGGTATAGGATTTGACCAGATCATCCACCCGGTCCGTAATCCCTTTTTTGGTTTTGGTCAGGCCTTCCTTCAACCTTCCGAATAGGCCTCCGATGGTTATTGCCTCCTCCCGGGTTTCCTGCTCTATGTTCGTATTGGAATCCATTGTATCCTTTGTATCCTCGGAAACTCTTTCCTGTTCTTTTGTCGTTTCCTGTTCTTTTGTCGTTTCCTGTTCTTTTGTCGTTTCCTGTTCTTTTGTCGTTTCCTGTTCATTCACGGTTTCCTGTTCACCCTGTTTTTCCTCTTCATTTCGTCTAAACAAGTTCTTTAGCATTCCTTCTCCTCCTAAATGGCTTTTTCATCTACTACGTAGTCTTTCATTTTAACGGAAACCAGCTTTGAGATCCCTTCGGTTTCCATGGTGACACCATACAGTGTATCCGCCGCCTCCATGGTCCCTTTTCGGTGAGTAACCACAATAAACTGGGTATCCGCTGACAATTCTTTTAAGAATCCTGCAAACCGGTGTACATTACTTTCATCCAGGGCTGCTTCAATTTCATCGAGAACACAAAAGGGGCTGGGTTTGATCTTCAGTATCGCAAAAAGTAATGCAATAGCGGTTAGGGCCCGTTCGCCTCCCGATAAGAGGGAAAGACTCTGCAGTTTTTTCCCCGGGGGTCTTGCTAAAATATTTATCCCGGTTTCCAAAGGATCGTTCTCATCTTCCAGGACCAGATCCGCTTTTCCTCCCCCAAAGAGTCGGGAGAAGGTTACATCGAATTCTTTTTTTATAATCTTCAGTTGATCAAGAAACTGGACTTTCATCGTACTTTCCATCTCTTCGATGATTCGATTCAAGCTTTTTTTCGCCTCCAGCAAATCCTTTTGCTGCTGATCTAAAAAGTCGAAACGCTCTTTGGTTTCCCGATATTCTTCCACGGCTTCCACGTTTACATGGCCCAGGGCTTTAATCTTATTCTTTAGGGATTGGAGTTCTCCCTGGGTAAGTTTTCCCTTGTCGGGATCGATCCACTGAGTACCCTGATCATAGCTCATTTCATATTTTTCCCATAGGTTCTGATGAAGGTTTTCCGTCTGAACGTCCAACTTGGTTTTCTTCATTTCCAGTTTATACAGCGCCTCTTCTTTTTGCTTTAGGGCATCCGATTGATCTTTATAGGTTTTTTCGATATCTTTTTTTCGTTGGTAGGCTTCCTGTTCCTTCTCCTTGTAAGCGTCCCCTTCCGCTTTAATCTTTTTCTGAGAAAGCTCTCCCAGTTTAATTTTTCCCGACTGTTCCTCTATTTTCTTTTCGATGGCAGTCTGTTGCTCTTTTCCTTTTTGGTTCTCCAGTTTGTCCTTTTCAATCCATTCATCCTGTCGACTATTTTACTGGTTGAGC
>Ga0194137_10000480_pt1 | contig 26872 bp, 29 predicted proteins | sample TARM_MetaG_T3_14_FD_134025 | JGI IMG/M metagenome (GOLD analysis project Ga0194137, IMG submission 134025) | Freshwater microbial communities from Pennsylvania, USA, analyzing microbe dynamics in response to fracking - TARM_MetaG_T3_14 (version 2) | ecosystem: Environmental > Aquatic >... | reverse complement strand
GCGCCAGCGTCGCCGGGTTGCAGCTGACGTAGACGATGCGCTTGGGCGGCAACCAGCCCGGCGCCAGCGACGGGTCCTGGGCGATGTCCGCCACCGCCTTGGCAAGGGCGAAGGCGCCTTCGCGCGGCGGGTCGATCAGCCAGCGGTCGGCCGTGCCGTCCAGCGCCAGCAGCTCGGGCGTCATCTCGAACAAGTTGCGCGCGACAAAGCTGGTCTTGTGGGCCAGGCCATTGGCCTTGGCGTTCTCGCGCGAACGCTGCACCAGTGTCTCGCTGCCCTCGATACCCAGCACCGCGCGGGCCTGCGTGGCCAGCGGCAGCGTGAAATTGCCCAGGCCGCAGAACCAGTCGATGACGCGCTCGTCCTTCTGCACCGCCAGCAGCCGCAGCGCGCGGCCCACCAGGGTCGCATTGATGTGAGGATTGACCTGGGTGAAATCGGTCGGCTTGAAGGGCATGCGGATACCGAATTCCGGCAGCGCATAGGCCAGTTCGGGGACGCCTTCGTCGAGCGGCTTGACCGTGTCCGGCCCCTTGGGCTGCAGCCACCACTGCACGCCGTGCTTGGCGGCGAACTCGCGCAGCATCGCCACGTCACCCGCCGGTAGCGGGTTCAGATGACGCAGCACCAGGGCAATGACCTCGTCGCCCATGGCCAGCTCGATCTGCGGCAGGCGGTCGCGCTCGGCCATGTTGGCGATCAGCTCGCGCAGCGGCATCAGCAGGTCGCTGACGACCTTGGGCACGACCTTGCAGACTTGCATGTCGGCCACATAGCGGCTCTTGCGTTCGTGGAAGCCGATCAGCACCACGCCCTTCTTCTGCACATAGCGCACCGAGAAGCGTGCGCGGTAGCGATAGCCCCAGGTCGGGCCCTCGATGGGCCGCAGCAGCACCTCAGGCTTGACCTTGCCGAGATGCCAGAGCTGGTCTTCAACGACGCGCTGCTTGACGGCCACCTGGGCACCCGCCTGCAGATGCTGCATCTTGCAGCCGCCGCAGGCGCCGGCATGAAGGCCGAAGTGGGGGCAGCCCGGCGTCACGCGCAGCGGGCTTTCCTTCCTGATCTCGGTGAGCTGGCCCTGCTCCCAGTTGTTCTTGCGGCGGGAAATCTGCGCCCTCACCACTTCGCCGGGCAGAGCGCCGTCGATGAAAACCACCTTGCCCTCGGCGTTGTGCGCCACGCCCTGCGCCTCAAGTTCGATGCTTTCGACCTTGAGCCAATCCGTCATCTGATTCATGGGGCCGGATTATCCCGGCAGGCCGCGAGGGTCCTAGAAGATGGAGTCCCGGTCCACGCCATGACGCATCATGTTGCGCTTCAACTTGGCCAGCGCCTCGATCTGGATCTGGCGGATGCGCTCGCGCGTCAGCTTGAGCCGGATGGCCAGCACGTCCAGGGTCTCGGGCTCGCGGTCGGACAGGCCGTAGCGGCCCGACAGCACCTCGCGCTCGCGGTCGTTGAGGCTGGCGAGGCCATGCTGCAGCAGCTCCTCCACCTCATGCGACAGCCGCAGGCCCATGGGGTCGATGGCCTGGTCGTCGGCGACCAGATCGAGCATGGACTCGCCGCCCTCGCCGTTGCGGTCCACCGGCGAATCCAAGGAGCTCGGCAGTTCGGCATAGGCCAGCAGTTCGGCCACCTCGTCCACCGGGCGACCCAGGGCCTGGGCGACGTCCTCGGCACGCACGCGGCCTTCCGCACCTTGCGCACTCTGCAGCGCCTCCAGCGCGCGGCGTGCCTTCAGCACCTGATTGAGCTCGCGCACGATATGCACCGGCAGGCGCACCAGGCGGGCCTGGTGCATCAGCGCACGCTCGATGCTCTGGCGAATCCACCAGCTCGAATAGGTCGAGAAGCGGAAGCCGCGCTCGGGCTCGAACTTGCTGATGGCATGCATCAGGCCAAGATTGCCTTCCTCGATGAGATCACTCATCGGCAGGCCGCGGCCGAGATAGTTCTTGGCGATGCTGACCACCAGGCGCAGGTTGTGCTCGATCATGGCCTGGCGGGCGCCGAAATCACCCGCGCGGGCCGCCTGGGCAGTGTCGAACTCCTCCTGGGGCGTCAGCAGCGGCGTGCGGCGGATGTCGCGCAGATAGGCCTGCAGCGCATTGCCCAGTTCGACATCGTCGCTGCTGCCACGCAGCACCTGGGCATCGTCTTCGCTGTCCTCGGCGGGCGGCTCGGCTTCTGCGCCGCTGCCATTCAGGGCCGAAAGCATCACGCCCGGCTCGCCGCCATGGCTGCCGTGACCGTTGAGTTTGGGCGCATCACGTTTCATGGCGTGGTCACTGGCGTGATGCGTGAAGCTTCGCTAGGGCGGCTTTCTCAGCGCGCTGGCAACAGCTTGGCAGGGTCGACGGGCTTGCCGAGCTTGCGCACTTCGAAGTGCAACTTGACGCTGTCGCTCTCGGTGGAACCCATCTCGGCAATCCTCTGACCTTTGCGTACGACTTGGTCCTGCTCGACCAGCATGGCCCGGTTGTGGGCATACGCCGTCAGGTAGGTGTTGTTGTGCTTGATGATGACCAAGTTGCCGTAGCCGCGCAAGCCCGAACCAGCGTAAACAACGCGACCATCGGCGACGGCGAACACCGGATCACCCGGCTTGCCGGCGAAGTCCAGGCCCTTGTTGCGCTGCTCGTCGAAACCGGCGCTGATCGGCTGGACGACCGGCCAGCCCCAGGCCAAGCTGTCGTCCTCGGAAGCGGCCGCGGTGGACGCCGGACTGGGGGAGGAAGTCGTCGGCGCCGAGGCCGTGCCGGCGGCAGCGACGGGCGGCTTGGCGTCCAGCGGACGGGTCTCTGCCTTGGCCGTGTTGCCGATGGGCTTGGCCGTCACCGCGCTGGCATCCACGCCCGGCGGCACGACGCGCAGCACCTGGCCGACCTCGATGCGGTTGGGATTCTCGAGATTGTTCCACTTGGCGACATCTCGCCAGCCCTGGCCGTTGTCCAGCGCGATGCGGATCAGCGCGTCGCCTGGCTTGACGGTGTAGTAGCCCGGCTTGCCCGCGTTCTCGGCGCCAGGCAAAGGTGGCTTGGCATCCGGCGCGGAAGCCGCCGATGGCGCGGGTGCGGGCACCGCTGCTGCCGTTGCCGGCGGCGGGTTGCGATCCTCGACCGGCGCGGGTTGACGCGGCGTGACGCCGCAGGCGCTCAGCAACAGCGAGGTGGCGATGGCGGTGAATAGAAGGCGCAGGCTTGAAGGCATCGTGGGGTTAACGCACGTTGGGAGGCCGACCTGATTGTGTGGCGCGGAGCGCCGACGGCCTCGTCAGAGGACGCCGGATTTTAGGGGGACGAAGAGCACGGCCTCATGCTCGCTGCGCGCCCAGCGGCTGACACCGGCTTCCACGACATGGTCCAGCACTACCAGCACCTGGCCGCGGCCGCTCGCCGCCGTCGGCGCTATGAGGCGTCCGCCGGGTGCCAGTTGCTCCGTCCAGGCGGCCGGAATGTCCTCGCCGCCGGCTGCCGCGATGATGCAGTCGAAGGGCCCGCTGGCCGCGTGGCCCAGGCGACCGTCGCCCCAGACCAGGCGCGGCACGCGCGGCAGGCCGACACGCTGCAGATTGAGCTTGGCCTTGTCATGCAGGCCCTGCACACGCTCGATGGACGTGACATGGCGTGCCAGCATGGCAATGACGGCCGCCTGGTAGCCGCAACCCGTGCCGATCTCCAGCACCCGGCCGAGGGACCCGCGTTGGCGCGCCCCGGCGCCGGCCATCAGCAGGCCCAACATATGGGCGACGACCGAGGGCTTGGAGATGGTCTGGCCATGGCCGATGGGCAGGGCCGTGTCCTCATAAGCCTGGGCCGCAAGTGCGCTGTCCACGAACTCGTGGCGCGCTACCGAGGCCATGACGGCCAGCACCCGCTCGTCAAACTTGCCCTCGGCGCGCAGCCGCTCGACCATGCGCTGGCGCACGGCGCCGCTGTCCAGGCCCGTGCCGCTGGGGCGGGCCAGCCGCGCGGCGTCGCGCGTGGCCTGGTGCAGATGGCGCTGAGGCATCAACAACTCGCGCTGAGGCGCTGCGGCCGACTTCAGGCTGGCGGGAAAGCGCTTGGGCGTGGACATTCAGAGACCCAAGCGCTGTGCCCAGGCACCCAAGGAGGCGTGTTCGGTCAGGTCGACCTGTAGTGGGGTGATCGACACCTGGCCATTGGCGGTGGCGTGGAAGTCCGTGCCTTCGCCGGCGTCGCGGGCGTCGCCGGCCGGGCCTATCCAGTAGATGGTCTCCCCGCGCGGGTTGATCTGCTCGATGATGGCCTCGGCAGAGTGGCGGCGGCCCAGCCGCGTGATCTTGCGCGGTAACCGGTCGGCATCGGCCCGGTTGGGGATGTTGACATTGAGCAGGAAGGCCTGACCCAGGCCGCCGGCAATGACCTGCTCGACGATGCTGCGCGCCGTGCGGGCCGCGGCCTCCAGCTCGCTCCAGCCCTTCTCGGCCTGCGAGAAGGCGATGGACGGGATGCCGAAGAGATAACCTTCGGTGGCGGCGGCGACCGTGCCGGAGTACAGCGTGTCGTCACCCATGTTCGCACCGTTGTTGATGCCGGAGAGCACCAGGTCGGGCCGATAGCCCAGCAGGCCGCTCAGCGCGAGGTGGACGCCGTCCGACGGCGTGCCGCTGACGTAGCGGAAACCGTTGGCGGCGCGGTAGACATTCAGGGGGCGGTTCAGCGTCAGCGAGTTGGAAGTGCCGCTGGCGTTTTGCTCGGGGGCGATGACTTCGATCTCGCCCAGGCCTTCACAGGCTTTCACCAGGGCCGCCAGACCCGGTGCCAAGTAGCCATCATCGTTGGAAATCAGGATTCGCATAGGAGGGCAATTGTAGGGAGGGCGTCACCTCCGAGACCGGGTGTAACCACCTTGATTCATATCATGGTCTTTTCAGAAAACTGGAGACGACGATGAAGGCTTGGCTCTGCGAAAACCCGGTGGGCGTCGAGGCACTGCAATGGCGCGAACTGCCGGCGCCGGCCCTGGCAGCAGGCCAGCTGCGCGTGCAGATCAAGGCAGCCAGCCTGAATTTTCCTGACCTGCTCATCGTGCAGAACAAATACCAGATGAAGCCACCCCTGCCCTTTGTACCGGGCACGGAGTTCTCGGGCGTCGTCACCGAGGTGGGCGAAGGCGTCAAGGGCTTCAAGGTCGGCCAGCGCGTCGCGGCCTTCGGCGGCCTGGGCGGCTTTGCGACCGAGGTCTGCATCCCGGCCATGCTGGCCATGCCCCTGCCCGATGGTTTCAGCTTCGAAGATGCCGCCGCCTTCATCTGCACCTACGCCACCAGCCACCACGCACTGATGGACCGCGCGGCGCTGAAGGCCAGTGAGACCGTCCTCATCCTCGGCGCCGCTGGCGGCGTCGGCACCGCGGCCATCCAGATTGCCAAGGCCGCCGGCGCCCGCGTCATAGCCGCCGCCGGCAGCGACGCCAAGTGCGAGGCCTGCAAGGCCCTGGGCGCCGACGCCGCCATCAACTACACGACGCAGAACCTGCGGGATGAGTTGAAGGCCCTGACCGAGGGCAAGGGCCCCGACGTCATCTACGACCCGGTCGGCGGTGACTTGTCCGAAGCCGCTTTCCGCTCCATCGCCTGGCGCGGCCGCTATCTGGTCATCGGCTTCGCCCAGGGCCAGATCCCGGCCCTACCGCTGAATCTCGCCCTGCTCAAGGGCGCGTCGCTGGTGGGCGTGTTCTGGGGCGAATTCGCCAAGCGGGAGCCCGGCAACAACGCCCGCATGCTGGGCGAACTGGCCGCCTGGTACGCCGCCGGCAAGATCAAGCCGGTGCTGGACCGCGTGCTGCCCATGGAGGAATTGCCCGCCGCTTTCGCCCGGATGGCAGCCCGGGAAGTGGTCGGCAAGCTAGTTCTTACCAATTGATGAACCCTGAAACGGGGGCTTGGTCCAGGCCGATACGACCGGGTTTTCATGGGTCTGTGCGCTACATTCCTGTCGGTCGAATCGACAGCCGTTGCCCATGACCGTCAAAGTTCTCATCATCGAAGACAACCCCGTCGCCCGCAGCTTCCTGTGCCGCGTGGTGCGAGAGAGCTTCAGCGACGCCATGGAGATCACCGAGGTCGGCGATCTGGAGAACGCGCGCCGCCAGGTCGCCAAGCTGTCCGGCGGCAATGCCGAGGTCGGTTTCAAGCTCATCCTCGTCGACCTGGAGCTGCCCGACGGCAACGGCATGGAGTTCCTGACCGAACTGGCCGGCTCGACGGCCATCAAGATCGTCACGACGCTGTACTCCGACGACGACCACCTCTTCCCCGCCCTGCAATGCGGAGCTGACGGCTATCTGCTGAAAGAAGACCGCTTCGAGGTCCTGGTGGAGGAACTGCAGCGCATTGTGCGCGGCCAGCCGCCGCTGTCGCCGGCCATCGCGCGCCGCCTGCTGTCCCACTTCCGCCCGTCGCAGAGCGACAGTGGCACCATGCCGCTGAACTCCGGTTTCGGCGCCCTGTCGACTTCGCACGCGCCCTTCGCCAACAGCCGCGGCGTGACCCTGGATCCACCGCCCGAGTGGGAGCGCCTGACACCGCGCGAGAGCGAAGTGCTGACCTATCTGAGCAAGGGCTTCACGATCAAGGAGATCGCGAACCTGATGGGCATCAAGTGGTTCACCGTCAACGACCACATCAAGTCCATCTACAAGAAGCTCAATGTGTCCAGCCGCGCCGAGGCGGCCGTGCTGGCCTCAAAGCAGGGCCTGGTCTAACCAGCGTTGCATAAGCCGCCCAAGGGCGGCTTTCAAACCTTCCGCCTCGCCGGCCATCGTGGCGCGCAACTCGCCTGGCGCGATGCCGGCCTGTTCCAGCTCGTCGATATGGCCGATCAGCCATTGCTCGAAGCGGGCCGGGTCGACCTCGGGATGGAATTGCAGGCCCAGGGCCCTGGCATGGGGTGCAAAGGCCTGGTGCGGGCAGATGGCCGTCGCGGCCAGCGACGTCATGCCGACCGGCAACTCGAATTGATCGCCGTGCCAGTGCAGCATGGGCTGGCTGCCCAGTTCGGCCAGCGCGGTGCCCTGCCCCGCCGCCGTCATCGTCAACCGTGAGAAGCCGATCTCCTTGACGCCCATGGACTTGACCCGCGCCCCCAGCGCCCGTGCCATCAGCTGCGCGCCCAGGCAGATGCCGAGCAGCGGCTGCTGCGAGTCCAGACGCTGGCGGACCAGCGCGACCTCGTCGATGAGCCAGGGGAAGCGCTCCTCGTCCTCGACGCTGATCGGCCCGCCGAGCACGACGAGCAGGTCGACAGCGTCGAGGTTGATGGCATTGAAATCGTCGACGCCGGCCTCGTGATAGCGGACCTCGAAGCCGCGCAGCACCAGCAGCGGCTCGATGAGGCCAAGGTCTTCGAAGGCAAGATGGCGCAGGGCGAGAGCGGTCTTCATGGGCGCCATCATCGCCTCCTGGTCAGGCCGCGGAGCGCAGTTTCACGCCCGGGAAATCGACGGGCACGGCGAAGGCGACGTTCACATAGTTGGTGAACAGGTTCAGCGCCACATGGGCCAGGAGCTCGACGATCTGGCCGTCGCCAAAGCCGGCGGCGCGCAGGGACGCAACATCGGCGTCGTTGACCTGGCCGCGCTGATCGACCAGCTTGAGCGCAAAGCGGAGGGCCGTGGCAGTCGCCGGGTCAGCGGATTCACCCGTCTGGGCCGCACTCATCTCCGCCGGGGTCGCCCCCGCCTTGCGGCCCAGTGCCGTGTGAGCCGCCAGGCAGTATTCGCAGGCATTGCGGTCGGCCACGGCGACGGCGATCTGCTCGCCCAGCTTGGCCGGGATGCTGCCGCCACCCAGGGCACCGAAGAAGGACCACAGGGCCTGCAGCGCGGCCGGCGAGTTGGCGACGGCGCGGAACATGTTCGGCGTCGCCCCAAAGGCGCCGTGGATGGCATCCAAGATGGCGTGGCTGGCAGCGGGCGTGTTGTTGGCGGAAACGAGGGGGACTCGGGCGTTCATGGGCACCTTTCGGTTGCAGTGGAGGAAGGCTTTCACTGTCGCGGCCACCGCGAGTCGATAGGTATCATTCAGTCCGACAAATCAATCCAATCGTCCCGTGACCGACGCCCCGCCGCTGGATCGCCTGAGCCCGCTGTTCGAGCGCTTCCGCGTGCGCGCCAGCCTTTTCCACGCCGGTCCGCTCTGCGGCGTGACCCATTTCGACGCCCAGCCCGGCCGTGGCTTTCTGCATGTGATGCGCAACGGCGAGATGGAAGTGCGCCATGCCGGCGCGACCGGCCTCGTCAAGCGCCTGTGGGTGAGTGAGCCCAGCCTGATCTTCTACCCTCGGCCGCTGGCCCACGACTTCCACAATGCGCCGACCGAGGGTTCGGACTTCGTCTGCGCGACGCTGGACTTCGAAGCCGGTCATTCCCTCATGCAGGCCCTGCCGCCGCTGGTGGTGCTGCCGCTGGAACAGGTAGAAGGCATCGCCGCCACGCTGGGCCTGCTGTTTGGCGAAGCCGAGCGCGTGCGCTGCGGTCAGCGCCTGCTGGCCGACCGGCTCTTCGAAGTGCTCTTGCTGCAACTGCTGCGCTGGATGCTGGACCAGCAGGACGCGGCCCTGCCTCTGGGCCTGATGCGCGGCCTGGCCGACCCGCGCCTGGCCCGCGCGCTGACGGCCCTGCATGCCCGCCCCGGCGAGGCCTGGAGCTTGGCCAGCATGGCGGCGGAGGCCGGCATGTCGCGCAGCCGCTTTGCCGAAGCCTTCCGCGACGCCCTGGGCCAGACGCCGGCCGACTACCTGGCCGGCTGGCGCCTGGCCATTGCCCGCGCCGAACTGCGCGCCGGCAAGCCCCTGAAGACGCTGGCCGCCGAGCTGGGCTATGCCAATGCGTCAGCCCTGAGCCGGCTGTTCGCCCAGCGGCATGAAGGCCTGTCCCCACGCGCCTGGCGTCAGCAGCACGGGTAGTACAGTGCCGACCATGCATCGCCTCGTCCTCTGCCTGCTGCTCGTGCTGCTGCCGCTGCGCAGCCTGCTCGCGGCCGGACAGCTGGGCTGCGAGCCCCTGCCGGCACGGCCTGCGCAGGAGCAGCATGCCGGCCATGAGCACCATGCCCAGCACGGTGGCGATGCCCACGACCACGCGACCAAGCCTTGCAAGCTCTGTGCGCCCTGCTGCCTGACCGCCGCACCGCCGCCGGTGCTGGCTCTCGGCGCGGCAGCGCCCGCACCCGCCACGCGAGTGGCCGAGGCGCCCGCCGAAGCCTGGGCCGGCATCGTGCCGCCCATGCCCGACCCGCCGCCCAGGACCTAGCCTCTCCTCGCCGCAGTTCCCGCCGCCACTACCGCGCGGCGGGCGTTTCCCTGCACCGCCCGAGAGGCTTTGCATGCCCTTTGCGATCTCCGCCCGCGCCTGCGGGCTCACCCTGCTGGCCGCCGCACTGGCCGGCTGCGCCAGCACGCCACCCGACGCCGTCGCGCCCGTCGCGCAGCTGAGCCGGCAACTGCTCTCCACCGCCCCGCCCTCGGCCGACGACATTGCTGCCCGGCTGCGCGAACCGCTGACGGCCGATGCGGCCGTTCAGCTGGCCCTGCAGAACAACCACGCGCTGCAGGCCCGACTCGCGCGCCTGGGCGTCACCGCGGCGGAAGTGGCCGAAGCCGGCCGCCTGCCCAACCCGGGCTTCCGCTTCAGTCGCCTGACGCGCGGCAGCGAAGTCGAGCTGGAGCGTGGCTGGCATGTCGACCTGGCCCGGCTGTTGACCCTACCCCTGGTGCGCAACGCCGAGCAGCGCCGCCTGCAGGCCGAGCAGGCCCAAGCCGCTACCGATGTGCTGGCCCTGGCCGCCGACACGCGCCGCGCCTGGGTGCGCGCCGTCGCCGCCGACGAGGCCCTGGCCTATCGCCGCCAGGTGCTGGAGGCCGCCGAGGCCGGCGCCGAGCTGGCCAGGCGCATGCAGGCCGCCGGCAACTTCAACGCCCTGGCTCGCGCCCGCGAGCAAGGCTTCGAAGCCGAAACGCGGCTGGCCCTCGCTCGCGCAGAGACACAGCGTCTGGCGGCGCGCGAGCGCCTCGTGCGCCTGCTCAGTCTGGAGAACGGCAGCGCGCTGCGCCTGCCCGAGCGCCTGCCCGAGCTGCCGGCCACGCCGCGCGAAATGGGCGATATCGAAGCCCAGGCCCTGAGCCAGCGCCTGGACGTGCAGGCCGCCCGCCTGTCCCTGGAGCAGTCGGCGCGCCAGCTCGACCTCGCCCGCACGACGCGCTGGGTCTCGATGCTGGAGCTGGGCACGGTGCGCAATACCTCCAACGAGCAGCCTACGCAGCGTGGCTGGGAGGTGGCGCTTGAATTGCCGCTGTTCGGCTCCGGCCAGCAACCCAGGGCCGAAGCTCTCGCCCGCGAAGCCGCTCATGTCGCGGCCGACACGGCCATCCAGGCCCGCTCCGAGGCCCGCGAGGCCTATGGCCTCTACCGCAGCGCCTTCGACGTCGCCCGCCAGCATCGCGACGAGCTGCTGCCCCTGGCCCAGCGCGTCTCCAGCGAGCAGCTGCTGCGCTACAACGCCATGCTGATCGGCGTCTTCGAACTGTTGGCCGATGCGCGTGCCCAGGTCGCCACCGTCGCGGCCGGGCAGGAGGCGCTGCGCGACTTCTGGATCGCCCAGGCCGATCTCGAGCAGGCCCTCGTCGGCCGAGTCACGCCAGCGCTGCCGCAGGCCGCCGCCAACGTGCCCGCCGCCGTGGCGCCCCACTGAATCCAGAGGATTGATCCATGCTCAATCGACGCTCCCTCCTCACCGGCACTTCGCTGGCCGCGGTGTCCACGGCGGCCCTGGCGGCCCTGCCCGAGCCCGTCATCCAGACCTCGCCCGACACGCAGGCTCCCCTCGTGCCGCCCAATGGCCGGCCCTACAACCCCGTCGTCACGCTCAACGGCTGGACAGCGCCCTGGCGCATGAATGCCGGCGTCAAGGAATTCCACCTCGTCGCCGAACCCGTGGTGCGCGAGATGGCGCCCGGCTTCACCGCGCGCCTGTGGGGCTACAACGGCCAGAGCCCCGGTCCCACCATCGAGGTCGTCGAGGGCGACCGCGTGCGCATCTACGTGACCAACCGCCTCCCCGAGGCCACCAGCATGCACTGGCATGGCCAGCGCCTGCCCAATGGCATGGACGGCGTGACCGGCCTGACCCAGCCGGCCATTCCGCCCGGCAAGACCTGGGTCTACGAGTTCGTCGCCCGCCGCCCCGGCAGCTTCATGTACCACCCGCACGCCGACGAGATGGTGCAGATGGCCATGGGCATGATGGGCCTGTGGATCACCCACCCCAAGGCCAAGCATCCGCACATCGACGAGGTCGACCGCGACTACGCCTTTTTGCTGAACGCCTACGACATCGAGCCCGGCAGCGCTAGACCGAAGGTCATGACCATGCTGGACTTCAACCTATGGAGCTGGAACAGCCGCATCTTTCCCGGCATCGCGCCGCTGGTGGCGCGCCAGGGCGACAGGGTGCGCATCCGCATCGGCAACCTGACCATGACCAACCACCCCATTCACATCCACGGCCATGAGTTCATGGTCACCGGCACGGACGGCGGACCGGTGCCGCGGACGGCGCGCTGGCCCGAGGTGACGACCGACATCGCCGTGGGCCAGATGCGCCAGATCGAGTTCGTCGCCAACGAGGAAGGCGACTGGGCCTTCCACTGCCACAAGGCCCATCACACGATGAATGCGATGGGCCACAACGTGCCCACCATGCTGGGCGTGGATGCCAGCGACCTGGAGGACAAGATCCGCAAGCTCGTGCCCGGCTATATGGCCATGGGCCACAGCGGCATGCACGAGATGACCGAGATGAGCATGCCGGGACCCGAGAACACTGCGCCCATGATGGCCGGTGATGGGCCCTTCGGCGCGATCGCGATGGGCGGCATGTTCAGCATACTCAAGGTGAGGCGCGGCTTGAAGCGCGGCGACTACAGCGATCCGGGCTGGTTCCAGCATCCGGCCGGCACGCTGGCGCGCGAGGTGGGCGACGCACCGCCCGCGGCAGTGGCGCCGGGCGCTGCGCCTCAGACGGCGAATGTCGACGTGCAGATCCGCAAGCCGCAGGGCCATCATGGGCATTGAAGCGCGGCCAAAGAAAAAGCCCACCGGGTTGCCGGTGGGCTTGTCTTGGCGGAGAGGGTGGGATTCGAACCCACGGTACGGGGATACCGTACGCCTGATTTCGAGTCAGGTACATTCGACCACTCTGCCACCTCTCCTAATTCGGTGCTACATGTGGAGCGAAGCCTAGCATTATAGCCAGGTTTTCCGCCCCATCGAACAAATCAGGCGCGGAGCACCTCAACACCGCCCATGTAGGAGCGCAGTGCCTCCGGAACGGTGATGCTGCCGTCGGCGTTCTGATAGTTCTCTAGGACCGCGACGAGGGTGCGCCCCACCGCCAAGCCCGAGCCGTTCAGCGTGTGCACCAACTCGTTCTTGCCCTGGGCGTTCTTGAAGCGCGCCTGCATGCGGCGGGCCTGGAAGGCACCCATGTTCGAGCAGGAGCTGATCTCGCGATACGTGTTCTGCGCCGGCAGCCAGACCTCCAGGTCATAGGTCTTGACCGCGCCGAAGCCCATGTCGCCCGTGCACAGCAGCATGGTGCGATAAGGCAGGCCAAGCTTTTGCAGGATGACTTCGGCGTGGCCGGTCATCTCCTCCAACGCGGCCATGCTGTTCTCGGGTTGCTCGATTCGCACCATCTCGACCTTGTCGAACTGGTGCTGGCGGATCATGCCGCGGGTGTCGCGGCCGGCGGAGCCTGCTTCCGAGCGGAAGCAGGGGCTGTGGGCCGTCATCTTGACGGGCAGGTCTTCGGCCTTGAGCACGCTGTCGCGCACGGTATTGGTCAGCGAGATTTCCGAGGTCGAGATCAGGTATTGCTCGGCCTGCTCGTCGTCGCCGCCACGCAGCACCCAGAACATGTCTTCCTTGAACTTGGGCAACTGGCCCGTGCCCTCGAGGATCTCGCGGTTGACGATATAGGGCGTGTAGCACTCGGTGTAACCATGCTCGGTCGTCTGCACGTCCAGCATGAACTGCGCGAGGGCCCGGTGCAGGCGGGCGACGGGGCCGCGCAGGAAGCTGAAGCGCGAGCCCGACAGCTTGGCACCGGTCTCGAAATCCAGGCCCAGAGGAGCGCCGAGGTCGACGTGGTCCTTGACCTCGAAGTCGAAGCTGCGCGGGCTGCCCCAGCGGCGCACTTCGACGTTGCCGGTCTCGTCGGCGCCGGTCGGCACGGCGGCGTCGGGCAGATTGGGCACGCTCATCAGCATCTGGTTGAGCTCGACCTGGATGGCCTCCAGGCGCTCGCCGCCGGCCTTGAGTTCGTCGGCGATGCCGCCCACTTCGGCCATCAGGGCCGAGGCGTCTTCGCCCTTGCCCTTGGCCATGCCGATCTGCTTGGACAGGGCATTGCGGCGGGCCTGCAGTTCCTCGGTGCGGGTCTGCACGGCCTTGCGCTCGGCCTCGAAGGCCTTGAAGCGCTCCACGTCGAGGAAAGGCTGGGGGTTCTTGCGCGCGTTCAGGCGCTCGACGACGGTGTCGAGCTCCTTGCGCAGTTGGGTGATGTCGAGCATGGGTGTCCTTCAGTATTCGAATGCGAAAGCGGCGCCGATGTCAGGCGCCGCCGGTGTGCGAAGCGCCGTCTTCAAGATCGGGAGGAACTCACCTCGGCCATGGACTTGTCGCCCAGGCCCATGGGCAGCGGGAAGCGCACATGCTCTTCGACACCCGGCAGGCTGCGCACCGTCGTCGCGCCGTATTCGCGCAGGCGGTCGATGACGGCCTGCACCAACACGTCGGGCGCGGAGGCGCCGGCGGTCAGGCCCACGCGCGGGCGGTTCTGCAGCCATTCGGGCTGGAGATCCTTGGCCGCGTCGACCATATAGCCGGGCGTGCCCAGGCGTTCGGCCAATTCGCGCAGGCGGTTGCTGTTGGAGCTGGTGGGGCTGCCGACGACGATGACGACGTCAACCTGGGGCGCCAGCAGCTTGACGGCGTCCTGGCGGTTCTGCGTGGCATAGCAGATGTCCTGCTGCTTGGGCTCGCGCACCTGAGGGAAGACGCGCTTCACCTCGGCGAGGATGTCGGCGGCGTCGTCCACGCTCAGCGTCGTCTGCGTGACGACGGCCAGCTTGGCTCGATCCTTGACCTGGACCTTGGCCACGTCCTCGACCTCTTCGACCAGGAAGATGCCTTCCGACAGCTGGCCCATGGTGCCCTCGACCTCGGGGTGGCCCTTGTGGCCGATCATGATGAATTCATAGCCCTCGCGGTGCAGCTTGGCCACCTCGACATGGACCTTGGTCACCAGCGGACAGGTGGCGTCGAAGATCTGGAAGCCACGCGCCTGGGCCTCGCGGCGCACCTCCTGGCTGACGCCGTGGGCGCTGAACACCAGGGTCGCGCCGGCCGGCACCTCGGCCAGGTCCTCGATGAAGATGGCGCCACGCGACTTCAGGTCGTTGACGACATAGGTGTTGTGGACGATCTCGTGACGCACATAGATGGGCGAGCCGAACTTGACGAGGGCGCGCTCGACGATCTCGATGGCACGGTCCACGCCGGCGCAGAAGCCGCGCGGCTCGGCCAGCAGCACTTCCTGGGGTTGCACGATCGCATTCATCACAGCACCCCGATCACTTGCACTTCAAAGCTCACCGGCTGGCCGGCCAGCGGGTGGTTGAAGTCGAACAGCAGGGCTTCGTCGCCCAGCTCGCGCACCACGCCGGCATAGCCGCCCTGCCCGTCCGGGCCGGGGAATTGCACGACGTCGCCAACGTTGTAGACCTCGTCCGGGTCGCCCAGGGTGCGCAGTAGCGACAGCTTCACACGCTGCAGCAATTCGGGGTTGCGATCTCCGAAGGCCTCACCCGGGGCCAGCTCGAAGCGCTCGTGCACGCCCTCGGGCAGGCCGATCAGGCGCGCCTCGATAGCGGGCGACAGCTGACCCGTGCCCAGGGACAGGGTGGCGGGCTTGTCATCGAAGGTATTGACGATGTCGGCGCCGTCCGGGCCCGAGAGCCGGTAATGCAAGGTCAGGAAGGACCCGGCCTGGATGGGGTTCATGCGAGGGAGGCAAACGCTTGGCTAGACTGGGTGCGATTTTATGTCGTTGACCCATCTGCCCCCGGACGCCCGTCCCCGCGAGAAGCTGCTGGCCCGCGGCCCGCAGGCGCTGGCGGACGCCGAACTGCTGGCCCTGCTGCTGCGCACGGGCATCAAGGGCCTGCCCGTGCTGCAGCTGGCGCAGGGGCTGCTGGACCAGTTCGGCGGCTGGGCGGGGCTGCTGGCGGCCGGCGTGCAGGACCTGGCCAAGGTCAAGGGCCTGGGCCCGGCCAAGCGGGCCGAGATCGCCGCGGTGCTGGAGATCGCCCGGCGCTCGCTGAACCAGCAACTGGCCGAAAAACCGGCTCTGAACGACGTCGACACCGTCAAGACCTATCTGCGGCTGCACCTGGGCAGCCTGGGCCATGAAGTCTTTGCGGTGTTGTTCCTTGACGCCCAACTGCGCCTGATCGCCATGGAGACGCTGTTCACGGGCTCGCTGACGTCGACGACTGTGCACCCGCGCGAAGTCGTCAAGCGCGCCCTGGCCTTGGGTGCTGCGGCCCTCATCCTGGCCCACAACCACCCCAGCGGCGTCGCCGAGCCCTCGCGGTCCGACGAGTTGCTGACCCGCCAGCTCAGCCAGGCCCTGGCCTTGGTGGATGTGCGGGTGGTCGACCATTTTGTCGTTGGGGCAGGCGAGGTCGTGTCCTTCGCCGAACGGGGCTTGCTGTGACCAAGACTGTCCGCAGCCTGGCCGACCTGAAGCCATTGGCCCGCGAGATGGCAGCGGCGCGACTGACGGCCGAGATCGAGCGGGAGCGCGTCGCGGCGGCCATGCGCCTGGCCGAGCAGGAAAGAAGGATCTTCGAGCTGACCGTGGGACCGGTGACGCCGCTGCGCAGCACCGATCGCTTCATCCATGCCCTCGAGCAACCCGCCCCTGAGCCGCGCCAGCGCGAGGCCGACGAGCGGGCCGTGCTGCTGCAGGCGCTGTCGGACGAGATCGACGTCGAATCCCTGCTCGACACCGACGAGACGCTGAGCTTTCGCCGTGAAGGCATCAGCCTGGAAGTGGTGCGCAAGCTGCGCCGCGGCCATTGGGCCTTGCAGGCCCAGCTCGACTTGCACGGCCTGCGCCGCGACGCGGCGCGGGAGGCCCTGGGCCTTTTCGTCCATGACAGTGCCCGGCGCGGCCTGCGCTGCGTGCGCGTGGTGCACGGCAAGGGCCACGGCTCGCCGGGGCGCGAGCCAGTGCTCAAGGGCCGGGTGCGACGCTGGCTGGTGCAGAAGAACGAGGTGCTGGCCTTTGTGCAGGCGCGCGCCAGCGACGGCGGCGCGGGCGCCCTCATCGTGCTGCTCAGCGGAACGGCCTGACGCGCCGCTGACGGGTGGATAGCCCCGGGCCGTCGCGTCGCGCGGCCGACACGAGGCAGGCGGGTCGTGCAGGCGCCATTGACCGGCGCTGTTAGCCCGGGGTAGTCTGAGCTCAAGCCGCCACCCGCGCGACATCCGGTTTCCCAGCCCAACGAGGAGAGAGCCCATGTCCCTTACCTTTTCCGATCGTGCGCCCCAGCCCAAGAGCTATGTCGGCATCGGTCTGGTTGTTGTCTTGCACCTGGCAGGCATCTATGCACTGAGTGCGGGGCTGATCAGGGTTCCGACCCGCCCCCCCGAGATTGCGCCGATCAAGCCGCTGCCTGCGGAACCTAAAGACCCGCCACCGCCGACCGAGCCCTATCGGGCTGACAAACCGATCATGAAGGACCCGATCACGACGCCCGTGGCGCCGCGGGAAGATTGGGTGATCGAGAAAGATCAGGTGATAGTCGAGCCTCAACGCCCCAGCCAACCGCCGGTCACGACGGGCCCAGGAACGATCAAGGCTGAGCTGCCACCGACGCCCACTGGCGTCAAGAATCCGCCGATCACTTCGCCCGGCGCCGTCTGCTCGGTGATGCCTCGGCCTGAAGTGCCGGTCGTCAACTGGACCGGCGACGCCGTGCTGCAGGTGATTGCCACGGTGCGCGGAGGCCGCGTGGTCGGCACCGACTTCCGTGTGGCCCAGGGTGCGCTGGACAGCAAGACCAAGCGCTCGCTGCAGCGCTCGGTGGAATCCGCCCTCTCGGGCTACCAATGCGAGGGCGACGCGACCTTCCAGCAGGACTTCGCCTTCCGCATCGACTGAGGGCTCGTTGCCCTAGACGTTGCGCATCCAGTCGGCCGTGCCTGCGAAGGATTCGGCCAGACGGGCCTGCAGGGCCGGGTCCACCCCGGTTTCCTGCATGGCCTGGCCCATGCAGGCCAGCCACTCGTCGCGCTCGGCAATGCCGATGCGAAAGGCTAGATGCCGCGCCCTAAGGCGCGGATGGCCGAAACGGCTGATGTAGTGGTCGGGTCCACCCAGCCAGCCGCACAGGAACCAGAACAGCTTGTCGCGCGCCGACTCCAGCGAGTCGCCATGCGCCGCACGCAGCCGCGCATAGGCTGGCTCCAGGTCCATCAGGTCGTAGAAGCGGTCGACAAGTTCGCGCACACGCGCTTCACCGCCGACCCACTCGAAAGCGGTCGCGGGAGTGGCATTCACATCCGTCATGTTGCTGAATCGCTTTCGCGGACCGAGCGCTGGGCTGCCAAGGGCCAGAGGTGCTTGGCCTGTCGTAGGCACAATCAGTCCGCAGGGACTGCTCGTGTCCGACTCCAGTTCACCGAGCCGGCCCGCCAAGGTCGATGTGCTCGTGGCTCGATGCTATGAGCATCGCCGTCCCCACGGGGGCTGAGGCTGGACATGGCAAGTCCTGAGGACTTGTCTTGCCTGCCGAAAAGCAGCCGCTCCGTCGGCTGCGCGGTCTGCAAGACCGGCCAGAGGTGCCCGCGTTCAGCGCGGCGCCGCTGGGCGAGGGACTCCATGTCAGCCAAGCAGTTTGGAGGCGAGTGCCTTGATGGCCTGAGCCGCGTCGCAGCCCGGGTAGTGTTCGAGCATCAGTTGGCGCTTCAGAACCGCCTGGCGCACCGCCACGTCGGCCTTGACCTCGCCATAGAGCTCCAGGCGGAAGGCCTGACCCGGCTGAGGGCCGACGAAGCGCTGCAGCACCTGCTGCAACTGGCTGCAGATCAGCTTGCCCTCGCCGACGCGGTTGGCCTGGTTGACGAGCAGGCCAACCTGGCGGCGCTCCTGTTGAGTGGCCAGCACCTTGATGGTGGCGTACGCGTCGGTCAGCGACGTCGGTTCGGGCGTGGCGACGACGAGGACGTCGGTGGCCAGGGAGATGGCGAACAGCACCACGTCGGAGATGCCAGCGCCGGTGTCGAGCAGCACCCAGTCGAAGCGCGGCTTGACGAGGTCGATGATGTGCAGCAGCTTGTCGCGCACCTCGGGCGTCAGACGCGAGTACTCGACCATGCCCGAGCCGGCCAGCAGCACGGAGAAGCCGCCGGGCGCCGGCAGGATGGCCTGCTCCAGCGTGGCCTTCTCGGTGAAGACGTCGTGCAGGGTCAGTTTGGGGTGCAGGTTCAGCACCACGTCGAGGTTGGCGAGGCCGAGGTCGGCGTCCAGCACCAGCACCTTCTGGCCGCGTGCAGCCAGGGCCGCGGCGAGATTGGCGGTGACGAAGGTCTTGCCGACGCCACCCTTGCCGCTCGTGACGGCGAGGGTGCGGGCGCCGGAGCGCGTCGGACGAGGAGCAGCAGGATCGTTGGTCGTGCTCATGGCAGGTCCTGTTGCGTTTCGAGATTCAGGGAGGCGAACAACATGCCCTTTTCTTCGGCGCTGACCAGGGATTCGATCTGGGGTTCGAGGCAGGCGCGGTTGCGGCCTTCGGCCTTGGCGCGATAGAGCTGGCGGTCTGCCCTCTCCGTCCACAGCAGCGGCGACGAGCGCACCCATTGCGGCGCAAAGGCACCGCCAAGGCTGACGGTGACGCTGAGCATCTGGCCCGGGCCGACTTCGATGCCGAGTTCGGACACACGCTCGCGCACACGTTCGGCGACGGCCAGGCCCACGTGCGAGGCGCAGTTGGGCAGAATGATGGCGAATTCCTCGCCACCGACGCGGGCGACGAGGTCCATGGGCCTCACCGTCTGCTCGATGGCACGTGCGACGGCACGGATGACCTGGTCGCCGGCAACATGGCCATGGGTGTCGTTGACGGCCTTGAAGTGGTCGATGTCCAGCATCAGCAGCAGGGCTGCCTCTCCGGAGCGGGCCACGCGGTCGACCTCACGCGCCAGGGCCATCTCGAAGCTACGGCGGTTGACGAGGCCGGTCAGCGCGTCCTTGCTGGAGAGATCGCAGAGCGCGTCCAGCACGGCCTGCAGCCAGGCGGCACTCATCGGCGCCTCGTCCGGAAACAACGCTCCGGCCTGATGCAGCAATTGCAGGGCCTGGTCCAGAACGAGCGCTTGGGCATCGATCAGGTGGGTGGCGGGCAGGCGTTGTTCCAAAGGGTGGGGCTGACTGAGCGGATGGCCAGATTGTGGTTTCGAGGCAGTCTAGCAGCGGCCTCCTTGTGTCCAGGTCGTGAAACAGGCACGTTCCTGCGGCCTGATTGCACTATGCTGGGTTGCACCTGGGCCCTAGGAACGGCCTGCGGTGCAGAATCGGCGCGCCACGCCAGAACTGCTGCGAGCACCAACAAATCTGATTTTCGACATGCCCGCACCCGACCTCGCCACCGGCAACGACGCTCTGGATCACGAGTTCAGCTTCAGCAAAGCTGATTTCGACCGCGTGCGCGAGTTGATCTACAAGCACGCCGGCATCAGCCTGCACGACGGCAAGCATGCAATGGTCTACAGCCGGCTGTCGCGCCGCCTGCGCGAGACCGGGCACAAGAGCTTCGCGAGCTATCTGCAGTGGCTGGAGTCCTCCACCGGCCCCTCGGGCGCCGCCGAGTGGCAAGAGTTCGTGAACTGCCTCACGACCAACCTGACCTCCTTCTTCCGCGAGGAGCACCATTTCCACGCGCTGAAGGAAGACCTCAAGCCTTACGCCGGCAAGCCGGTGCGCATCTGGTGCTGCGCCGCTTCCACGGGCGAGGAACCTTATTCCATCCTGATGACCTGCAGCGAAGCCCTGGGCCCCGGCGCCGCGGTGCAGCTCGTTTCCAGCGACATCGACACCAATGTGCTGGCCACGGCCAAGCGCGGCGTCTACAACGCCGACGCCCGCGGCCTGGACGCGACAAGGCTGAAGAACTTCTTCATGCGCGGCACCGGCGCAAACTCCGGAAAGATCCGCGTCAAGCCCGAGCTGCAACGCTGGGTGGAGTTCCGCATGCTGAACCTGATGGACGCGCAGTGGCAGCTGGGCGACCCCTTTCACATGGTGTTCTGCCGCAACGTGATGATCTATTTCGATGCGCAGACGCAGCGCAAGGTGCTCGAGCGCATCCATCGCGTCATGCGTCCGGGCGGCCTGCTCTTCGTCGGCCACTCCGAGAACTTCACCGAATCGCGCGACCTGTTCAAGCTGCGCGGCAAGACGATTTACGAACGGGTCTGAGCCAATGAGTACCCCTCTCGCCACCGCATCGACGCTCGGCAACCCGGTCGCTCTGGCCAAGGTCAACCAGCTCAAGGGCCAGCCGCGCAAGCAGGGCGAGGCCTCCTTTTTCTTCTACGACGCCCACTTCAAGAACGCCGCCGTCAAGATCCTGCCCGGCGAATACTTCGTCGATCAGGAAGACCTGCTCGTCATGACGACGCTGGGCTCCTGCATCGCCGCCTGCCTGTGGGACCGCGTCGCCAAGGTCGGCGGCATGAACCATTTCATGCTGCCCGAGGGCAATGGCGATTCCGGCCGCTATGGCTCGTTCGCGATGGAGCTGCTGATCAACGAGATGATGAAGCGCGGCGCCAGCAAGGCACGCATGGAGGCCAAGATCTTTGGCGGTGGCGCCGTCATCTCGGGCATGAACTCGCTGAACGTCGGCGAGCGCAACACCAACTTCGTCATCGACTATCTGAAGCTGGAGCGCATCCCCATCGTGTCCAAGGATGTGATGGATGTCTATCCGCGCAAGGTCTGCTTCCTGCCGGCCAGCGGCAAGGCCATGGTCAAGCGCCTGGCCCCGACCAACACGGACGCGCTGGTCCAGCAGGACAAGGCCGCGATTCAAAAGGTGCAGCCGGTCGCCAGCGGCGGCGGCTCCATCGATCTGTTCTGAGGAGGCCAACGATGGCCAAGACCAAGGTCGTGGTGGTGGACGATTCGGCGCTGGTGCGTTCCATCCTGACCGAAATCATCAACCGCCAGTCCGACATGGAATGCATTGGTGCCGCCGCCGATCCGCTGGTGGCGCGCGAGATGATCCGCAACCTCAATCCCGACGTCATCACGCTGGACGTCGAGATGCCGCGCATGGACGGGCTGGACTTCCTGTCGCGCCTGATGCGGCTGCGCCCGATGCCCGTGGTGATGGTGTCCACGCTGACCGAGCGCGGCGCCGAGGTCACATTGAAGGCCCTGGAACTGGGTGCCATCGATTTCGTCGCCAAGCCCAAGATCGGCGTGGCCGACGGCATCCGCCAGCTGGCCCAGGACATTACCGACAAGATCCGCATCGCCTCCAAGGCCCATATCCGCCGTGCGCCGCCGCCGGCCCCCGCCGGTTCCGCCGCGCCGGCCCCGGTCAAGGCCGTCACCATGGCCAGCCTGGGCAAGGCCTCGACGGAAAAGATCATCTTCATCGGCGCCTCCACCGGCGGCACCGAGGCGACCAAGGATGTGCTGATCAACCTGCCGGCCGACAGCCCGGCCGTCGTCATCACCCAGCACATGCCGCCCGGCTTCACCAGGAGCTATGCGTCGCGCCTGGACGGCCTGTGCAAGATCCGCGTCAAGGAAGCCCAGGACGGGGAACGCATCCTGCCCGGCCACGGCTATATCGCGCCGGGTGGCATGCATCTAAGCGTGGAGCGCAGCGGCGCCAACTACATCGCCCGCGTGCAGGACGGCGAGCCCATCAACCGGCACAAGCCGTCGGTCGAAGCCCTCTTCCTGTCGGCCGCCAAGGTCGTCGGCCCGAATGCCATCGGCATCATGCTGACTGGCATGGGGGCCGACGGCGCCAGGGCCATGAAGGTCATGAAGGACGCCGGCGCCTACAACTACTGCCAGGACGAGGCCAGCTGCGTCGTCTTCGGCATGCCGCGCGAGGCCATCGCGGCCGGCGCGGCGGACGAGGTGCTGCCGCTGAACCAGATCGCGACCAAGGTGCTGGAGCGGCTGCGAGCGACGTCGGGCATTTCGCTCAACCGGGTCTAGAGCAGCTCAATGCTTGCCGGCACTCGCCGGCGTCTCCGCCTTCGACAGCAGCATCGGTCGTTGACGCGCAACGACCACGGGCTCGTTCGGGAACACCGGCTTGAAGCCATCTAGCGACTTTGGGCTGGCCGGCACCCAGACCGTGCGCACTGGCGGTGTGGCCTTGCCGACCACGACGACGCGGTCCGTCTTGTCGGCGGCTGCTTCCTTCAATTCGGCATTCGAGTCCGTGAAAGCCCGTGCGGCCGTCGTCGCGAGGACGAAAACAGCGGCAAACGAAGCAAAGGCAATCCAGCGAGGCAGAAGGGTGTTCATGGCAGCTCCTTGATGTGCTGGTTATGCTATGCATCCAGAAAAGCGCCAGGAAGCGCTTATTTCTGCACTGATTGGTTCACATCCCTTACCAGATGGCTTCCCTCGACCGTTTTCCGCTGCATTACCTCGCCGCCTTCCGCGCCGCCGCCCAGACCGAGAACCTGCGCGCCGCGGCCGAGAGCCTGCATCTGACGCACAGTGCCGTCAGCCAGCAGATCCGCGGCCTGGAGACCCAACTCGGCTATGAGCTGTTTACGCGTCACGGTCGGCGGCTGACGCTGAACCCGGCCGGCCGGGCCCTGCAACGCGCCGTCAGCAAGGTGTTCGCCGAACTGCAGGCCGGGCTGCTTGCCGCCAACCAGGCCCACAGCAACCAGGCGCAGATGCTGCGCGTGACCTCCCTGCCCTCATTCGCCCAGCGCTGGCTGATGCCGCGCCTGCCGCGCTGGCAGGCCCTGCAGCCCTGCATCACGCTGGACCTGCACACCGGCCAGCAGCTCATCGACCTGGAGCGCGAGGGCTACCAGGTCGGCCTGCGCGTTGGCCGAGGGCCCTGGCCGGGCCTCGTCAACGAGCGCCTCTTCCACTCACCGCTGATCGCCGTTGCGGCGCCGGCGCTGGCGCATCGCCTGATCGGCCAACCGCTGTCGGCCCTGGCCTCGCAACCGCTGCTGGACGACGTGGACGTCTGGCGCGAATGGTTTGCGCTGGCCGGCCTGCCGGTGGCACCCGTCGTCGTCGCCAGCTTCAACGATGCCGGCGTGCTGCTGCAGGCGGCCGAGCAAGGCATGGGTGTGGCCTTGGCGCGCGAGCTCATCGCGGGTGATGCGCTGCTCGACGGACGCCTCGTGCGCGTGGCCCCGCAAGAGCTGGACCTGGACGCCGGGCGCGACTATCACGTCGTCTACCCCGAGGCCCTGCGCGACGACCCGGCCGTGCGCGCCTTCTGCGATTGGCTGCATGCCGAGATCGCGGCGCTGCAGCAAAGGCTCACGGAAACGGCCGCCGTGGATCGCTGAAGACGCGCCGTCTGCTGACCGGCAAGACCGATCGACAGGAGATAGACGCTCTGGGTGGACCAAGCCGCTCGGCGAAGCAGCCACGGTGGCCAGGAGCTGTTTGCCGGCATCCAGGGTCTCGAAGCGATTCAGGCCATTGCCGGATTGCCCGCTCCATCCGTCGCCAGCCACGGGATCGACTCGACGTCCACGGTCAGTGCGGCCGATGTCAGCGTGCCGACCAGAGCCTCGTCGATGCCTGGGGGCACAGGATCGAGCGAACAGGCTGCCTTCGGGTGGGCAGATGAGGAACGAACTGCCGGTCGTGCCGCTGAAGGTCCATGAACCGCCCGTCAGGGTCCACGGCAAGCCAGTCTCGAAACTCGTGATGCCGGGAGTGGTGCGGCGACCTCCGGTGGTGGAGCGCTGGCGCTGCGCCGCGTCAGAGGAAAAGCTGCTGCAGATCGCTAAGGAAATCGAAGCCGCGCTCGGTGGGCTGGATGCGCGACGGGTCGGCCACCAGCAGCCCCCGGTCGCGGCCCGTCTCCAGGTCCTTGGCGATGCTGGAGATCGGCAAGCCGGTGCGCTCCAGGAACTGCGTCACCGAGACGCCCTCCTTCAGCCGCAGCGCATTCAGCATGAACTCGAAGGGCAGGTCCTTGCGCGCGACCTCCTGCTCGTTGCTGACCTTGTTGGCTTGGGCCATGAAGGCGGCCGGCTCGCGCCAGCGCACCTGACGCAGCACGCGGTTGGGGAAGCTTAGCTTGCTGTGGGCGCCGGCGCCGATGCCGAGGTAGTCGCCGAACTGCCAATAGTTGAAGTTGTGATGGCAGCGATGGCCCTCGCGCGCATAGGCCGACACCTCATAGCGCGACAGGCCGGTGGCGCCGGTCTTCGCGGTGATCAGGTCCAGCATGTCGCTGGCCAGGTCGGCGTCGGGCAGGCCGGCCGGCGTGCGCGTCGCGAACACCGTGTTGGGCTCGATGGTCAGGTGGTAAATGGACAAATGAGGCGGCTTGAAGCTCAGGGCCGTGTCCAGCTCGCGCGCCAGGTCGTCCAGGCTCTGGCCGGGCAGCGCATACATCAGGTCGAGGTTGAAGGTCTCGAAGGCGCCGGCCGCCTCGGACAGGGCCTCGCGCGCCTGGCTCGAGCTGTGCACGCGGCCAAGGGTCTTCAGCTGCGCGTCGTCGAAACTCTGCACGCCGACCGACAGCCGTGTGACACCGGCCTGGCGGAAGCCCTTGAAGCGCTCCCGCTCGAAGGTGCCGGGGTTGGCCTCGAGCGTGATCTCGCAGCCGGGCTCCAGCGGCAGCCGCGCGCGAATGTCGGAGATCAGCTGGGCGATCTGCTCGGGGTTGAAGAGACTGGGCGTGCCGCCGCCGATGAAGATGCTGATGACATGCCGCCCCCAGATCAGCGGCAGGGCCGCTTCCAGGTCGGCGCGCAGGGCCGCCAGATAGGCTTCGGCCGTGTCGACGGCCAGCGCACCATCCTTGACCTCATGCGAGTTGAAGTCGCAGTAGGGACATTTGCGCAGGCACCAAGGCAGATGGACATAGAGCGCGAGCGGGGGCAGCGCGGGCAGTTGCAGCGTGCCCGGGCGCATCAAGTGAATGATGTCAGCCATGCTTCAACCGAGGCGCCAGACCTCGCGGAACTGCTGGATCAGATGCACCGCCGCCAGCGCGCGATGGCTGTGGCGGTTCTTCACCTCGGCATCCAGGCTGGCCACGGTCTGGCCCAGCGCGGGAATGTGCATCAGTGGGTCGTAGCCGAAGCCGCCTTCGCCGCTCGGCGCGCTCAGGATCTCGCCGCCCCAGCGGCCCATGGCGATCAAGGGCTCGGGGTCTTCAGCACTGCGTACCGCCACTAGGGCGCAGACGAAGCGAGCGCGGCGGTCCTCGATGCCAGCCATCTCGCGCAGCAGGCGCTCGTTGTTGGCCGCGTCGCTCTTATCGCCGCCGGTGTCCAACGCATAACGCGCCGACCGCACGCCGGGCGAGCCCCCCAGTGCATCGACGCTCAGGCCAGAATCGTCGGCCAGGGCCGGCAGGCCGCTCAGCTTGGCCGCGTGCCGGGCCTTGGCCAGCGCGTTCTCGGCAAAGGTCTCGAAGGGCTCCTCGGCCTCGGGGATACCCAGTGCACCCTGGTTCACCAGCTCGATGCCGAGCGGCGCGAACAGGGCCTGAAGCTCGACGAGCTTCTTGGCGTTGTTGGACGCGAGGACCAGCTTCATGCCTTCAGCGCAGCCTGCTGGGCGGTGAGCAGTTCGCCAATGCCCTTCTCGGCCAGGTCCAGCAGCGCATTCATCTCGGCGCGCGTAAAGACGACGCCTTCAGCCGTGCCCTGCAGCTCGACGAAGCCGCCCGAGGCCGTCATGACGACGTTCATGTCGGTGTCGCAGGCGACGTCCTCGATGTATTCCAGGTCCAGCAGCGGCACGCCGTCGACGATGCCGACGGAGATGGCGGCCACGGCTTCCTTGATCGGCGAGCGCGACAGCTTGCCGTCGGCCAGCAGCTTGTTCACGGCATCCTGGGCCGCGACGAAGGCGCCGGTGATGGCGGCCGTGCGCGTGCCGCCGTCGGCCTGCAGCACGTCGCAGTCCAGCGTGATGGTGCGCTCACCCAGGGCGGCCAGGTCGAACACCGCGCGTAGCGAGCGGCCGATGAGGCGTTGGATCTCCTGGGTGCGGCCGCTCTGCTTGCCGCGGGCGGCCTCGCGGTCGCCGCGGGTGTGGGTGGCACGCGGCAGCATGCCGTATTCGGCCGTCACCCAGCCCTCGCCCGAGCCGCGCTTGTGCGGCGGCACGCGCTCCTCGACGGAGGCCGTGCAGAGGACGCGGGTGCCGCCGAACTCGATCAGCACCGAGCCCTCGGCATGCACGGTGAAACCGCGGGTGATGCACACCGGGCGCAATTGATGGGCGGCGCGGCCTGCGCTGCGCGTGAAGGTCTTGGTCATGGGATGAGAGAGTTGGCGGCCGTCAGCGCCAATCAACGTCGATTGGCGCCGCGACCTGACTGGCGGATGACTTCGTTGATCTCGCGCACCGCGCGTTCGATCTCCTCGTCGTCCATGGCGGCGACGAGGTCGGCATCCAGGGCGCCCTGGATGGTGGAGGCAAAACCGGAGTTGCCCAGGTTCTGGGTGGTGTCGCCGCTGGGCTCGCCCTCACCTTCCCACTCGACGGCGAGGACAGTGACGTTGTCGCTGCGGG
>Ga0194137_10000479_pt1 | contig 26962 bp, 25 predicted proteins | sample TARM_MetaG_T3_14_FD_134025 | JGI IMG/M metagenome (GOLD analysis project Ga0194137, IMG submission 134025) | Freshwater microbial communities from Pennsylvania, USA, analyzing microbe dynamics in response to fracking - TARM_MetaG_T3_14 (version 2) | ecosystem: Environmental > Aquatic >... | reverse complement strand
TTCTGGCGGCATGCAGCAACAGCCGGCACCCCGCGTGCCGGCTGTTTTTTGTTTGGTCTGGGGAGCAGGCAGGAGGGGCGACGCGCCGGGGGTTCGTAAAAGCGGCTGCAACGCATCGATGCGCTTGGAGCGTTATAGCTGCTTACGAGGTTTTTCTTATTTGGTTATTCTTTCCTGCCCAAAATCCTTTATTGCCTCTAATCGTTACCGCGCCAAAGGATTATAGGCCGATTCGATCGTTTTCTTGCGACATTTCCTTGCATAATGGAGACAAAACTCGCCTGCTGATGGTAGAATAGAAAAAAGGTTTTCAAAGCGGGTTATAGACAGATTGGGACAAAGGGGAAGGTTGCATGAAAAATTACTTGGAGCTTTTGCAGGATATTCTTGACAACGGCACGGAGCGTTCCGACCGGACGGGCACGGGAACGATTGCCGTCTTCGGCAGGCAGCTCCGCTTTGATTTGTCGAAGGGATTTCCTTTGGTCACGACCAAGCGGGTGCATGTGAAGTCCATTATCCATGAGCTTCTGTGGTTTTTGAGCGGAGACACCAATATTCGTTATCTGCAGGAGAACGGGGTGCGGATCTGGAACGAATGGGCGGACGAGAACGGCGATCTCGGGCCTGTGTACGGCTCCCAGTGGCGGGCGTGGGAAGGGAAGGACGGCAACGTCCACGATCAGATCCGGAGAGTCGTGGATTCCATCCGCACCAATCCCGATTCGCGGCGCCATATGGTGAGCGCCTGGAATGTGGCAGAGGTCGACAATATGAAGCTGCCGCCATGCCATTTCGTCTTTCAGTTCCAGGTGGCTGCCGGCAAGCTGAACTGCATGTTCACGATGCGTTCCTCGGATACGTTCCTCGGTCTTCCGTTCAACATCGCCCAGTATGCGATGCTGACCCATATGATTGCGCAGCAATGCGATCTGGAGCCTGGAGAGCTGATCTATTCCGGCGGAGACGTCCACATCTACAGCAATCACCTGGAGCAGGTGAAGCTGCAGCTGACGAGGGAGCCGTATCCGCTGCCGCAGCTGGTGCTGAAGAGGCGTCCGGAATCCATCTTCGAATACCGCTACGAGGATTTCGAGATCGTAGGCTATCAGCATCATCCTACAATCAAGGCGGAGGTCGCCATATGATTACGATGATCGCCTGCATGGACCGCGACCGCCTTATCGGGCGCGGCAACGACCTTCCATGGAAGCTTCCCGAAGACATGAGCTACTTCAAGGAGCGGACGATGGGCAAGACGGTGCTGATGGGACGCAAAACGTTCGAGTCGTTCGGCAGCCGGCCGCTCAAGAACAGGCGCAACGTGATCCTGACCCGGGACGCCGGCTTCACGCCGGAAGGAGCCGAGACGGTGCATTCCCTCGATGAGGCTCTGCAGCTGGAGCCGGCGGGGGAGGAGCTGATGGTGATCGGCGGCGAGCAGATCTACGAGCTGCTGCTGCCTCATGCCGATTGCCTGCTGCTAACGGAGATCGACGCTTCATTCGGAGGCGGGGACGCCTTTTTTCCATCCTTCCGCGAGGAAGAATGGAGACTTGCGGATTCCTATCCCGGCAAGGGCGACGAGAAGCTGGGAGTCGCCTACCGCTTCAACCGTTATGAACGGGTGAAGGATTAGTCTTTATTGCTGTCATGCGACAAAGTGCAAATGATTGTACGCTTACTCCATTATGATCAACCGGTCAACAATGCTACGATGAGGTACAAAGTATGCGCCGGAATGCAACTTTATGCTTTTTCCGGCAGCGGCATTCGGGGCTGCGTCCTTTAGAGCCGACAGACAGATGACGTAACGATAGGGACCTTACGGATGGAGGAATGGGCAAGATGTCGACACCTACTGGTTTTATGGAATACAAGCGCGAGCTGCCTGCGGACCGCAGCCCGCTCGAGAGGGTCAAGGATTGGGAAGAATTCCACAAGCATCTGCCGGATGACCAGCTGCGCACGCAGGGAGCCCGCTGCATGGATTGCGGCACTCCGTACTGCCACACCGGCATGGAGATTGCCGGCGGAGCTTCCGGCTGCCCTGTCAACAACCTGATTCCGGAATGGAACAATCTGATCTATCGCGGCCTATGGCGCGAAGCGCTGGAGCGCCTCCACAAAACGAACAACTTCCCGGAATTCACCGGACGCGTATGTCCGGCGCCTTGCGAGGGCTCCTGTACGGTCGGCCTGATCGGCGATTCCGTTACGATCAAGACGATCGAGCAGGCGATTATCGACCGCGGCTTCGATGAAGGCTGGGTCGTCCCGCAGCCTCCGAAGATGCGCACGAGCAAGCGCGTTGCGGTCATCGGCTCCGGACCTGCAGGCATGGCCTGCGCCGCCCAGCTCAACAAAGCCGGCCACACGGTGACGGTCTACGAGCGCGCGGACCGAATCGGCGGCCTGCTCACGTACGGCATTCCGACGATGAAGCTCGACAAGGGCATCGTGCAGCGCCGCGTCGATCTGATGGAAGCCGAAGGCGTCAGCTTCGTGACGAACACGGAGATCGGCAAGGATATCGGAGCGGAGGAGCTTCTGGAAGGCTTTGACGCCATCGTCCTTTGCGGCGGCGCCACCAAGGCGCGCGGAGTAGACATCGAAGGCTCCACCCTCGGGGGCATCTACCCCGCAATGGACTACCTCAACGGAACGATCAAGAGCTACCTGGATTCCGGGCTGGAAGACGGCAACTACATCTCGGCCAAGGACAAGGATGTCATCGTCATCGGAGGCGGCGACACCGGCACCGACTGCGTGGCCACCGCCCTGCGGCATGGCTGCAAGTCCGTCACCCAGTTCGGCACGCATGCCAAGGCTCCGCTTCAGCGCGACAGCATCAACAACCCGTGGCCGCAGTTCCCGAACGTTTATACGCTCGATTACGCCCATGAGGAAGCCAAGGCTGTATACGGCGAAGATCCCCGCGCCTTCTCCGTCCTGACGAAGAAATTCGTAGGCGACGAGAACGGCCAGCTCAAGGAACTTCATACGGTTCAGATCGAGCGGACGGTCGACGAGACCGGCCGCAAGATCTACAAGGAAATTCCCGGCACCGAAAAAGTATGGCCGGCCGATCTCGTCTTCGTCGCCGTAGGCTTCGAAGGTCCGGAATCCACGCTTGTAGATGCGTTCTCCGTCGAGCAGGACCGCCGCACGAACGTCAAAGCCCGCAAAGGCGATTACCGCACAAGCGTGGACAAGGTATTCGCCGCAGGCGACATGCGCCGCGGACAGAGCCTCGTCGTCTGGGCCATCAACGAAGGCCGCGAAGCCGCCCGTGAAGTGGACCGTTATTTGATGGGAACGACGATGCTGCCTTAAATGCTTCTGCATGGCTCGAAAAAGCGCCTCTCCGGCGCTTTTTCTTTTTCCATTTCGGAAGGAACGAAGACAGGAAAGCCAGCGGCAGTTGGAATGGGGCCCAGGAGGAGAGCAGGAGGAAAGTCCTGAGCAGAGCCATAATGTGGAGCCGCCTTTCCATTGGGACCTATGATACAATATTCGTATTGTCCATAAGTCTATATACCTAAAGGAGAGGCTGCCCGTGAACGCAACCGAAGGCGCATCTGTCTTGACGCCGGCGGATATTCACCATATCAGAACCTTTATTGATGTGAAATACTTTGACAAACCTCAAAGTGAACGTTCTGAAATTTTATCCGACGCCATTTGCCGAATCATCTTTCAACAGCTCCCTGATTTCGCCGAAACCATCAAAAAAGAGCTGACGGCAAGATTGATTCGTACCCATATCATCTCCAAAAAAGGCATCGTCAACAGCGACGATATTTTTGCCGCCTGCCTGAGCCTCAACTTCCGCGATCAGCGCATCGCCCGTCCTCTGATGAACTGGGTGGAAAAAAAGCTGGACGTGTCGCTCGAGCATTCCGAATTCGAGCGCATTCTCAGGCGCGTCAAGCCGTTCGCGGCCTCACGCGACGAAGCGCTGCTGGCGGCCGTGGCGGATCATCTCAACTTGCCGGAGACCGTCTCCGATCTCTCCGCTAAAAGAGAATCCTCCATGCTGGGAAACAGCAGCACCCGGGTTCTGATGATGGCGGTATTGTCCGTCATGCTTCTTGGAGGTACACTTGTATATGGCTGGTCGCTGTTCCATCATCATGCCGCCGAGATTCCCGTCGCGGCTGCTGCGGAGGCTGCCGTCCTGGCTCCCAAGGCGCAGCCCGTCGCCAAGAAGCCGCAATCCGCGCCTGCGGCGCCGCTAGCCAAAAACGAGCTTCCACAGTCGCTTCAATATGCCGATATTGAAGTGGAGCGCCTGACGGCTTATTTGGAGAGCCGCTCGTCGATGCTGGCCAAGCCCCGATACATGAACGCCATTATCGCGGCCGCCAAGCAGTACAACGTGCATCCGCTGCTTCTGTTCGCCATTACCGGCCAAGAACAGAGCTTCGTGCCCGACGATCACAAGCGCGCGGCCAAGATGGCCAACAATCCGTTCAATGTTCATTACAGCTGGCAGGATTTCAACACCAGCATCGAGGAGTCTTCGCGGATCGCAGCCAAGACCGTCGTCAATCTGAGCAAGAACAGGCCGCCGAATGCCGACCCGTTGACATGGATCAACCGCAAATACGCGGAAGATCCCAAATGGTCCCGCGGCGTCCGCCAGATTTTCGCGATGCTTCAGGAAAAGGTTGCCGCTTGACGGCATTGTTGGCCAAGGACCACCCGGAATAGAAGGAGGCGGTTCCTTGAAGACATTGATTATCGCAGAAAAGCCGGATATGGGCCGCAATATCGCGTCCGCGATCGAGCCTAGGGCGACGAACCGCCGCACGCATCTCGAAGGCGAGCGTTATATCATCACCTGGGCGATCGGGCATCTGGTCAGCCTCGCGGAACCGGATGATTACGATCCCCGGTACAAAAAATGGCAGGCGCAGGATCTTCCCATCATCCCGGATACATTCAAGCTGTCTCCCAATCCCCGCACCCGCGACCAGCTCAAGGTCATCGGCGAGCTCGCCCGCCAATGCGGACGGCTCGTCAATGCATGCGATGCGGGGCGGGAGGGCCAGCAAATGGGAAGTAAACAATGTAAATAATGAAATCCCCTTCTGCTACAGGCGGAAGGGGGTTAATTATTGTCGCCAGATAATAAGACTTTGTGTAAAATTAAAGAAGAAATGGAGGTTGTTTAAGTGGGGGAGAGACCCTTTCGAACAAGAATATACAAAAGTATGAATATAAATACGATAGGTGGAGAGGGCATTAGGATACAGATAATTACTGGATATAATTATAGCCTAGAGTGAAACGGTAAGGTTGCTTTTTCAGTAAAACGCTTGATGAACTAATCTAGCCACCGGTCAATCGTGGATTAAAAAGAGATAAGGAAGGAAATATGGTCAGTTGCGAAAAACGTAAGAAACTAAAAGAGCAATAGAGTTTATTGAAAGTCATAAGAGTACTTGGTATAATGAGCCAGCCAGAAAATAACGCTTGATGTAAGGACCTTGACCTGAGACCCAAATTGCGTTAATTTAATAATAATTGAATAGTATTACAAGCGAAGCACGCTTGCTCCCAATGGAACAGAGGGAGGAAGTGTGCTTTTTACATTTTTAGGAGGCAGCATGAAAATAGTTGTAACAGAGAAAAAAAAGACCAAGCTATGCGATAGAACGAAGGTGAAGGGGTAATGGGATACAAACAATTGCTGGATATAGCAAAGTATATGAGTGAAACGGTACGGTTAGTTGCTTATGCTCGTTACTATAAGTCATTGAGCATAAACGGTTTGCATTATAGACATCAAGTAGAGAGAAGTACAGCGATTGCAATTTGCAAACCCAATCATACGACTCACCATGAAGCAACAACTTTTTTAATGAGTCAACTTTATGACAAAAAGATTGGAATTAGGACGGTTGAGGGGCATGCCAAGAATCTAAAGAAATTTCTAGATTTTCTCATGGTATGGGGACTAGAAGATGAGTTAGAAAAGATTCATCTTATACCTGTGAAGAAAGGCGGAACCTTCCCTCTCGAGGTGATACTGTTTGGATTTGCCGATTATCTTAGATGTATCCCAAGTGGATTTAAACCCTTTTCAGAGCTTAAAGGTCGGAGTCACAGCATTGAGTGGACGATACTAAAGAGCATACCGCTCAATAAACATGCATTAGCAGAAGGCAATCTGCTGCCGGTAATACGTAGTGATTTCAATAAGCTTAAGAGAGCAGATTGGTGTGAATATCAACCAGGTGCGCTTGGTCCTATCATTTACACCGCATGCGCTTACTTGGAGTTTTTACGTGATCGTACCAAACGATACGAGCAGCTTCCCATTGAACAAATACCAAGAAAACAAGTACGAGATAAAGACTCATTAGTATCCGGCACGACTGGAAGTCGGGAGTACATTATTTTTAATGTTGATTACATTGCAAAAGATTCAGTAACTGATGGACCCAGCGGAGGGGGAGCACTCTCAGTTACTCCTATAGCCAGCTCTGAGGTTTTTAGTGAATCAGATGCAAATTCTTTCTTCAAACTGTTGAACCCTTATGAAGATGCTCAAGACTTATTGTTATTTACTATTCTGAGGTACTTTGGCTTGCGTCCGGGTGAAGCATCCGCCATTCGAATAAATCCATCAACGATTCCCGCTAATCTTTACTTATATCATCAAGCAAGGGAACAGATAGCGGCTTCTTTGGGTGTCAAGTTGCAGTATTTGAAAGAGCATGGATTGCATGGAAATTGGGTAATTGAAACCGGATGGAAGACAAAGGCTTCTAAAAGATCTGTTCCACTGATCAGTCATAAGGCAAGGGACCCCTATACGGGAGAGCAGATTCGTTTTCCAACACAAGATGAATTTACTGACCTAATTTACTGGGCACTTGTTCAGAGGCGAGATTTCATGTCTCATTATTCCGGCGCAGACCACGGCTACTTGTTTGTATCCAAATCGAACAACTCTAGAGGCAAGCCCCTAAGCGAGAAAGGCGTTTACAGCAAGTTCACTATTATCGCCAAGAAATTATTTCAGCATACAGCAGGTCAAGTAGACATTCGTTCCTTTTATCCGCATACGTTCCGACATCTTTTCGCTACTTCTTTGCTTTTAAGGTTCAGACGGCCGAAAGAGGAAATCAGTAAATGGCTGGGACACTCTTCCGTCGCTGTCACCGTTGATACGTACATTCATTGGATTCCTGACTCTAATGCCGATACGGAAAAAGGCGAAGTTTCCCATATGGGCAAAGAATATAAACGACAGGCTGATATTTCAGAGCAGGCCCTAATAAGAGGGGAATAGACATGAAGATGGAATGGGTTCCTCTGATTGATTTTCGCAGATTTCTTGAAGACACACTACGATTAAAGGATGTAGCACAGACTTTTTATTATATTAAAAATGCTGTATTGCAGCTACAATCCGCATATGCCAGTCCTACAGATTGGCTAGCAGTTGAACCTACCCAAAGACAATCATTCCGTTCGGGGACTCGAAGCGAGCTATGGTACATTATCTTTTGGTCATGGGATTCTGGATATTGCGAAGGTGAAAACCATGAGGCTTTATTTCGGCGAACAGATATGATCAAATACATTTCAAGCCGCGGGAGAGTCAATCTTACTGATCTTCCCATAAAACTTGGCTTGCTATCCGACGCCGAAGCTGAATATATCCAAAATAAAGATGTTGCGAGGAAGGGTCTGCTCAATAAACTTGCCATACATGTTATCAGTGTGATGAAGCCCCTTGAGCATTTCACCGAAGCGGATATCGCTTTAGCAGATATCATGAGGCCTAATGACAGAAGATATAACGCAAAGAGCCTTAGGGATATTCGGTTCGAATTAGGACATTCCGACTCTCCGGGACAACGGAGACAAAAGACGTATTTCGATGAGTGTGAGGGCCATCCACTTTGGGGAAAGACCGCACAACAATATCGCCAGCATTTGATTATATCCAATGCTTTGGATTATTACTTGCGCAAGTCCGGTTCCGCTATACATAAGTTTTTTGAGTGGCTAGAGCAGCGTGGTGAGGGAGATGCTGCCTTTCTTGACTACGAAAATTATTTAGATTTGTTTAACTATTTTTCTCATAAAGAAGGCGGAGACAAATACTCAGCCAAATATATCGGCAACAGTCTAAGTTATATCAAAGCTTTTCTCGAGTGGGGCATTGGCTTGGAGACATTCTTTCCAAAGCAGTTGGACTGGCCAAATGAACGATATTCCGGAATACATCGCGAGGCTCAGGGAGAAACCTATGCCGGCGATGGACTTGCGTTTGATGACCCTGATTTTCCGTCTCTAATGAAAAAAGCAATAGAAAATCACCAGCCAAAGGACGATAGAGAATCACTTTGCAGAGCTTTCTGGTTAATCATCGCCTCTTCACCTGTTCGCAAAACGTATCTGCTAAATATACAAGCCGATGATTGTGTCTTACCCCTACCTAATGCACCGGCAGCATTGGGATTATACAGCCCCTATTCTGGTATAGAGAAGGCAAAACATCGTAACGGACAATTTCCAATATTGGATCATGTTGGTGTAGAAGCTTTACAATTTCTGCAGCAAAGAGCCAAGGAATATAATTTTCACCCTATGTGGAATGAGCGTGCTGAAGCATCATACGTCCACTTGTTTCAGCTTAAAGAATATCCATGGTTACTGAATGATAATCACATTTATCAATTTTTTGACAACATTGCTGAATCAATTGGTCATCAAGATAAAAAGGGAAAGGCTCACGGTTACCGTCATTATCTAATAACCCATATTGCTGTAGAAACAGGCAGCAGTGAGCTTGCGCGTCTGGCAGCAGGACATGAGAATCATACCATGCTCAACCGTTACTTGAGAAGTAAACTCTCTCGAAATGCATTGCTATTTGCAACAATAAAAAAATACCAAAACGGAGAGATAGCAGGGCGGTTCATATGGCGTATTTTTGAGGCATTGGCTGACGATAATGCGGAGCCAGATAAACTGATCAAAGCTCTTGGCTCTGAGGAAATCACGTTAGATGAATTCTTTGCCAAATTCGGTTTACCAGCACCCACTGGAGTTGGTAGGTGTTTGATCCAAGGGGCCTGTCTGTTTGAGGCAAAATGTTATTCTTGTCATCATTATGCCATTCGTAAAAGCGAGGCTGCCCAAGCGTTTCGAACGCTTGGCAGGCTAACAAATGAAATGTGGAACATGATGAGAGGCAGCAAGGATTTTACTACCCAAAATTCTAAAGCAGCGGGTTTAATGACACAAATTGCACTGCTCGGAGATATGATTCGGCATTTCGGTTACACGGAAGATCAAATTCAAACGGAAATTATTCATCATCTTAGCAGAAGTGGCTAGGAGGGGAGTCAATGGCCTTATCACTAACAAAGCAGAGAAGTAACGAAATTCCTATTGTTGTCAAAAGGAAAGGTGTACGAAAAAGCAGGGGACATCTCACGAAAGAGGAATACGAAACATATCGTCAGAGCAAAAATTGGCCTTATATCGAACCACTGTTGTCTTCTTCACCATCTCATTTAACCGTGTCTAACGTTTTTCGTAGTTTATTGCCTGTTCAGAGAGATTATGTACTTTTACTTGCTTGCCTTCAACGTGTTTGTCTTCCGCTTGAACTAGCATTCCCAACTAAAATTATTTTCAAAAACTTTCCTTTAGTTGATTTGCCCAACTTTCAATATTTCAACGAGTTGTACGACCGGCATTATCCGGCTCTGTATCCTATGGACGCCGAACGCTTAACAAAAAAAGCAAAGAATAAAGTTGCAATTGTACAAACAATCACCTGTTTGTGGTTTGCGGGGTATTCGCTAAAAGAGGGTCTAGGTGGACAGCAAGTAATTACAACTCGAGTTTTAGAAGAAGCGAGCAAAATTGCCAATTACCACCGAAGTAGTATGACCATTGTTGGTAAAATGCTGTCCAGAGAAGTTAACTCGGAAATTCAAAAGAAGCCACTATTCACATTTGATGAAGCTGAGAAAAATCAATGGATCAGTAAAGGGATTTATCCATCTACAACGCCGTTGGAGGATAATCTGTATCATTTCTCGTTTACGTATTTGGTTGAGCGAGTGCACAGAGCAGTAGCGGAAGACCATTATGACAATGAGGATCAATTGTTGTTTCGCAGCGGGAAGAAAACGATAAGCCAAAATCATTGGAAAAATATGGTGAGATATATTCGTTACTTTGCTATTCAAGCCAAGTCCGCGGGAGTTAGCGACCTAAACGAATATACTTTTAGCCAAACTTATAGAGATGTACTCGGTAAGTTAAAAGGCTATAATAGCCGTAATTCTTACCGAGTTGCGCTTCGACTATGGCTCAACTGGGTAAATAGAACATTCAACACACAGTACAATCTTGAACGGTTAATGCCTAGCCCTAAACGTGTTTTGTCAAAAAAACATGGGCGCGTATTCAGTATGTCCAAGGCGTACCTCCTAATTCAAACGTTGCTAAATGATCAATGCTCATTATTTAATGAAAATGACATCATGCATTTCCGATATAGAAGAGCTTGTTTATTGCTATTATCCACAGCTGCGAGGCCGCATGAAGTCGTTAATTTACTTCAATCAGCTTTATATCAAGATTCGCATGGGGGTTTCTGGATAAGGTTTCATAAAACCAAGACCATTCGTAATCAACCCGGAAGAGTTACTTTTGATTGGGTTCATGAGGTTCCCGTTAAGCCCGATGCTGTTCGATGGTTCCAAGAACTCATGCATTTTGCACCGACAGAACGGCTTTTCTTTCCAATTGAGTGGGATGGAGACGGCCTTACAATGCTGCGGTTACTTGCTTCCAAGCACAATGATGCTCCCATTCGTACTAGTAGACTATGGTCCTTTTTGGCTCGAATTCAGAGAAAGTTGTGGCCCGATCAGACAAAACCTTATTTTTCTCCCCACAACTTAAGGGCTCTACATCTTACCTATCGGCGTTTGATTGGTGATGCAGACGTGTTGTTGGAACGCCAAGCGGGTCACACTCATTCGTCGTCAAAAATCCCTTATACTCAAACGATACCAGCTGAAGAGGTGGGCAAGTTCGGGGATATATTGAAGAAAGGGGTGTGGCAGACAGAGAAAATGAAAACGGCGCATGTTGAAGAGACCGCAAATGGTGAAGAGCATGTTGAAGAAATAACGAAGATATCATCAAAGTTTACAATTACACCCAATAAATTAGAGGAAGTTTATATGCTAGCGCAAAGAGTTATGGAAGCAGCTCCTCTTATGTTTCAGGGCAAAGTACTTGAGTCAGATGATGAGCTTGAGATTTCCAGTGTTTCTGCGGGAGGCTACACGCATAATTGTAACGCGCACGTTCTGCTTAACTGCGGTCACACCCCTGGACATTGTCGGGCCTGCGATTACTACAGCCCTGATGAAGGAACGGAAGATGCACACCGCATAGAAATTTTTCGAGAGATGCTCCATTATTACTTTTGTAAAGATGCTGAGAAACAATACAAATCTACAGGTCATCGAACTATGGTCTTTCAGAAGGCCGAGGACATCAAAGATCGCTTGGATAAAACCGAAAGCAAGCTGTGGGTAGACAAATTTGGAATGAAGCCTCCTGATGCTAATAAATTACATAGTATGCTCTGGAAGAAGGCCAAGGCGTATTTCCGACACGAATCCAAAACGAATCCAAAACCAAGTGCAGAAGAGATATTTCGTTATTTAGCTTAAGGGGGAAGGGCAAATGGGGCGTACGTCATCGTTCACTAGAAGCGATCTTGCTTGGGAATGTGCGCAAGTAAAAAGAAAGCTTTTAAACGATGCAAGGAAGGGGCGAATCAATCGACTTTCAAAATCATCTGTGTTTGATTTAATCGCGGCACGTCCACGCATTGCTTTGAAAAGTTCACGTATGCTCTGGGCTGGTATTCATCGAGAATATTTGGATAGTTGGTTTGCAAAATTAGAAGAAGAAATTAATGTTATCGTTGATACTCCTCCCGACATCGAACTGCCAATAATGCGCACCGAGGATTTGGCAAGAGATAATGCCCTTAATCAAGCCAAAATTGCGCACTTAACACAGCTGGTTAATACCTATAAAGAAGCTTTGGATGAATTACGATTAGAGAATACAAAGTATAGGGAATTAATTACCCAACGCTTTGGACATATTGATGATTTGTGATAGTATTTATCGATCTAAAAGCCAATATTTCGAAATCGAAAAAATACACCTCGTCCGCCACAGTGGTCGGCTGAAACGCGCTGCTGTTTCAACTTAAATTCAATTTATGATGACTTGGAGGCATTTAAATGAAGATTAAACGAGTAGATAAAGGTTTGAACAGGAAAATGAAGGAGTTTATGATCGAACACAACGGACGATCGATTACACTGGCTTTAAGTCTATCGGAGGGCAAAAAAACTGAGGTTCAAGTTTATTCTGTGGATTATGGCACTGGACCTGTAAGATCGTTTAGCCAGCACGGAAAACTTAAGGACCTTCTCCAAAAATTTATCGGTACAACTTTTACGAATACTCGGGCAAAATTCATTGATGAATTGTTTTTTAACAGTTGATTAGCATATTGCGTTAAAACAACTCAAACTTCGCAGCATAATATGCTGCGAAGTAACATGCATAAAGATTGTGAACTTAGTAAAGGGATAGGCGGAAGTCTTAAAGAAAATAATCAATTTACCTAATATGCAAAATGAATTGTTATTCCTTTCTCGTGTGCAAATCTATTTACTACATCCGTTTCTGTACTATTCAGAACTGAAGGGGAAGAGAATACGATTGCTTTATCATCTGCAACAAAAGTTAGTTCATCATTTATAATATCTATTATTGTTGGATTGTCAACACTAAACTGAACAACTCTTATAAGGGCATGTACCTAGCTTCAACAGGTGCTTGGTATCCGAGTGATCCATGAATACGGTAATGATTGAACCAGTGTACATAATCCTGAAGCTCGACACTGAGTTGTTCTTTTGTTTGAAAATGAGTTTGGTTAGCGAATTCTGTTTTAAAGATTTTGAAGGTAGCCTCAGCAACGGCGTTATCATAGGGGCAGCTCTTCCTGCTTACTGATCGTGTGACTCCAGTCGTTATCAAAGCTTCGGAAATGAGCTTGTTATCGAAATCTCTTCCACGATCCGTATGAAATATCTGAATACGATCAAGTCTTATTGAAATACCTGCAATGGCTTTATAGAAGAGCTCCGCTGTCTTCCTAGGGCCGCTGCTACTGCCAATAATTTCTCGGTTAAAAGGTCAACAAAAAAACATACGTAATGCCATTTTCCGGCAACCCGTACATACGTCAAATCACTGGACAACTGCGTATGCTTCCTCCTGATCAAATTTACGCTGTAAACTCATTCTTCACGCGAGATTCGTCAGAATCGCTTTTAAAGGGCTTGTACTGTGCGACCGTGTAGTTTTGGATACAAGTCAAGTCCATGTTTATTCATAATGTGGCCAATCTTACGATGAGAGGCACCTAATGATCGCTTGCGCAATTCCACTTTGATCTTACGTGTTCCGTAGTTGTTTCGACTAGCTGTGAAGATGTCGATTAGTGCATCCTCCAAATGTTGCTCTTCCTCATTATCTTCAGGTTCTGGTTTGTAGTAGTAGGTACTTCGTGGCAACTGTAGGACGCCGCACATTGCTGATACCGAGTACTTGTGAGTATTATGGCGTATCACATTTACTTATGAAAACTTATAACAAACTGATTCGCGATAAAATTCCTCAAATTATGACTGCAAAAAGGATAACCTATTCCATCCGAGAGTTGGATGATCTGGAATACATTCAAAAGCTGAATGAGAAGCTTCAGGAGGAAATGAATGAATATTTAGAGGCGGATCATAAAGATCAAGTTGAGGAGTTTGCTGATTTGGTTGAACTGGTCTATGCCATTCAGAATAAAAAGGGTATGAGTGTCGAGGAGTTTGAAAAAGTAAGATTGAAGAAGCAGGCAGAGCGCGGCGGATTTGAGAAAAAGCTATTGTTGCTTGATACAGAATAAACCTGTGAAAAGGAGTCATTAAGAGATTTCGAATATGAGAGAAGTTGTGGAACGAAGGGGGTTAGACATGACTGCATTGAGTATTATGGTTCTTGAAGAAAACGAGGTCAATTAGCAAGAGAAGTCGAGGAAATAAATAATAAGAAACAGAACTAATCTTATGGGCGTGAGTTCATGGAAAACGGCCCGCTTTGTAACCCTGAGCGAACCGCTGTTTCTTATGCTGCGGGTGTATTCACGTATCAGCTATAAAACGCCTAAGTTATTGCTTGTGTCAGTCTGGCTTACGATCGGGATAGCAAGTGTGCTTGAAATAAAGGCTAATCCGAATACTCTATCTCCTAATACTCATCCGGATATTTTGATTTATATTTCTTTGGACCTGTAAGGAAGTAATACAATACCACAAAAATAAATCACAAGGGATTAGTATCCATACCACAGATGTAAAAAAGCAGGATTTTCATGTGTCTGTATGGAATTTGATAATATGATAAAATAGTCCTGTCGGAGAGGAAGTTGAATATATGAACTTATTCAACAATATAAAAAAGAATCTTAACGATATAAATAAGGTTATTTATATGAATCCTAAGGACTTATATCCAAACAAGAATCAACCCAGGTCTGCGTTTTTGGATCAGGAAATTAGTGAACTTGCTCAATCAATAAGAACGCACGGAATTATTCAGCCTATTCTCGTGAGACACTCAGGTATTAATTATCAGATTATCGCAGGAGAAAGAAGATGGCGGGCATCGATTCAACTTGGACTGAATGAGGTCCCCGTCATTATCCGTAATAGTGATGAATTGGATTCAAAATTGCTTGCTTTGATAGAAAATATCCAACGTGAAGATTTGACGTCGATAGAAGAAGCAAGAGCTTATAAATTAATGATAGAGCTTCATAATCTGACGCAGGAAAGTCTTGCCCAACGGCTTGGAAAAGCACAATCCACCATAGCCAACAAATTAAGAATGCTGTTACTCCCCTCGGAAATACAACAGGCCATGCTGGAGAAAAAGATTCATGACAGACATGGTCGTGCATTACTATCCCTTAAAAACGAAGAGTCACAGCTGAATCTGTTGGATGAGATTATAAAAAAAGACTTGAATGCACGTGAAACGGAAGCAAGGGTCAAACAAATACTTGAAAAACCAGATGAACCACAAAAAAGCAGGATTAAGTTCTACTCCAAAGATTATCGATTGGCTTTAAACACGATACGTGACTCATTTCAAATTTTGAGCAATACCGGTGTCGCCTTTGATGTGTCTGAACAGGAGCATGGTGATGAGCTGGTTCTGATTGTAAAGATACCAAAAGTGAAGAAATGATCAAAGAGTGAGCGTAAATCTCACTGAACCATGGTTTTGCTATCTATTTACGGGTGTACACTATGTTAATGAACACTGGCAAGGTTAAGGAGTTGTTTTAATGGAAGACATTAAGCAAGCTGTTGATGATGTGATCTATTCATGGAGCAAATTGAAAGAAGTATTGGAAAACGTTCCGAAGGATGTGTCAAAACGCTTACAGGATAACTTCCCACTTGATACGGATACCGTGACAGTTCTCCAGAGATTGATCGATTGGCGTATTCAGCTGGATTCAATAGATTAGTAAAAATAATATTTAACTGGCCGTATAACAGCAAACAAAGAAGGCGGTTATTCCCTTACTTTGTAGTTGCTGTTTTTATTTCTTTTTACGATTATACTCAGGTAGCCTGACTGAGGCGTTTGACGTGAAAAACAAATAGAATACGAACGTGTATTCCTTTTGTTTAATTTGTGCTAAAATGAGGACAAATAGTCCTATTAGTTGTATTTATTCTGTCTTGGAGGTTAAAGTATACATGAATGTGGATGCACAGCTTATTAAGGAAAAAAGAGAAAGATTAGGAATGTCACAAAAAGAATTTGCGGATGCGCTGGGAATGAAGAAATACGGAGATCGCACGCTCAGAAGATGGGAAGCCGGAGAAAGCAGTCCATCTTTGATGGAGTATCAGTACTTGTTAAATTATCCTGAACATCCACAATTCCCGGCACCTTTGGAAGAAGAGGCGCTGTTTACAACGATTGATTTGTTTGCAGGAATCGGCGGTATTCGAATGGCTTTTCAGAATCAGGGCGGCAGAACGTTGTTTTCTTCCGAATGGGATAAGTTTGCGCAAAAAACTTATAAAGCCAATTATGGTGAGGCGCCGCACGGTGACATTACCAAGATTCATGAAGATGAGATTCCGGATCATGACATTTTGCTGGCAGGCTTTCCGTGTCAACCTTTCTCTCAGGCCGGATTAAAAAAGGGATTTGAAGACACAAGAGGCACGTTGTTTCATGAAATCGCCCGTATCCTTCGTGGCAAACGTCCGGCCGCATTCTTACTGGAAAATGTGAAGCAATTGAGGGGGCACGATAAAGGTAAAACGTTTGAAGTTATAATGCAAACGCTGAGAGATTTGAATTATACTGTCCAAGCAGAAGTTTTAAGAGCGGCTGACTTTGGTATTCCGCAAAACAGAGAACGGATATTTATTGTCGGTTTTGACAACGAGCGGGGAGGGATGCTGGCACCGTTTAACTTTCCGACGCCCCCGAAAACCAAGACAAGAGTCGGAGATATTCTTGAGCATAGGGAACCGGAATATTTCGAAAAGTACACGATATCGGATAAACTGTATGAAGGACATCTCCGCAGAAAAGAAATGCACCAACAAAAAGGTAACGGTTTCGGCTTTTCCTTGTTTAACGAAAGCAGTGAGTATACCAATACGATTAGTGCAAGATATTACAAAGACGGCAGTGAGATTTTGATTGAACAGCAAGGCAAAAATCCGAGAAAATTGACTCCGAGGGAATGCGCGAAACTGCAGGGATTTCCTGATAACTTCAACATTCCCGTTTCTGACAGTCAAGCTTACCGTCAATTTGGTAATTCCGTGGCCGTACCTGTCGTGGAAGCAGTAGCCGTGCAAATGCTTTCGGCCATGAGACAAGCCAATATGCTACCGGATAGAACACCTTTACACGTCTAAATTACGGGTGATGTCATATGGACATTATTTCTAAAGAAATACGCAGTAAGAATATGCAGGCGATTAAAGGAAAGAAAACCCGCTTGGAGCAAAGCGTGTTTTCTTCGTTGTGGAAGCGGGGGTATCGCTTCAGAACCAACGTTAAGGATTTAAAAGGGAAGCCTGATATTGCCGTAAAAAAGTATAAAGCGGTTATTTTTATTGACTCGTGTTTTTGGCACGGATGTTCTATGCATTTTCGGCTTCCTGAAGCAAATCGGAATTTTTGGGGAATAAAGATTGGTGAAAATATTCTTAGAGACGATTCTGTTACAGAATATTATGTGAATCGCGGCTGGAATATTTTACGGGTATGGGAACATGAAATCAAACAAGAACCGGAACAGGCTTTGAACAAATTAGAATATTTTCTGCGTTCCTGCGGTTTTGGAGAGACATGAAAATGAGAGAACGAAACAAAGCGGTGATTTTTACAGAGTGGCATCCCGACAAGAACGGAAATTTATCACCGGTAGACTTGCTCCCTCAGTCCAACAAAAAGGTATGGTGGCTATGTGAAAAGGGGCACGAATGGCAGGCTATCGTTCAACGGAGGTACTTCGGTGACGGTTGTCCTTACTGCCGTGGTAAACTGCCAAGTAAAGAAAACTGTCTAGCCGCGCGTAAACCGGAGCTTATCCAAGAGTGGCATCCAATGAATAACAAGGGATTAACCCCATTCGATGTACTACCCGGATCTGACAAAAAAGTCTGGTGGATGTGTTCGGAAGGGCACGAGTGGCAAACCAGAATAAGTCACAGATATTACGGTTCAGGTTGTCCATATTGCAGGAAAAAGACAAAAACCTGAAACTTGATAAATATTATTGAGTTTCTTGGTTTTTTGCACTATTTATGACTGTAAAACTAATATAATTGCAACTCGAAAAAAAGTATGATGTCTAAAATCGTTACACATGGTGTACATATTGCATGATGTACGGCAGTAGCTAGAGTTCAATGAAGCTAATGTTGGCTCTTCGCGCTATTAGGTGGGTTAATGCCTATTAACGAGATTCATAACCATTCCGTTGTTTGGAGAATCTCATAGGAAGAAGAAGCCGTCAAGAAGAGCGCTTGACCGCTCCTTCTTCCTATGAGGCGGGGTCACAAGGCGGCAAGTATTATTGTGCTCGGCAATCCGGACATCATCAACGGCTTCATTTACTAACTTCATGACGTGAAATTTATCAAAGGTGATCTCGGCTTGGGGAAAGTAATCTTCAATTCCCCGAATAAACGCTGGGGACATGTCACGGCATACTTCCTTAATCTGATCGCTACTAGCGCCTTTGGTGACCAGCAGTTCCTTGAATCGTCCCAGCGTATCCATTCCCTTACCTTCGGTTGCAAACAGCACCGTAATGGCCTCGGCATAAGAAACAGCGTAATGACCACGGCGGGAGGACGTTTCACCGATCGCAATCCGCTTCACACAGGTTAAGTCCTACTACTAAAATAGAGATCGCCGACACATGGATTGCGCGGGGGTATAAGGCTGCAATGGTGCTGCGAATCGTCGGCGTCAGTGAAGCAACGTATTATTACCGAAAGAAGCATTTCAAGCAAGAACGAGTATTTAGCGGTGGACGTCCAATCCCTGTGTATTCCTTCAATCAACAAAAGCGTCCCATCAGTGACGATCAGATCAAAAAATGGTTGATGGAGCTCATCGTTAGGGAAGAGTCAACCTATGGTTATCGAAAGCTAACGTTATGCCTTAAACGGCAGTATGGATTGATTATTAACAAGAAAAAGGTATATCGACTTTGCCATGAACTAGACATCCTTCAGCCTCAGCGGCGAAAACGGGTGCAGTATCTCGGAAGACTGGCGAATAACCGGGAAATTCGGGGTTCTAATCAGCTTTGGGAAATGCATGTAAAGTACGGTTATATCGCAGCAGAGCCACGGTTCTTTTTCTTGCTGAGTCTCATTGACGTTTATGATCGAACGATCATCGATTACCACATGGGTCTGTCCTGTGAAGGTAAACATGCCGCGCAGATCCTACAACGCGCCCTTTGGAAACGACAACTCTTCGGTAAAGAGTCCTTACCGGTGATTCTTACAACAGTTCAAATGAATTGGGCAGTATCCCTAAATACAATACAGAGATAAAAATTATAGTAAGACTCCGGATAGCTGCTTTTACGCTTTGAATCCAGATGCTGATGCCTGATAAATTGACTCTACGGGTGCGGTTCAATAAATACTAATAAAAGGTTACAAAAGTATCTGGTGTTTTTGGCCTCGGATTAAGTAAAGAGCAGAAATATATGGCTTCTTTGTTGTTAGCAATTGAAACATCTGTCAACACCGGAAATTAAGAGTCCAGTAGACGAGAGGTGTTTTCATATTTAAAGAAGGGCAACTTGAAACTCTCCTTTACATCCCGGAACCTTGGTATATCGACTAGGTTAGCTTTAGTTTAGAGTTAAAACCATTGGACGTGTATGTGAAGTTCCGTGAACGGACCTTCTTTACTTGTTCGGATTGTGGAGCAGCCAACCAGCCGGTAAAAGACATAGCGGATCGTGATCGTACATGGTGGCACCTGAACTTTTTTGAATATCCTTGTTATATTCATGCGGAGCTTCCCCGAACGAATTGCGGCAACTGCAATCGGATAATGCGGGTAAATGTTCCGTGGGCCTTGGATAAGCCGAAACACTACTTTACGCTTTACTTTGATGCGCTCATCATCAAGTTGACCAAAGATATGCCAGTGAATGCCATAGGCCGGCTGGTGGGTGAACATGAGACACGCCTGTGGAGAATTCTCCATCATAACGTGGATAATGCGATCGCGTCGCAGGGCTTGTCATACGTCACGAAAATCAGCACGGATGAAAAATCGGCTAAGCGCGGTCAGAATTACATAACGATCTTCATGGATCCCGAGCAAAGAAACGTCATCTTCGTGACCAAAGGCAGAGATTCGGGCACCTTGGACGGAATGCAGGAAGCAGTTAGAAGCCCATGGCGGCAAGGCGGAAAACGTTACGGAAGTCTGTTTGGACATGTCCCCGGCGTCATTAAAGGAACTGAAGAGAACCTCCCTGATGCGGCGATAACGTTTGATTAATTCCATGTCATTCAGGCGGCAAATGAAGCCGTAAATGAGGTGCGCCGCAAGGAAGGAAAAAGCAGTGCCTTGTTGAAAGATACACGGTATCTTTGGTTAAAAAATCCGGAGAATCTGACAGCTTCTCAACAAGAAACAATGGCAAAGCTTAAAGACTGCGATCTGGACACCGCCAAAGCATACCGAATGCGACTCATCCTGCAAGAAATCTACCGTTATCCGGCTGCAATAGCGCCGACGGTGCTACAGGATTAGAGATTCAGTGGGGGCTTCGTTGCCGCTTAGCTCCGATGGTTGAAATCGCAAAAATGCTGCAGAAGCATTATAACGGCGTCATTCAATGGTTTACGTCCTAACTAACCAACGGCTTGCTGGAAGGCGTAAATAGTTTATTCTAGGCAGCTAAACGAAAGGCTCGTGGATACCACTCAGAAAAGAACATCGTCGCCATGGTGTATGTCTTGGCAGGTGAACTGAACTTTGTCTTGAAATAAAAAAGAAATTGGCAACAGCATGGAGCTACGCATCGCTCGCACCTGAACCAATTCCCTTGTCCGATTTTCAAAGAGTTTCTGGAAGTTTACAGGGCATTTTACGCTGATTGCATTGCTAGCGGCGAATAGCCAAAATATGTTGGGCCAAAGAAGAGGGTACTAGAAAAGCAGAGTCAATTAAGTTCTTTTATATCCACACACTTACTTCTGCCCGCTGTTAGGCCATACAGATAATTGTCTTGTGAGTCACCGGAAAATCGTAATTCTTAAACGACAATGGAGTTTTCATAAAATAAAAGAAACTCCGTCGACAATATCCTCTTTTTATCGTATTATGGATAATGCAGGAAAAGATCATAAGACGCGTGACTTCAGGCTTAAGTCTCTTGACTTAAATGTCCTTATTTAAACAAGAGACAGTTTCGTAAAAGCATGACTTATTTCGGCCTCTGATTTAGCGCAGAGGCCTCTTAATGTGTTATTAAAAAGCAAAAACTGTTTTAAGGTAAATTATTACTTCGTCCAGACGAAATAGCGTCTCAGAAACTTCGATTCATGGATATCACTAAACTGCGGGGTGGATAACTTGTTACGTAATTTAAACATTTTGGCAAATGAATCGAGAACAAGATATTTGAATGAGTTTACGAATGAAGATCGTAAATTGCATCAGCAATTCAAAGAGGCTTACAGCAGAAGTTTAAACAACAAGGGACATTCTGTTTATTTTTTGGACTATTCTGCTGAAGTGACAAAAAGCAGCAATAAAATCTTTCTGCCGAATCAATGGTTCTTTATTGCCGCGTATATGGCTGAATACGTGAATGAATTGACCAAATACAAAGTAGCCCTTGAGGGGATTTTGAGTACAAGAAATACAGGGATTACAAAAGATCAGCTGCCTGCATTAAAAAACAAAACTTTGGATTCAGTGTTTACAAATGCTACTTTACAATACTTTAACGGTGATCAAGAGCAAACAGGATACATAGTAAATTTCATTACGAATTATGACTGGTGGAACGGCTCCAAGAGCGTGGACCGACACGATTATTATGTTTCTCCTGTTCTGAGTCTTTTAGGTGTCGTTGCAGTCACTCAATCTTACATTGCCGATATTGCATGGGAATATGCGACAAACAGTGTTTTGAGAACGGAAGCGTTGTCACTTGTTGATCAGTTACCGGCACGTTCCGTGCCTTCCACGGATGCGTATGTAGCACCAGGGGTGGATGTTGTTACCGGTGGTAAAAATCTCATTGTATATGGCGCTCCCGGCACCGGTAAAAGCCATTATTTGGAGAACGTTTCGGAAGTGGCAAAAGAGAATGTGTCGAGAATTACATTTCATCCTGAGTATACATATCACGATTTTGTGGGCACCTATAAGCCGGCCGCAGTTTACCGGCAAGATGACGGCACATTCACAGAAGAACAGACCGGTGAACCGATTATTGACTACAGGTTTATTCCAGGTCCATTTGTCACAGCACTGAAGAAGGCAATGGACAATCCGAGTGAGATGCACATGCTGCTTATCGAAGAAATTAACCGAGCAAACGCGGCAGCCGTGTTCGGGGATCTGTTTCAGTTATTGGACCGGAGAAGTAACGGTGAGAGTGTATACCGTATCAAAAGTGATACACACGTATTAAAGTATCTGAAAACCGATGCTCTTTACATTCCGTCCAATCTTCATTTATTTGCCACGATGAACAGTGCCGATCAAGGAGTTCATGTTCTTGATTCTGCGTTTAAACGGAGATGGAACTTTATGTATATGCCTATTCAGTTCAAAGCGGACACAGCACACAAGACCGAGCTTGTGCATTATGCCGGTTCAACTTGCACATGGGAACACTTTGTAACTGCCATCAACAAAAAGCTTGGTGATTTGAATATTAACGAGGACAAACATATCGGTCCTTATTTCATGAAGTCAGGAGAACCTTCCCAACCGAGCAATATCGCTTCGAAACTGCTGATTTACCTTTGGGATGACGTGGTCCGTTACAATAGAAAAGAGTTCTTTAAGCCTGTTTCCACCTTTGCAGGACTTGTCAAAGAGTACTATGAGGGTGTGGATATTATTCCTTCTTTGGATTTATATCAGGATACGGAAACACAAGAGGAATTGCTTGAGGATGAATAATACGTATGCAAACCTCGAGTTCGGAGAACATGAGTATAAGCTGCACATCAAATGTTTCATTGAGCTTTACGGATACAGTACTGAGAAGGTAAACGGGATTGATATGGGGTCGCTCACTGAAAAAGGTTTCTGTAAATCCGAACGGAACAGATATACGTTTCAAATTACCGGTTTTATTATGACAGGTCAAACATTGATTGTTGTTTTCCCGAAAAGCCACCGTCTTCCTTCGGGCTTTCTTGAAGTAATGGAGCATATTAAAGTACTCGCCGGTTCGCTTTACCGTTACAAAGAGTCAGGCACACTTACTCCTGAAGAAAATGAGCTTCTCTCTGGTTCCGGATCCGGAAGGAAGTATAATATAGCGCCTGCTCTGTCGATCATGAAAGATTACTTGAACTCGGGAATCATTAAAAGAGAATTGAAAGTGCAACGATCCGGACACGGAGCGGCTGTTGATTGGGGTAGAACCGTAAAGAAAACCGAACCGTTCATTTATCGAAAAAGGGCTGTCTACCTTGACTACATAGTCAGGGAAAAGAGCAGTGATTACACAAGTAAATTGGTTCATTTGCATCGCGAGGCGGTAAAGAAAAGCTTTCGATTATACGGTTGGCTTATTGACAAAAACGGCTTGGAAAAAGAGATACCGGATCCGTCTTTTTCGTTTACATCAAATGAAATTTCGTTTATTTTGAACCAGGAACTGGCAATGACAAATTCGCAACGTGAAATCAATTTGATCCGAATGATGCAGCAATTTTTTCAGGGATTGGAAGACAAAGAAGACTCGGAACAGTTGGATACTTTTGCAACGCCATACTTTCATAATGTTTGGGAGAAGATGTGCGGGGCCATATTTAAAAACGAATATGACAAGCTTAAGCATCTGGTTCCTGCTCCGATTTGGTATTGGAATGATAAACAAAAGTCTACCGTACAAATTCCAGATATTTTGTACCGTCATAACCGGAAAATGTATATCTTGGATGCGAAGTATTACGATACGAAAAGAACATTGCCGGGCTGGCATGACCTTGTCAAACAGTTCTTTTATGCCTACTCCATGAAAGAGACTGGACGGGAATATATGAATGTAATGATTTTCCCCGCAGTTGAAACAAACGTTCTTCGATATGAGGGCCATTCCCTGATTCCGGGGAGACCGGACTTGGGACGTGTAGAGGCCGTAGGGTTGGATACTTTTCAAGCTTTGAATATATATGCCTCTTACAGCAGTCAGGATTTCCGGAGTGAATTGGAGCGATTGCTTGAATGTAAATAGGGCTTGCTGAATAATTGAAAAATCCAGTAAAGACAAGGGACTATGCGCCTTTTTGTCAAAAGTAGATGCAAGGGAATTGTGATCAGAATACCAAAACCTTGCATCTGGAGAGGATGAAACGTGTATCAACCGTTATCTCAAATGGATCAACAACTACTGTTCCCTGGTGACTTCTTTCTGCCGTTTGGCGATAGCCGGAAAAATGCACCATGGGAAAAAACAACAATTAGGTAACTTATTTGTCTTAGTAAAGTTAGATGAAAACGAATTCTATTGTTACATCTTTGATAAAGAAGAAGAAATCGAAACTTTTTTGGATTTTTTCAATATATCATTAGTCAAGAACTCTGCTGTTTACGGACTGGAAGATGAGGAAGCAGAGGAAGTGAAAATGAACAAACTTCAAAGGGCTATTTTGGAATATGCGCGCGGGTTTGATAATTTCCCAGTATCTACCGATATTTCAAATAAGGCTAGGGAATTCTTTTTTAAGATATTGAAGAACGAAGCGTGGCAGCCTGACCGCGATATACTGAAGTGGATTGAAATTGAATACAAAATATTTAACGAAATTGAAAAACACAGTTATTCCCCATATTTGTCCAATGCCTTTGGTGAACTAGAAAAACTAATCGAATTTGCCAACATGGCATTAAACAGAAGAAAGTCTAGAGCTGGTAAATCTTTGGAACACCATGTTGAATTCGTATTAAAGGAACTAGAGTTCCCTTTTAGTCATCCTGGCAAAACTGAAGGTAATCGAAAACCAGACTTTTTGTTCCCATCAAACGAATATTACAAAGAAGCTAATAAATTCGATGAATACCTGGTCATTTTAGGGGCGAAGACGACGTGCAAAGACAGATGGCGGCAACTCATCACTGAAGGTAATAAAGTTGAGACAAAACACCTTATTACACTTCAACAAGGCATTACAACGAACCAGCTGTATGAAATGATCGATGAAAAGGTTCAATTGGTTGTGCCGCGGCCATTACAATCTTGCTATCCTGAGGAATATCAAGATTATCTTTGGGACATAAACACTTTTATTGGGTTCTTGATGGAAAAGTATAGGTAGTTAAGATGATCTATCTGAAACAAGCTAAAGTACTTGTCCCCTTTGAATTGGTGCCTAATTGGTATAACCACAAATAAAAATGCTCATCCACGTCGTTTCCCCTATTCCTGTGAGAGTAGGGGCATGTTCTCAAGAATACAGCGGCAAGTCTATAACCTTGGTCAAATTGCTTCATCAAGCTTGCGATATTTGACTTTTCAATTCTCAATTTACTACTTTTATGGCTAAGGCCTCCCTAGGTCTCAGATTTGCACCGATACTTCTGAAATGCAATATAGCAGCTTATTCCCCAATAGTCCTTTCAACCTCAATATTTCCAATTCTCATATTTTCATGTTAAAATATGGTGATTTCTGCGTAAATGATAAGTTTGGAGGGTGGCCTTTGTCATTATTAAGTGATTCTGAAAAAATGGAGTTATTGATTTCAATATTGAACCATCATATTGATAAAATTCCTTATAATGAAAGTTTTACCAATTATCTTGAAGCAATCCGATTTTTCTTGAAAACTAAGGACCCCATTATACAAAAGGCGGCTGTTTCAACCAGCAATATTCTTATCGAAAATGTAGTTTATAATTTGTCCACACAATTTAACTTAAAGCAAGCAGTAGAAACACTAATAGGCGCTTTCGATAAGGTCGGATATATTGATGCAATCGATACTGCTGCCGTTATTCTTAAATTCGAAGAGCTTCTTGTGCAAATGTCTTCAGAGGAAGCTAAAAATGTATATGTTGAACGCTGGAAAACTGTTAAAGATGAGCCCTCTATTGGAGAGCTTGTAGAAAACCTAGAATTACAATTGACTGAGCTTCGTTCGGAACTCCAACAAGATCCGGCTGATGAGTTTGTGCAAGGAAAAATGATGGGTGTTCAGGATGCCTTAAAATTCGCAAGAATGTTGTAGGTAATAACGGGACGGGTTATTAATAGAGTTCTCATTTAGAAAATGGATTTCATTGGAGATGAGAAATGTTGAGTAAACGAAAGGTAACTCTTAATGTCAAAGAAGTATCGGAAATGATCGGCATATCGAATGCGAAGATCTATGAGATGACACGAATGAACCAAATACCGCACATTAAAGTTGGTAGCAGGATTATCTTTCATGAAGATGTTTTACGGGATTGGATGGGTGCAGCGAGTGTAACACCTCGAGGACCATTGTTTACTCCTCTGCATTCGGAAAGAACAGATTCAGAAGATTCATTGGTAGGAACTCGATATGAAATGCATTTGACCGGAGAAACGATCCGGTTTATTCAAACGGTATTGGAGATTCAAGAAGCGGATATTAAGAAGCATTTAGACGAAGTCTATGATGAAAGTGCAACGAAGAGTGTTTATTACAAAGGCAAGCCGGAGGATCTTGAAAAGCGCAGAATGTATGCTCAAAGGCGGTATCATGCTTTAATCCTCGCTCTGGATGAAATTGATCGAGAATTTAATCTAGCTCAAAAGAGAGAATTGAAATGACTGGCATGATTCGGTCCTGGTCAAAATGGCCTCGGCCATGGCGGACAGCACGGTCATTACGTTCGCTCGCTTCGCATTCGGCGTGTTGTTTCTCGGATTGTTCCTGTTGATCCTTTACCGCTCTGTACGCCTGCGTTACGGCCTGCCTTGGCATTGGATAGGCGCCGTCGGCAAATGCGGCAATTATTTTTTCGAAAATATTGCGATCACGATCGGCTACTCCTACGGAAACATATTGGGTTGGAC
>Ga0194137_10000475_pt1 | contig 27087 bp, 24 predicted proteins | sample TARM_MetaG_T3_14_FD_134025 | JGI IMG/M metagenome (GOLD analysis project Ga0194137, IMG submission 134025) | Freshwater microbial communities from Pennsylvania, USA, analyzing microbe dynamics in response to fracking - TARM_MetaG_T3_14 (version 2) | ecosystem: Environmental > Aquatic >... | reverse complement strand
GCCCGGCCCGTGAGGCCGGCCGACGTGCTGTGGACCTATGCCGGCGTGCGCCCGCTGCTGGACGAGGGCGGCACGGCGTCGGCCGTCACGCGGGACTATCTGCTGGAGGCCGTCAAGGACGGCGGCGCGCCGCTGCTGAATGTCTGGGGCGGCAAGCTGACGACCTATCGCAAGCTTGCCGAGGACGGCGCGACCCAGGTGGGCGAGATGCTGGGCGATGCGCGCAAGCCGTGGACGGCGGGCACGAGACTGCCGGGCGGCGACCTCGGCGCGCATGGCGTCGACATCGATGGTTTTGCCGCCGAACTGCAGGCCGCGCATCCGGGCAGAACCGGCGTGCCCCGCATCGCCCGCGCCTACGGCAGCCAAGCCCGTGAGCTGCTCGCGGCATCACCGGGCGCCGAGATTGCGCCCGGCCTGTTCGAGTCCGAACTACGCCATCTGGTGGACACCGAATGGGCCCGCGATGCCGAGGACGTGCTGTGGCGGCGCAGCAAGCTCGGCCTGCACTACACGGCCGAGCAGCGCGAGGCCGTGTCGGCCTGGTTTACAACGCAGGCTTGAACCCTCGTCAGGTGGGGCGCTGGCGGAGCGCCACGCGCCAAACCTAGCATCTCATCCAGAAGCCTGCATGGGTGATGATGCCGGCCATGCTTCTTGGTTTGCTGTTCGCCCTCGCCGCCGGGTTGATGTGGGGGCTTGTGTTTGTCGCGCCAGTGATGTTGCCGGGTTATGCGCCCGCCTTGCTGACCGTGGGCCGCTACCTGGCCTTCGGGCTGATCACGCTGCCGCTGGCGCCGCTGCTGGACCGCCGCACCCTGCGCGAGCTCCAGCCGGCCGACTGGTGGGAGGCGGCCAAGCTCAGCCTGGTCGGCAACTTCCTGTACTACCTCTGCCTCTCGGCCGCCATCCAGCGTGCCGGCGCACCGCTGCCGACCATGATCATCGGCACGCTGCCGGTCGTCATCGCCATCTGCGCCAACCACCGCAACCGCGTGCGTGACGGGCATCTGCCCTGGGCGAAGCTGGTCCCCTCGCTGCTGCTGATCGCGGCCGGCCTGGCCTGCGTGAACCGCGACGAGCTGGCCGTGCTGCAGGCCGAGGCCGGTGACCCGCGCCGCTATGCCGAAGGCGCCCTGCTGGCCCTCGCGGCCGTCGCCTGCTGGACCTGGTATCCGATTCGCAATGCCGACTGGCTGCGCGCTCACAGCAACCGCAGCCCAAGAGCTTGGGCGACGGCGCAGGGCCTGGTGACGCTGCCGATGGCGCTGGTGGGCGTGCTGCTGCTGTCCTTCGTCTGCCTGATGGCGCCCGGCATGCTGATCCCGGCCGACTTCGCCTTCCCGCTCGGCGACAAGCCCCTGGCCTATGTCGGCCTGATGGCGGCCATCGGCCTGTGCTCGTCCTGGCTGGGCACGCTGTGCTGGAACGAGGCCAGCCAGCGTCTGCCGACTTCGCTGTCGGGGCAGTTGATCGTCTTCGAGACGCTGGCTGCGCTGGCCTATGCCTTCGCGTGGAACCGGCGCGTGCCGCCGCCGGCGACTCTGCTGGGCGTGGCCCTGCTCATCGCCGGCGTGATCTGGGCGCTGCGCATCAAACCGGTGAAGCACCCGGGCTGATCAGCCCGGGAAGACCTCGAACACCCGTTGCCCGTCGAAGCCGTCGGCCTCGCCGCGCTTGCCGTGGCCGCGGGCGTTGCTGAGGATGCGCGTCTCTCCTAGCCTGTAGTCGTGGCGGCAATGCAGATGGCCGTGGAGCCACAGGTCGGCCAGCGACAGCAGCTCTTCGTCGTTGTTGCAGAAGCTTGCCGTGCCGGGCTGGCGGCCATAGCGCGGGTCGGCGCTCTTCAGGCTGGGCGCGAAGTGGGTGATGGCCACCGTCGCGTCCCAGTCGCCTTCGCGCGCGAGGTTGCCGGCCAGCCAGGCGCGCTGCTCCAGCGCCAGCGCGCGCACGGCGTCGACACCGAAGGGCTCGCCATGGCGGGTGGACTGCATGACCTTCTGGAAATAGCCGCCGGCCCGCATCGCGCGCTCGCGGCCCGAGGGACCGAAGGCGTCGAAGTCGCACCAGCGCGTGCAGCCGACAAAGCGCACGCGCCGGCCCTGGGCATCGCTGATGACGACGGATTCGTCATCCAGGATGCGCAGGCCGACCGCCGTCACGTGAGCCCGCAGCGCCTCGCGGGCCTCGTCCACGTCGCGCTGGTCGTACTCGTGGTTGCCCGGCACGAAGAGCACCGGCACCGGCCAGCCGCGGAAGAGCTCGAAGCTGCGCCATGTGGTGTCGATGTCGCCGGCCAGGATCAGCAACTCGGCGCCCGCGGCAGGCACCGGCTGATAGGACTCAGTCTCGAGGTGAAGGTCCGATAGCAGTTGAAACTTCAATTGCTACCGTGGCACTGCTTGTATTTCCTGCCCGACCCGCAGGGGCAAGGATCGTTGCGCCCCACCTTGGGCGTGTCGCGCTTGATGGTCTCGACGCGGTAGCGCTCGGCCTCGGTCAGGTCGGCCAGGTCGGCCACCGTGACGACCAGTTCCTCGATGGCGTCGTCCAGGTCCTTCAGCGGATGCTCGCGGTTCAGCGTGGCGACGACTTCCTTCTCCTCGGCTGTCTCGGCCGGCAGATGGCGGTACAGGCGCGCCATGGCCGCGGCGACGTCTTCGTTGGGCATGTCGGCCAGCTCGGGGAAGCACAGGGCGGCATGCTGGAAGCCGGCGACCCAGGGCATCAGTGCCCGCGAGATCGGGCCCAACTCGTCATAGCTGGCGCGGGCCGAGCGCTCCTCGTCGGTGGCGTCCTCGGGCAGAGGATCGGGCTCATGCGCTTCGTCGACCTCGAGGATGACGGGATCGAACCAGCCGTCCTCGACGAGGCCGCGATTCAGGGCCGCGTGGCGGCGCTCGACGAGCTGGGTCAGGCGGTCCAGCCAGCCGGCATCCACCGCCTCGGGCAGCAGGCCACCGTCGTAGTCGAAGATATTGGGCAGCCATTCATCCGCCTCGATGAGGCGGGGCTGCACGATGACGCCGCAGAGATAGCCGTCCAGCATGGAGGCGTCCAGCGGCTGCAGGGGCTCGGGCGTGGCGGCGAGAAGTTCGTCGAGTTCGGCGAACTCGGCGTCGGTGAGGTCTTGGGTGCTCATGGGCGCGGATTGTCGGGGTTGGCCCCGGTCCAGCAAGCCGCTTCATTGCAAAGACGCCCGAGACCGGATCGCAATCGATGTCATCGATGTCAACAGACTGCCACATTGGTGAAAACCCAAATGACATCGATAACATTTGCCAGCAAAGTCCCTTCCATCGAAAGTCGCCGACGGCCGCGACGGCTTTCGGGACGCACAACAACCATCGGAGACAACCATGCCCCATGCCCTGCCGCGCGCCGGCACCCAGCACCTGCGCCCCCAACTGATCGCCCTGGCCGCCGCCGCCCTGTGCAGCAGCGCCTTCGCCCAGGAAGCCGCCAAGCCCGCCGCCACGGCCCCCGAGGTCAAGGAACTCGAAGCCGTCGTCGTCACCGGCACCGCGCGCCGCGAAGGCGTGCGCAAGCTCGAAGCCGGCTTCTCGATCACGACCGCCACCGAGGAACAGATCAAGCAGGCCGCGCCCACCAGCACGGCCGACATCCTGAAGACCGTACCCGGCGTCTTCGTCGAGACATCGGGCGGCCAGGCCGGCGCCAACATCCGCGTGCGCGGCTTCCCGACGCCGGGTGACGGCCCCTACTCGACCTTCCAGCTCAATGGCGCGCCGCTGTATCACCTGCCCACGCTGAGCTTCTTCGAGCATTCCCAGCTCTTCCGCCTGGACGACACCATCGACCGCATGGAAGTGCTGCGCGGCGGCCCCAGCCCCATCTTCGGCAGCGGCCAACCCGGCGTGACGGTCAACTTCATCCAGAAGGACGGTCGCAACCCCGAGGCCAGCCTGCGTGTGACGACGGGCACCGGCAACTTGAAGCGCGTCGACGGCGTCTATGCCGGCAAGCTCAGCGACCAGTGGAACATCATCGTCGGCGGCTTCTGGCGCGAGAGCGACGGCGTGCGCGACACCCAGTTCCCCGCCGACAGCGGCGGCCAGGCCAGCGTGGTGCTGAGCCGCAAGCTCGACAATGGCAGCCTGCAGCTCTATGCCCGCGCTCTGCACGACCGCAACGCCTTCTTCACGGCGATTCCCGTGGTGGGTTCGGCCGACGGCAAGAGCGTGTCCAGCTATCCCGGATTCGACGCGAGCAAGGACTATTTCTACGGTAACGAGCTGCGCAACATCGTGCTGGAGACCGGCCGCGCGACGGGCCGCACTCTGCCCAATGGCAAGCCCGAGATCCAGCGCACGACAGTCACCAAGGACCTGGCCGACGGCCGCGGCGCCGACGTGCAGACCTATGGCGCCAACCTCGACACCAAGCTGGGCGACTGGACGCTGACCAACAAGCTCAGCCACACGACGGGCGACACGCCGACCTATGCGCTGTTCTCGGGCGCCAATCCGCAGACGCTGTCGAGCTACATCGCCTCGCAGGTGACGGCCGCCAACGGCGACGCCTCGGTCGTCGCTGCCGCCGGAAAGGCCGCCACCACCGGCACCGCCACCTTCACCAATGGCGGCGGCACGGTCACCGGCAGCACACCCGTCATCGTCAACGGCATGTGGGCCGTGGACAAGGCGCTGCGCTCGACCAGCAACGAGACCCGCATCTCGCGCGAAATCGCGCCGGGCAACAACCTAACCCTGGGCCTCTACCTGGCCGGCTACAGCTCGCACGATGTGTGGACCCTGGGCCAGGCCCAGCTGATGACGGTGCAATCTCATGCCCGCCTCGTCGACGTGATGCTGGACAACGGCGTCAAGGCCTCGCGCAACGGCTACGTGACGCCGCCCTTCTCCTACGACCTCGATGCGTCCTACAGCGGCAGCACCCGTGCACTCTTCATCGCCGACGAGTGGCAGCTGAGCAAGGAACTGCGCGTCGACCTCGGCGCTCGCCGCGAGACCCAGCGCATCACCGGCACCATCGCCAATGTCAGCAACGGTGACCTCGATGCCGACCCGACGACGATCTACAACAACAACCTCGCCTACTACAACGGCACGAACACGCTGATCGACAGCAAGCTGAGCCGCTCCTCCTTCACCGGCGGCGCCAACTACGCCTTCACGCGTGACTTCAGCGCCTTCGTGCGCGTCAACAAGGGCCACCGCATGCCCGACTTCGACGTGTTGCGCGGCCGCGGCGCCAACGAGAGCAAGGATTCGGTCGAGGACATCACCCAGTTCGAAGTCGGCCTTAAGACCGCCACCAAGCTCTACAGTGCCTTCCTGACGGCTTATGCCAACAAGCTGACCAACTCGCAGACCCAGCAGTTCACCAACGCCGGCAATGTCGTGCTGCGTCCCAACAGCGAGGCCAAGGGCGTGGAGTTTGAGCTGGCGCTGCGCCCCGGCTACGGCTTCGAGATCGCCGCGACGGGCAACTTCCAGGACGCCAAGTACAAGGACTTCCAGCAGTACAGCGGCAACCGCGTCGAGCGCGCTCCGAAGTTCCAGGCCCGCCTGACCCCGAGCTGGCAGACCCAGACCGGCTACGGCCAACTTCGCACCTTCGCAACCTTCAGCCACGTCGGCGAGCGCTTCGCCGATCAGACCAACACGCTGAAGCTGCCGGCCTATCAGACCCTCGACGCGGGCGCGGTGTTCACGATGGACAACGGGCTGGAAGTGCGCCTGACCGGCACCAACCTGACCAACAAGGTCGGTCTGACGGAAGGCAACTTCCGCGTGCCGGGACAGGGGGTGGGGCAGGACGGGGTGTTCCTGGCGCGGCCGTTGTTCGGTCGTGCCTACGAGCTGTCGGTTGGGTTCCAGTTCTGAGCGGTCGGGTTGCTTGTGCAAGGCGCTGTCTTGACGCGAAGGCCCAGCCGGGAATTCGCCCCGGCGGGCGACCCAGTTTGGCTTCGCCGAAACCTTCGGTTTTCAGGCCCGCCAGAAAGTGGGCAAAGAGCGGCCCCTGCAAAGCCGCCCACCCTGCGGGTGGGTGCCCTGCGATGCTCGAAGCCTGGGGCAGCGCCCAACTCACTTCGCTACGCTCCGTTCAGACAAAGGGGCGCGAAGTCAGAGCTTGAGGCTCGCTGCGCTCGCGCCCCGTGCACCTGCGCTTCTCGGCGATTTAGAAGGGGAGATCCAAAAACAGCCGAACAGCCCACAGCCAAACCCGAAAGCCGTTCGCTCCGAGGTATTTCTCTTCCCCCCTTTGAGCCCGCCGAGGAACGGAAGATCTTGAGGCAGTGCGCGCAGCGCACTTCAAGCACTGACTTCGCGCGGCTGTTTGAGCGCAGCTTAGCGAAGCGAGTTCCGCGCGAGGCCTCAAGGCCTGAGTACCGCAGGGAACACCGAGCAACGCGAGGGGCGGGCGGATCGGGGGTCGTTTCTTTGCCTACTTTCTTGTCGACACAAGAGAGTAGGTCGCCCGCGGGGGCGAACTCCCCGCACCACACTCGGCACCGACCCAAAGGTGCAAACACATGACAACCCATCCCGCAGGCGCAGTGGCGATCTCCACCGGCACGCTGCGCATCCAACTCGCCATCATCCTGACCTACATGCTCTTCGGTGCTCTGCTGAACAGCGTGGGGGCGGTCAACCTGCTGGTCGTGCAGACCCTGGGCGTGCCGCGCGCCGAGGCGGCGCTGCTGGATGCGTGGAAGGACTTGCCCATCGCGGTCACATCCTTCCTCGTCGCCTCGCTGCTTCCCCGCCTAGGCCTGAAGACCTCCATGCTGCTGGCCCTTGCCGCCGTCGGCGCGGCGTGTCTGGCCATGCCGGTGCTGTCGGCCTTCTGGGCCATCAAGCTGCTGTTCTGCACGCTGGGCGCGGGCTTCGCCCTCGTCAAGGTCTCGGCCTATTCCATGATCGGCCTAGTCACGCGGGACCGCGCCGGCCATGCGCGCTTCACCAACTTGCTCGAAGGCCTGTTCATGGTCGGCGTGCTGGGCGGTTTCCTGCTGTTCAGCCAGGCGGCGCATGCTGAGGGCCGCGGGTGGCTAAAGGTCTATCCGCTGCTGGCAGCGCTGGCGGCGGGTGCCTTCCTGCTGCTGCTGATCAGCCCCCTGGACGAAGGCCCCATTCAGTCCTCGGACACGACGCTGCGCCAGGACCTGGTCGCGATGGCGCCGCTGCTGAAGATGGCCCTGGTGGTCGTCTTCCTGCTGTCGGCCTTCCTCTATGTGCTGATCGAGCAGGGCATCTCGACCTGGCTGCCCAGCTTCAACAAGGAGGTGCTGCATCTGCCCACGGCCATGAGCGTGGGCCTGGCGGTCATCATGCCGGCCACCACCGCGCTGGGCCGGTTGACCAGCGCGGCCGTCATCGGCCGCCTCGGCTGGTTTGCCGTCGTCATCGCCTGCCTGGTTGGCATCGCCTCGCTCATCCTCGTCGCCCTGCCCATGGCAAAAGGCGCGCAGCCGCTGACCGGCGACGTCGGCTGGCTCAACGCCCCGCCCACGGCCTATCTGCTGCCGTTGACCGGCCTGCTGCTGGCCCCAATCTACCCGGCCATCAACTCCGCCATGCTGAGCGCCCTGCCGCAGCGCCAGCACGCGGCCATGACTGGCCTCATCGTTGTCTTCTCGGCCCTCGGCGGAACGCTCGGCAGCTTCATCACCGGCCGTCTCTTCGTCGCCTTCGACGGCACCACCGCCTTCGGCCTGCTTCTGCTTCCCATTGCCGCGCTCGCCATGGCCCTGACCCGCCTGCGCCGCCGCCTCGCACATGCCTGATCCCACGCCCCATGAGCTCTACGGCGAACTCTTTGTCGCCGTACAGATGACGCGCGTCTTCGGCGACGGCAAGAGCTTTGTCGACGCCCGCCCCAAGACTTCGCCCTCGCTGATCCGCGCCCGCTTCGATGCCGAGCGAAGCCTGCCCGGCTTCGTGTTGTCGGACTTCGTACATGCCCACTTCGAGCTACCCGGCCACGATGCGGCCGTTGGCCCGCGGCTGGGCATCCGCGAGCACATCCACGCCCTCTGGCCCCTGCTGGTGCGCGAGCATGCACAGGCCCAGGAAGGCGAAAGCCTGCTCGCCCTGCCCAAGCCCTATGTCGTGCCGGGCGGGCGCTTCCGCGAGCTCTACTACTGGGACAGCTATTTCACGATGCTGGGCCTGGTGGCCGATGGCCGGCGCGACCTGGCCGAGCACATGCTCGCCAACTTCGCCCACCTGATCGCCACCCACGGCTTCATTCCCAACAGCAGCCGCAGCTATATGCTGAGCCGCAGCCAGCCGCCCTTCTTCTTCCGCATGGTCGAGTTGCTGCACGCCGACGATCCCGCGGCCGGCTTCGCCGCCCATCTGGAGGCGCTGAAGACCGAACACGCCTTCTGGATGGCCGGCGAGGCCACGCTGGCGGCGGGCCAGGCGCATCGCCGCGTCGTGCGCACGTCTGACGGCGCCCTGCTCAACCGCTACTGGGACGACCGCTGCACGCCGCGCGAGGAGAGCTGGCGCGAGGATGTGCTGACGGCGGAAGCCGCGAAAGGTCGCACGGCCACAGAGGTCTGGCGCAACCTGCGCGCCGGTGCCGAGAGCGGCTGGGACTTCTCCGGCCGATGGTGTGCCGACCCCACCGACATCGCCACGATAGAGACGACAGCGCTGGCACCCGTCGACCTCAACGTGCTGCTGGCCGGCCTGGAGAGCGCGATTGCACTTGGCGCCACGCGCAGCGGCGACACCGCCACGGCCCGCGCTTTCGAGGCCCGCGCCGCCGCCCGCCGCCAGCTGCTGCAGACGCGCTTCTGGCGTGCCGATGCCGGTCACTTCGCCGACTTGAACTGGCGAGACCCGCATGATCCGCGTCCGCTGACGGCCGCCGCCTTGGTGCCCCTCTATCTCGGCCTCGCAACCCAGGCCCAGGCCGACGCCATGGCCGCCCAGGTACAGCGCCATCTGCTTGGCGCCAACGGCCTGCTGACGACGGCCCTCGCCACCGGCCAACAGTGGGACGCCCCCAATGGCTGGGCCCCGCTGCAGTGGATGGCGGCCCTGGGCCTGGCGCGCTATGGCCACACGGCGCTGGCCCGCGACATCGCCGCGCGCTGGTGCGCCAGCGTGCACCGCGTCTACCTCGCCACCGGCCGCCTGCTGGAGAAATACGACGTCGCCGAGGACAAGCCCGGGGGTGGCGGCGAGTACGAAACCCAGGACGGCTTCGGCTGGACCAATGGCGTGTTCGTCGCCTTCAAGGAAGGCCTGCTCAAACCCTAGGGACTGCCTGCGGCTAAGCTCGCGCCCGCCATGCCTGTCGACACGCCCGCGCTCAGCCCCGCCGCCCTCGCCCGCTGCATCCCCTTCTTCGTCTTCATGGCCTTTTTGGCCTTGCGGGGCTATCTGCCCGCGGACTTCGGCCTGGATGCGCGCTGGATCTACGGCGGCCAGACCGTCGTCGTCGCCGGCCTGCTGGCGTACTACTGGCGCGGCTATGGCGAGCTGGCGAGCCAGAACCTGCCCGAGACGCGTGAGACCGGCTGGGCCGTCGTCGTCGGCATCGCCGTCTTCGCCATCTGGATCCAGCTGGACGCAGCGTGGATGCAGCTCGGCGCGGCGACCGCCAGCTTCGTGCCGCTGGACGCCGCCGGTCAACCCATCTGGACGCTGATCGCGCTGCGCCTCGTGGGCGCCGCCCTCGTCGTGCCCGTCATGGAGGAGCTGTTCTGGCGCAGCTTTCTGATGCGCTGGGTGCAGCACCCGGGCTTCGAGCGCGTCGACCCGCAGACCGTCGGCCTCAGGGCCATCGTGCTGTCCACCTTCATCTTCACGCTGGCCCACACCCTGTGGCTGGCCGCCGTCGTCGCCGGCCTTGCCTATGCGTGGCTCTACCGCCGGACCGGCAAACTGTGGACATCCGTCATCGCCCATGCTGTGACCAACGGCCTGCTCGGCATCTGGGTCATCTGGTCCGGGCGTTGGGAGTTCTGGTGAGAAGGGCCAGCCCCAGGGCAAGCGCCGCGCCTAGCCGCCAAGCCGGACGGCCCCCCGGGCACTGCCGATCTCGCCCTTGCGCTGACCCAGGCCCGGCCGTTCGAGATCGCGGAAAGCCTCGAACACCCACGACCTCAGCCCGATGACGACGCTGTAGGGCCGCTTCTCGGAGGGCGGCAGCTTCTGGTCCAGCAGATGCTGGCGCGCGAAGTCGTCGGCCGCACGCTGCAGCCTCTCGGCCAGTTCGCGGGCATGGCCGGCGCCGAATTCGCCGTGCACCAGGGTCAACAATTCGCCCTCGCCATCGAAGCCGCCGGCAAAGAAGTCGGCCATCACGCGCTCGCGGAAGAACTGCATGACGGGGCCCTGCGGCCGCCAGCGCAGGGTCTTGGCGACCTTGAGCTTGTAGCGGTTGTGCGGGCGCAGCTCGATGACGCCTAGGCGGTCCAGCTTGGCCAGGGCAGCGATGGCATCGGCCTCGCTGACGCGGTAGCGCGCCAGCACATCCTCCAGCGCCCAATGGCTGAGGCAGCAGATGGCGACGAGCAGCAGCACCGGCGAGGCGACGACGGCCTTCTCCTGCTCGAGGCTCAGCTCGCGCAGCTCCGGCGCCTGGGCCACGAGGCGGCCAGCCAGCTCGGCGAAGTCCAGGTTCAGCACGCGGCAGATCTCGTCCACGCGAGACAGCGGCATCTCGCCGCCCGGTGCCAGCATGCGCTTGACGCTGGACTCCGACAGCCCCAGCGCCTGGGCCAGCTCGGCATAACTCAGGCCCTGGCTCTTCAGCTCGGCCTTGATCAGCGCGACGAGGGATTGGGTGCTCGACATGGGCGCGACGGTAGCGCAAGACGCGCCCCGCAGGCGCAGGCCCCGCGCCGCTGCGACAAAAACGGCGGCGCCGAGGCAGTGCACTCCGAAGCTCGCGGCCCTCGCCACTCCCGCCTTCCTCGTCATGCTCACCCGACGTCATTTGCTGTGCTGCGGCGCCGCCGCCGGCCTGTTCACTTCCCTTGCCGGCCCGGCCCGCGCCGGCCTGCTCAATACCTGCCGCAGCGGCATTCCCGACGACTTGAAGCCGCTGCTGGCCCGCGGCTTCGCAGGCCTGGACCCGGCGCAACTGTGGGACGTGCACACCCATCTGCTCGGCACGGGCGACTCCGGTTCGGGCTGCTCGGTCAACGCCCAGCTGAGCCAGTGGTGGCACCCGGTCGAGATGCTGCGCAAGCGCTTCATCCTGAACGCCGCCTGCGTACCGGTCGACGCACCCAGCGTCGACCGCGCCTATGTGGAGCGCCTGCGCGCCTTGGCCGACGACTTCCCGACGGGCGCGCGCTGGATGCTGTTCGCCTTCGACCAGGCCTGCGACGAGGCGGGACGACCGCAGGCGGCCCACACCACCTTCCACGTACCTGACGCCTACGCCGCCGGCGTCGCCGCGGCCCATGCCGATCGCTTTGCCTGGGTGGCCTCCATCCACCCCTACCGGCCCGATGCGCTGACCCGGCTGGACGCGGCCCTGGCCGGTGGGGCGGTGGCGCTGAAGTGGCTGCCCTCCAGCATGAACATCGACCTGCGCGACCGCCGGCTGCGGCCCTTTTACGAGCGACTGGCATTGGCGCGCCTGCCCGTCATCGTGCACTGTGGCGAGGAGCGCGCCGTGCCTGGCGCCGGCCGCGACGCGCTGGGCAACCCGCAGCTGGTGCGTGCAGCGCTCGAACAGGGCGTTCGCATCGTCGTCGCGCATTGCGCGTCCCTGGGCACGGCGCTGGACCTGGACCAGAAGCGCCCGCGCCTCGCGCCGGCCTTCACGCTGTTCGCCCGACTGATGGACGAGGACTGGGGCGGGCGCCTGCTCGGCGACGTCTCCGTCGTGCTGCAGGCCAATCGCGGGCCCGAGGTCGCCCGCACCCTGTTCACGCGTGAGGACTGGCATCCGCGCCTTCTGCATGGCTCCGACTACCCGTTGCCCGGCATCCCGGCCGCGATCCGCCTGCCGGCCCTGGTCAGCGCCGGCCTGCTGGACGCGGACGACGCGCCGCTGCTCGAGCGCCTGCGCGAGCACAACCCGCTGCTTTTCGACCTGGCGCTCAAGCGCGCCGCCCACTGGCGCGGCGCACGACTGTCGCCGGTCGTCTTCGCGACCCGACCGCATTTCGAGCGCCCGGCAGTGTCATGAGGCGCTACTGCGCGACGCTTGCGATGCGCCTCGGCACGATTCCTGACGTCCCGCTCGCCGCTTCGCGCAACATCGCTGCCACCTCAGCTGAACCACCGTTCGACACCATGCCTCACACCGCCGCCGTCCGACGCATCGCCCGCGCCTCGCGCGCCGCGATCCAGCCGGCCCTGCTGGGCCTGGCCTTCCTTGCCGCCTGGCCCGCCCAGGCCGACGCTAACCTCTCCGAGGCCAGCGCGGCCATCTCGCTGGCACCGTTGGCCTTGTCGATCGGCGCCGTCAGTGCCACCGGCGTCGCACTCAGCGCCATCCCGGCCGGCATCCTGTCGGCCGGCGCGACGCTGGTGGTCGTCGGCGTCGAAGTCATCGGCGGCGCAACGGTCTGGGTGCTGGAGCGTGTCTCGGATGGCGTGCGCATCAGCGTCAAGGCCGCCGGCAAGCTCGCCGAGGGCGTCGTCGTGTCCACCGGTGCCGTTGTCACGGTCTCGGTCATCGGTGCCGGCACCCTCCTGTCTGCCGCCGGCGAGGTCATCGCCTTCATCCCCAGCGAGATCGGCAAGGCCCTGCTCTACAACGAGCAGGTGAGCCGTTGAGAGCGGCCCTTGCCGTGGCGGCGCTCGCCGTCGCGACGGCCGCCCACGCCGGCCGCCCCTGCGAGGAGAAGCAGCCGACGGTCCGCCAGATCGAGCAGGGCCTGAACCTGGCCCAAGCCACGGCCCGCCAGCTCGATGCCAGCGGCGCCCAGGTCGTGCTGCTGGCGCGTGCGGGGCAGGACCTGTCCAGATACGGCCTGCAGTGGTCCCACCTCGGCTTCGTCTACAAGGACGGCAGCCAGCAACCGGCGGTCTGGCGCGTCGTGCACAAGCTGAACCAATGCGGCACCGACCATGCCGCCATCTACCGCCAGGGCCTGGGCGAGTTCTTCCTGGATGCCCCCTACCGCTACGAGGCCGCCTTCGTCGTGCTCAAGCCCGAGCTGCAACAGTCCTTGCTGCCGGTGCTGACCGACAACACCCGCGTGCTGCGCTTCAACGAGAGGCGCTACAGCATGGTGGCCTATGCCTTCGGCACCACCTACCAGCAGAGCAACCAGTGGGTGCTGGAGACGCTGGCCGGCGCGGCCGCGCCCGGGGTGGTCAGCCGCCGCGCCGCCCAGGACTGGCTGCAGTCCCAGGGCTACCAACCCACCGACCTGCATCTGTCCACGTTGACCCGCCTAGGGGGACGCCTGACGCGCGCCAACATCGCTTTCGACGATCATCCGAGCGCGCGCCGCTTCACGAGCCATATCGACACGGTCACCGTCGACTCGATGTTCGCGTGGACGCAGCGCACCGGCCTTTCCGACTCTCCGCAACTGGTCAAGCAATGAGCCAAGACTCACATCCGAATCAGTTTGCCCTGCTGGGCCAGCGCCGCTTCGCGCCCTTCTTCTGGACGCAGTTCCTCGGCGCCGCGAACGACAACGTCTTCAAGTTCGCGTTCACGCTGATGATCACCTACCAGCTACAGCTGGACTGGCTGCCACCCAAGATGGCGGGCCTGGTCATCGGGGCGCTGTTCATCCTGCCCTATGTGCTGTTCTCGGCTACCAGCGGCCAGCTGGCCGACAAGCACGACAAGGCGCGGTTGATGCAACTGGTCAAGAGCCTGGAGATCGCCATCATGGTGATCGCGTCCTGGGGCTTCTACGCCGCCAATGTGCCGGCCCTGTTGGGCTGCGTCTTCCTGATGGGCTTGCACTCGACGCTGTTCGGCCCGGTCAAGTACGCCTACCTGCCCCAGCAGCTCAACGAACGCGAGCTGACCGGCGGCAACGGCATGGTGGAGATGGGCACCTTCGTGGCCATCCTGCTGGGCCAGTTGGCCGGCGGCATCCTGGTCGACGCGCCGGTTGTCGGCCCGCAGCATGTGGCCTGGGCCTGCCTGGCCCTGGGCATCGCCGGTCGCGCGACGGCGCAGGCGATTCCGGTCAGCCCGTCGACCGACCCCAACCTCGTCATCAACTGGAACCCCATCACCGAGACCTGGCGCAACCTCAAGCTCGCGCACGAAGGCCTCGCCGTGTTCCGCTCGCTGCTGGGCATCTCATGGATGTGGTTCTTCGGTGCCGTCTTCCTGAGCAACTTCCCGGCCTTTGCCAAGGAGGTGCTGCACGGCAGCCCCCAGGTCGCGTCGCTCCTGCTGGCGGTGTTCTCCATCGGCATCGGCATTGGCTCGCTGCTATGCGAGGTCATGTCCAAGCGCCATGTCGAGATCGGCCTGGTGCCGCTGGGCGCCATCGGCATGAGCGTCTTCGCCATCGACCTCTACTTCGCCGCCTCCGGCCTGCCCGCTGCCGAGCCCTACAGCGTCAGCGCCTTCCTGGCCGTGAGCGCCCACTGGCGCGTGCTGGCCGACCTGACGCTGCTGGCCCTGTTCGCCGGCCTCTACAGCGTGCCGATGTATGCCCTCATCCAGCTGCGCGCCAAAGCAACGCACCGCGCCCGCATCATCGCGGCCAACAACATCCTGAACGCGGTCTTCATGATCGCCAGCTCGGTCATCGCTGGCGCCATGCTGGGCGCGGGCCTAACGATTCCGCAGATCTTCCTGGCCGTCGGCATCGCCAACGCCGTCGTGGCTTTCTACATCTTCCTCATCGTGCCGGAGTACCTGCTGCGCTTCGTCGCCTTCGTGCTTACGCGCCTGGTCTATCGCTTCCGGGTCGTCCACGACGAGCGCATCCCGACAACGGGCCCCGCCGTGCTGGTCTGCAACCATGTCAGCTTCGTCGACGCCGTGCTGTTGATGGCCGCCAGCCCGCGCCCCATCCGCTTCCTGATGGACCACCAGATCTTCAAGATCCCCGTGCTGGGCTGGATGTTCAAGCTGGCCAAGGCGATCCCCATCGCGCCGCAGAAGACCGCTCCGGCCACCTACGAGGCCGCCTTTGCCGCCGCCCGCGCGGTGCTGAAGGACGACGAGATGGTCTGCATCTTCCCGGAAGGCGCCCTGACGCGCGACGGCGAGCTGCAGCCCTTCAAGGGCGGCGTCATGAAGCTTGTTGAGGGCCTGCCCGAGGTGCCCGTCATCCCCATGGCCCTGGGCAATCTTTGGGGCAGCTTCTTCTCGCGGGTCGAGGGCGGCAAGGCCATGGTCAGGCCGATGCGGCGCGGTGTCTGGAGCCCGGTGAGTTTGACGGTGGACCAGCCCATGACCCCGGCCAGTGTCAGTCCCGAGGCGCTTCGCTCGCGTGTGGCCGGCCTGCTCGGAACAGGCGCTTCAGCCGCAGCTTGACGGCCCGCGCCGTGCGCCACACGCTGCTGGCGCGCACCCAGGCCAGCAGCTCGGCCTTCCAGGCCGTCCAACGCGCATAGAAGCGGGCGAACCAGGGCAGCTGCATCAACGCCGGCTGGATGAGCTGGAACAGCCAGGCCAGCAGGGCCGTGCCGAACAGCTTGGCCGCGATGATGATGAGCACGCCCAGCAGCGCATGGCCCTTGGCCACCAGCCACACAGCGGCCAGCTTGACGGGCAGGATGAGCAGGCTGGGCAGCAGCAGCACGACGAAGGCGGCGCGCGGCGGCAGCTTCCTCAGCAGCGCCTCGAACTGACGGATGACCGGCAGCCGGGCGAACAGCGCAAAGGCCCGCCGCAGCGGCTCCCAGCCCCACTCCTCGAAGAGGATGAGGACGGCCAGCACGATCCGGATCAACCAGCGCAGCGGAGCAGTGAGGGCTTTCAGCATGCCGCTATCTTGAGGCTGTCCCACCGTTCACCAAGAGGTCACACCCCGCGCGCCCTGTCGGCGTGGAACTGGGCCCGCCAGGCCTCGAAGCGGCCTCCATCCAGCGCATCGCGCATCTCCTGCATCAGGTTGAGGTAATAGTGCAGGTTGTGGATGCTGGTCAGCATGGGGCCCAGCATCTCACCGCAGCGGTCGAGGTGGTGCAGATAGGCGCGGCTGAAGCCGGTGCAGCACTCGCAGCTGCAGGTCTCGTCAACCGGCTTCTCGTCGGCCTTGTAGCGGGCATTGCGCAGGCGCAGGTCGCCGAAGCGGGTGAAGAGATGGCCGTTGCGCGCATTGCGCGTGGGCATCACGCAGTCGAACATGTCGATGCCCTGGGACACGCCTTCAACGAGGTCCTCCGGCGTGCCCACGCCCATCAGATAGCGCGGCTTGTGGGCCGGCAGCTGGTGGCCGGTGTGCTCCAGGATGCGCTGCATCTCGGCCTTGGGCTCGCCCACCGACAGGCCGCCGATGGCATAGCCCGGCAGGTCCAGCTCGGCCAGCCCGGCAAGGGATGCATCGCGCAGATTCGTGTACATGCCGCCCTGCACGATACCGAACAGCGCGTTGGGGTTCTCCAGGCGCTCAAACTCGGCGATGCAGCGCTTGGCCCAGCGCAGGCTCAGCTCCATGGACTGCTTGGCCTCGCGCTCGGTCGTCAACACACCCTTGCTTTCATAGGGCGTGCACTCGTCGAACTGCATGACGATGTCGGAGTTGAGGATGGTCTGGATCTGCATGCTGACCTCGGGCGTCAGCAGCAGCTTGTCGCCGTTGACGGGCGAGGCGAACTTGACGCCCTCCTCGCTGATCTTGCGCATGGCGCCCAGGCTCCAGACCTGGAAGCCGCCGGAGTCGGTCAGGATGGGCTTGTTCCAGCTCTCGAAGCGGTGCAGGCCACCGAATTGCTTGACGACGTCCAGGCCGGGCCTCATCCACAGGTGGAAGGTGTTGCCCAGGATGATCTGGGCGCCCATCTCCTCCAGCGAGCGCGGCGTGACGCCCTTGACCGTGCCATAGGTGCCCACCGGCATGAAGATGGGCGTCTGCACGACGCCATGGTTGAGCGTGAGCGTGCCGCGGCGGGCGCGGCCTTCGGTCTTGAGGAGGTTGAACTTCAGCATGAGCCGCAGATTGTCTCAGGTGGCATCATGGGAACTGGCTGCAACGGGGCAAATCACAAAAACATGCGCCGGCGTCGTTGGCATCACTGGGGCTGGCTCGGCCTGGCGGCGGGCTGGGTCGCGGCGTCGGCGGCGGAACCGGCCTGCGGCCCGCATGTGGCGGCCCTCTACCCCTTCCCGCCATTTCTGCGCGAAACCGCCAACCGCGGCTGGGAGGGCATCGACAAGGACATGTTTGACGAGCTGGCCCGCCGCACGGGCTGCGAGCTGCACTTGGTGGTGGAGTCGCGAGTGCGCATCTGGGAGCAGATGCGCGGCGGCAGCGTTGCGATGACGCTGTCCGCCATCCCGACGCCGGAGCGCCAGGCCTTCGCCGATTTCGTGCCCTATGCCCAGGGGCGCAACTACCTCATGCTGAGACCGGACGCGGCCCAGCACGTCAAGAGCCTGGCCGCCTTCGAGGCCGACGAGTCGCTCACCCTGCTGGTCGTCCGGGGCTATGCCCATGGCCCGACGCTGGACGCGGCCATCCAGCGCCTGCGGAGCCAACGGCGAGTGCACGAGGCGGGCGACTTTCCAGCCCTGCTGCGCATGGCGGCGGCGGGACGCGCCCACGCCCTGCTGGCCACGCCGCACACCTGGAACGACGTCGACGCGGCCCTCGCCCCCGGCCCGCGATGGACGCCCCTGGACGTGGCGCCGGCGGACCGGGCCATCGCCGCGCTGGCGCTGTCGCTGCAGATGCCGCCTGCCGACCGGCAGCGCCTGCGCCAGAGCCTGCAGGCCATGATGGCCGATGGTAGCGTCCTCAACATCCTGCGCCGCCACCTCGGCGAAGCCGCCGCGCGGGCGGCCCTGCTAGAGCCCCACCCCTGAGCGGCGCGGACAATCGCGTCATGGCCCTGACCCTCGCCGCGCCCGCGGAGCACGAACTCGTCATCAAGAAGAGCCGCTTCCTCGGCCGCGTCGAGCCCTGCGCCGACCGCGCGGCCGCCCTGGCCCGCGTGGCCGAGTTGCGCGCCGCCCACCCCGGTGCGGCCCATGTCTGCTGGGCCTTGCTGGCCGGTGGCCACTCGGCCGCCAACGACGACGGCGAGCCCGGGGGCACCGCCGGCCGGCCCATGCTGGACGTGCTGCGCCACCAGGGCCTGGACGGCGTGCTGGCGACGGCCGTGCGCTACTGGGGCGGCGTCAAGCTGGGCGCCGGCGGCCTGGTGCGGGCCTATACCGACTGCATCGCCCAGGCCCTGCTGACGGCCGACAAGATCGAGCGCGTGGCCCATGTGACGTTGGGCTGCGAGCTGCCCTACGAGCTAGAGGGCCGGCTGCGGCGCCTGGCCGAGCAGCATGGCGCCCAGCTCGTCGACGTGCACCACGAGACGCGCGTCAGCATGCGCTTCAGCCTGCCCGCGCCGGCCCGCATGGCCTTCATCGCCGCCGTCGACGAAGCCGCTCAGGGCCGCGTGGCCTGGGCGCGTGAGAGCAGCATCGCATCCCCATAGCTGAAAAAGCGGTAGCGCTGCTCGATGGCATGCGCATAGACGGCGCGGATGTGCTCGTAGCCCGCCAGGGCACTGACCAGCATCATCAGCGTGCTCTTTGGCAGGTGGAAGTTGGTGATGAGGCGGTCGACGACGCGGAACTCGAAGCCCGGCGTGATGAAGATGTCAGTCTCGCGGGCCCCGGCCTGCAGTTGGCCGCCATACGCGGCCGATTCCAGCGCGCGCAGCGTCGTCGTGCCGACGGCCACGACGCGCCCACCGCGCGCCCTGCAGGCAGCCACGGCTTCGACTGTCGACTGCGGCACCTCGAACCATTCGCTGTGCATCTTGTGGTCTTCGAGCCTGTCGACGCGCACCGGCTGGAAGGTGCCCGCGCCCACATGCAGGGTCACATGGGCCTGCTCGACACCGCGCGCGCTCAGGCGGGCCAGCAGGGCCTCGTCGAAATGCAGGGCCGCCGTCGGCGCGGCGACGGCACCGGGCTCCCTGGCGAACACGGTCTGGTAGCGGCGCACGTCGTCGGCGCTGTCGGCATGGGCGATATAGGGCGGCAGCGGCACATGGCCGTGCTGCTCCAGCAGCGCGAAGGGGTCGCCCTCGAAACGCAGATGGAAGAGGCCGTTGTCCGGACCGCAGCGACCCAGCACCTCGGCGTCGAAAGCGTCGGCGAAGCGCACGCGGCTGCCCGGTTTCGGACTCTTGCTGGCGCGCAGATGCATCCAGACTTCCTGCGTGCCCGGCAGCACGCGCTCGACCAGCGCTTCCACCGAACCGCCGGTCGTCTTGACCCCGAACAGCCGCGCCTTGATGACGCGGGTGTTGTTGAAGATCAGCAGGTCGCCGGGCTGCAGCTGCTCGGGCAGCTCGCGGAACACGCGGTCCACGGGGTGCGGGCCGGTCGCATCCAGCAGCCGCGAGGCGCTGCGCTCGGTAGCGGGATGCTGGGCGATCAGCTCGGGGGGAAGGTCGAAATCGAAATCGGCGACCGTGTAGGTCGACGCAGTGGGGTCATTCATGGACGCGTTTGAGGGCCGGACGGACCCGTGCCAAAGGAGGGCGGATTCTCCCATCGCGCCGCCTTGACGCAGCGCAAGGCGCGTTCACCGACTCGATGCCAGCATGGCGCCAGGAGGTTGCAGTGAGCTCTGCCCTGACGCCCGGACAATATGCGCTGCTGGAGAACGCACTGCAGCTGGCGCGGCTGCGCGTGCAGGCTGCCCTGCAGGCCCAGCGAGAAGGCAGCGACCGCCTCGCCCATGCCGCCGCCCTGCTCGAGGACGACCCCCGGGAGCACGAGGCCGATCGCGAGCTCGATCAGGCGCGCGACGACCATCTGCTGGCCGAGCTGCAGGACATCGACGCCGCGCTGTCGCGGCTGAAGATGCCCGGCTACGGCCGCTGCGTCGATTGCGCTGCCGTCATTCCCTTCGATCGCCTGCAGCAGCTGCCCCAGGCCCTGCGCTGCGTCGCCTGCCAGGCCGCCGCCGAGGCCGCCCACTGACCCCCGCCAGGAGCCCGCATGTTCCACGCCGTCGTCTACCTCGACCATCACCACGCCCAGGTGCTGCATTTCGATGCTCACCAGGTGCATGCCGCCCGCATCGAGCCCCAGGATCGCCGCGCCCATGGGCATGGGGGTAGCGAACATCCGCTGTTCGAGGCGGTCTGCCAGGCCGTGCAGGACACCTGCGAAGTGCTGGTGACCGGCTCGCATCCGGTCATCGGCCAATTCCGCCACCATGTCGAGGCGCATCGGCCCCGGCTGGCGCCCCGTATCGCCGACTACCGGCCTGCTGCGGAGCTGAGCCAGAGCCAGATGCTGGCGCTGGCGCGCCAGTTCTTCGTCGCCCACGACCGCATGGCCGGCCTGCCGACGCCGGGCTGATCCGCCGAGCGGCGCCGGCCGCGTGACATCTCGCACGGGCAGGCTCCGGACGGGCCGCGGGCGGCCAGGGCTGTCACAAGCGCCTCATAGACTGGTAGCGCAATCTTCCTGCCGTCGTGAAACGCCGTTCCTGTCTCGTCCTGCCCGCTCTTTTCGGCCCGCCCACCGTGGCTGCGGCGGCGCCTGCCGAGCGTGCGCTGCTGGGTTTCACGGAGAACCTGGCGCCGCTGAATTTCCAGGACGGTGTCGAGGTGCGCGGCTTCAGCGTCGAGCTGCTGCGCAAGATGGCCGCCGCCGCGGGCCTGCCGCTGGAACTGCAGGTGCTGCCCTGGCAGCGCGCCATGCAGATGGCCGAGACCCAGCCCACCAGCGTGCTGTTCTCGCTGACACGCACTCCGGAGCGCGAGGCCCAGTTCCAGTGGGTCGGGCCCATCGCGCCGCGGCGCGTACTGATCTATCGCCTGGCCAAGCGGCGCGACCTCAGCCTGACCCAGCTCAACGAACTGGGTCAGCGCCGCATCGGCGTCGTGCGCGACTCGGCGGCCGACATCCTGCTTCAGGCGGCCGGGTTGAAGCCGGGCATCGAACTGGAGCATGGCCTGGACGACGCCACCAATGTGCGCAAGCTGCTGGCCAGCCGCATGGAGTTCGTGGTGCTCCTGGACTGGGCCGCCGCCTGGGCGATGCGCCAGCACAAGCTGGACTACAGCACGCTGCAGCCCGTCATGGCACTGGATGTGACCCGCTCCTACTGGTACGGCCTGCGCCCAGAAGCCGAGCTGGCCGTTACCAGGCGCCTGCAGGCAGCGTTGGACGCGATGAGGCGCGACGGCCGCTACGAGCAGCTGAGGCAGCGCTACTTCGGCTGAAGCCGCGCCGCCTGCGGCATCAGTTGCCGCCGTTGCCGGTCGCCAGCACCAAGCCGTTGGCGCCCGTGATCCAGGCCGTGTTGGCGTCGACAACCTGGATGGAACTCAGATTCAGGTTGGTGCCGCTGGGCTGCTGGCGCCAGGTCTTGCCGCCGTCCGACGTGGCCAGGATGAGGCCGCTGTCGCCGGCAATCCAGCCTACCTTGGCATTGGCGAACTTAATGTCACGCAGCACGCCGTTGCTGCTGGGCAGCTTGACCAGGGTCCACTTGGACCCTGCGTCCTCGGACTTGAGCAGCGTGCCTTCGCCACCCACTGCCCACACCGTCTTGGCGTCGGTGAAGGTCACCGCAAACAGGGCGGAGGAGGTGCCGGTGTAGGCCGCATTCCAGGTTGCGCCCGAATCCGTGGAGACATAGACGGCACCCGCGCCCCCGATGGCCACCCAGGCCTGATCACCCATGCGCATGGACACCACGCCATTGGGCGGCGTCATCTCCGTCCAGGTCTTGCCGCCATCACGCGTGTAGGCGAACTGGGCGCCCGAATAGCGCTGCGACCAGCCCAGGGTCTCGGTCTCGAAGTAAGCCGAGTTCAAGCTCACGCCCGCCGCCGTCGCCACATTCGTCCAGCTCTGGCCAAGATCGGTCGACGTGTAGAGGCGGCCGTCGTTTCCGACCAGCCAACCCGTCTGCTTGTTGACGAACTGGATGGAGCGCGCTCCGTTGAAGCCCACGCTCTTGGGTTCCCAGGTCATGCCGCCATCCTTGGTCGCGTAGGACTTGTTGGCAGCGTCAGTCATGAAGCCGTTCTTGGCGTCGGCGAAGCCCACCACAGACGATTGGCCATATGAGTAGCCGGAACCACCGTCGACCGCGGTGAAGACCTTGGTCCAGGTCTGGCCGTTGTCCTTGCTCAGGTACGTGGCGTCCTGGCCATTCGAAGCGAGCAGGCTGTTGGCATCGACGCGCCGGAAACTGTCACTCGAGAAGGAGTACAGGGGGTTCCCGCCACCCGGCATGCTGATCTTGGCCCAGGTCTGGCCAGCGTCTCGGCTCAGCCACAGGCTCGAGTAGTTGCTAGCGATGAAGTCGCTGCCACCGAACGGGATATAGGAGAAAGGGTAGTAGTAGGGCTCGGCCGGAGGTGCGGCCAGCGTGGTCCAGGTCAAGCCGCCGTCGGTGCTGCGGATCATGCCGTTGTTGCCGCCCGCCACCAGCGTCTTGGCGTCAGCCGAGACCTGATACAGGCGCTGGATGCCCACCGCCGTCCCGGCCGGCAGGTCCACCTTGGACCAGTTGGCGCCACCATCCACCGTCGTGTAGACGGTCTCGGCGTAGACATACCTGTACGTCGTGAAGTCGTATCTGGACGTACGCGTGTAGGCCGCGAGACGCTGGTCATCCTGGGCCAGCATGGTGGTGGCTTCGAAGTAGGAAAAGGACGGCGGGAGCTTCAGATCGAGGGAGCTGGTGTAGGTCTGACCGCTGTCCGTCGAGACGCGGACGCTGTTGTTCTGGATGAGCCAGAACTTGCCACTGGCCGTGATCTGGTAGGGCGTCGCGGAGATGGACTTCCAGGTCAGGCCGCCGTCCTTGCTGGTGTAGAACATGCCGGTGCCACCGTTGCTGACGCCGGTCCGGCCGATATGGACCGTCTTTGCATCGACGACGGTGATGGTGGCCAGGTCGGTGCTGCCCAGGGAGTAGGACGCGTCGCCGAACTTGGACACCGTCCAGGTGCTGCCACCGTCGGTCGTACGCAGCAGGGCGCCGAAGGCCCCCGTGGCCCAACCCGTCTGGGCGTCGAAGAACTTGATACCGTAGATGGCCGCGTTGATGCCCGTGTTCTGGCGCACCCAACTTGCGCCGCCATCGGTCGTCTTGAAGATTTCGCCGTTCTCGCCTCCTCGCCAGCCCGTGGTGGCGTTTAGGAAGTAGACGGTGTTGACGTGGTTGCCCGTCGGGCGGGGGTTCTGCCAGCACCAGCCGGTATTGGCAGAGCCGCTGCACTCCAGACCGCGCACATTGGCGATGTTGGTGATGGACAGCTTGGTGCGCGTCTCGCGGCTGCTGCCGGCCTCGTTGGTGACCTTGAGGATGACCTCGAATTCACCGCCGCTGGCAAAGCTGTGGCTGGGGGCCGCGTCGGTGCTGCTGCTGCCGTCGCCGAAGTCCCACTGGTATTTGAGGCCGCTCAGCGTGCCGGCGGAGTTGCCGAACTGCACCGCGGTGGCCGACTCGGAAGTCGCGGGGGCAGTGATGGCGAGGCTGTCCGGAATGACCGTCGGCGCCGGTGGCGGCGTGCTGCTGCCGCCGCCACCGCAAGCCGTCAGCACGGCGGCGGCCAGGATTCCCGTTCCAAAAGCGCGCAAGCGCAGCGTCAACTTCTGCATAGCAGAACCTCCCTGCCCGTGACTGGGCCGTTTTTGTGGGGCCGGATTGTGGGGCAAATCCAGGGCCTCAACCTGGGGTCCGCCCAGATGAGGGGTCAGTGAGTATTGCCACCCGTCCACGCGGCTCGCCCGCAAAATGCCGCCCATGCCAGAGGCCGCCGCCACGCCCCAATCCAAGCCCAAATCCGCGCCCCAAAAGGCGATGGAAAAGCTCGGCCTTCTGCGCGACATTGACCTGGCCCTGCATCTGCCGATGCGCTACGAGGACGAGACCCAGCTGACGCCCATCGCGGCCCTGCGCGAGGGCGTGCCGGCCCAGGTGGAGGGCATCGTCGTCGACTGCCAGGTGGAGCTGCGCAGCCGCCGCCAGCTGCTGGTGCGCGTCAAGGACGGGTCCGGCACACTGCTGCTGCGCTTTCTGCACTTCTATCCTTCGCAGCAAAAACAGATGTCGTCCGCCTCACGGTTGCGCGTGCGCGGCGAGGCCCGCGTCGGCTTCTTTGGCCGCGAGATGGTGCATCCCGTCGTCAAGGTGGTCGATGAGGACACGCCGCTGGCGCAGTCCCTGACGCCGGTCTATCCCGCTTCGGCTCAGCTGCCGCAGGCCTATCTGCGCAAGGCCGTGGCCTCGGGCCTGGCGCGGGCCGACCTGCGCGAGATCCTGCCGGCCGGCGTCGTGCCGGCGGGCCTGCCCAGCCTGAAGGAAGCGCTGACCTATCTGCACCACCCGCCGCCCAGCGCTTCGCAGGAGGCCCTGCACGAGCACAGCCACCCGGCCTGGCACCGCCTCAAGTTCGAGGAGCTGTTGGCCCAGCAGCTGTCCCAGCTGCAGGCCCAGCGCGAGCGCGCGGCCCTGGTGGCGCCGGCCCTGCGCGCCCGGCCGGGCGGCCTGCACGAGAAGCTGCTCGCGGTCCTGCCTTTCCAGCTGACCGGCGCCCAACAGCGCGTGTCCGAGGAGATTGCGCAGGACCTGGCCCGGCCACAACCCATGCACCGGCTGCTGCAAGGCGACGTCGGCTCGGGCAAGACGGTGGTGGCCGCCCTGGCCGCGGCCGTGGCCATCGATGCCGGCTGGCAATGCGCGCTGATGGCGCCGACCGAGATCCTGGCCGAGCAGCATTTCCGCAAGCTCATCGCCTGGCTGGAGCCGTTGGGTCTCAAGGTCGCGTGGATCACCGGCAGCGTGAAAGGCAAGGCGCGGCAGAAGATGCTGGACGCGGCCGCCTCGGGCGAGGCCCAGCTCATCGTCGGCACCCATGCCGTCATCGAGGACAAGGTGAGGTTTGCGAAGCTGGGCCTGGCGATCATCGATGAGCAGCACCGCTTCGGTGTGGCCCAGCGGCTGGCCCTGCGCAACAAGTTGAAGGCGATGGATCTCGAACCTCACCTGTTGATGATGAGCGCGACGCCGATTCCGCGGACGCTGGCGATGACCTATTTCGCCGACCTCGACGTCTCCACCATCGACGAGCTGCCGCCGGGCCGCAGCCCCATCGTGACCAAGGTGTTCACCGAGTCCAAGCGCCACGACGTCATCGACAAGATCCGCGGTGCGGTGGCGGATGGGGCCCAGGTCTATTGGGTCTGCCCGCTGGTGGAGGAGTCGGAAGCGGTCGACCTGCGCAACGCGACCGAGACGCAAGAGGAGCTGAGCGCGACGCTGGCGGGCACGAAGGTGGGCCTACTGCATGGCCGCATGCCGCCCGCCGACAAGGCCGCCGTGATGGCGCAGTTCTCCAGCGGCGAGATGAGCGTGCTGGTGGCCACCACCGTCATCGAGGTGGGCGTGGACGTGCCCAATGCCAGCCTGATGGTCATCGAGCATGCCGAGCGCTTCGGCCTGGCCCAGCTGCACCAGCTGCGCGGCCGCGTCGGGCGCGGCTCAGTCGCCAGCGTCTGCGTGCTGATCTACAGCCCGCCGCTGTCCGACACCGGCAAGTCGCGGCTCAAGGCCATGGCCGAGACGACCGACGGCTTCGAGATCGCGCGGCGCGACCTGGACATCCGCGGCCCGGGTGAGTTCATGGGCTCGCGCCAAAGCGGCGCCGAGCTGCTGCGCTTTGCCGACCTGCAGGAAGACGCACCGCTGCTGGTCGCCGCACGCGCGCTGGCGCCGCGGCTGCTGGACGAACACCCCGAGGCCGCGCGCCGCCAAGTGGCGCGCTGGCTCGGGACCAAGGCGGAGTTCTTAAAGGCCTGAAGGGCGCTTCACTTGCAGGTGAAGCTCTTGGAGTTCACTTCCTTGACGTTGCCGGCGCCGCAGGTGGTCAGGGCCTGTTCGCTCATCTTCGTGACCGAGGCGGTGTCGGGCGTCGTCGTGACGGGCGGGGCGAAGACGCAGGCGCTGAGTAGGGCGGCGGCGGCCAGGGCGGCGGCGAGGGAGACAAAACGGTTCATTCGAGTTCTCGGGTTGAAGTGTTGTGAGGCGCGCATCGTCGCTGCGACTTTCGAGACATCCCCGCGGAGAGCGACAGACTGCAGATCGCCCAGGACAGGCTGCACGGGCGCCCGACGACTACAACTCCAGCTTCTCCCGCAGCAGCTTGGCCTGGCGCCGCGACACCTCGACCTGGTGGCCGTCGCGCAGCGTCACGCGGTAGCCGTCGTTGCTCCAGGGCTGGATGTCCTGGATCCAGCGCAGGTTGATCAGGTGGCTGCGGCTGGCGCGGAAGAAGAGCTGGGGGTCCAGCCTCTCCTCCAGGGCGGTCAGCGTGCGGTTGATCAGCGGCCGCTGGCCGTCGAACCAGGCCTGGGCGTAGTTGCCGCAGGACTCGAAGCCGGCCACATCACCCAGGCGCACGAACCAGCAACGTTCGCCGTCGCGCAGGAAGACCATGTCGTCGGCACCCTTGAAGGCGCTCGCCGGCACCGCAGGGAGCGACGCGGGGCGCAGGCGTTCGCGCGCCTTGGCCAGCGCCGCCTCCAGCCGCTCGGGGGCTATGGGCTTGAGCAGATAGTCCAGCGCATTGCGCTCGAAGGCCGCCAGGGCATGCTGGTCGTAGGCCGTTGTGAAGACGACCAGGGGCAGGTGGTCGAGCTGGTCCAGCAGGTCGAAGCCGGTGGCGCCAGGCAGCTCGACGTCCAGCAGCAACAGCTGCGGCTGCAGGGTCTCGATGGCCTCGCGGGCCGGCGCCAGTTCGGCAGCTTCACCGACGATGTCGGCGTCGGGGATGGCAGCAAGCAGGGTGCGCAGCTCCTGGCGGGCCAGGCGTGAGTCCTCGACGATGTAGATCTTCACTGATGCACCCTTCGCTCTACGCGCTGTCCCGCCAAGCGGGAGCGAGCTTGCTTGGGGCGGCCCGGCGCGGCGCTCACTGGACTACCCTGCCTTCCAAGTTGGATCGCAACGGATGCAGGGTTGTCCACGGCGGCGGTCGGTCGGCGCTT
>Ga0194137_10000474_pt1 | contig 27195 bp, 24 predicted proteins | sample TARM_MetaG_T3_14_FD_134025 | JGI IMG/M metagenome (GOLD analysis project Ga0194137, IMG submission 134025) | Freshwater microbial communities from Pennsylvania, USA, analyzing microbe dynamics in response to fracking - TARM_MetaG_T3_14 (version 2) | ecosystem: Environmental > Aquatic >... | reverse complement strand
TTTCACTCCTTTTCGGATGGTTTTGTTCGCACTTAATTAATTCGACATTTTGGGGTGAAACTCCTTTTTGCTTTAGCTACAATTTAGAAAAATCAACTATTGTGAAATATGAAATTTACTCATCTAACAAGGTAATTCTAGCATGACTTAATTTAATAATCAATGTTATTTTCTACAAGAAATACCATTGTCGAAATTATTGATATTTCTAGCATTGAGGCAGTTTTAAAGGGATTAATACTCTGCGAGTAGTAAGATTTATAAAACATAATTTACGAATAATGTAATAACACCTAATGAGTACATAAAGTGGTATTGTTTTACAGATATTTAAAATTGAGTGCAAGATAATAACTGATTCTTTATTCGGTACTCATTTTTGTATACAGAGTACGCTTTAATTAATAGAAGATACCCATTAAAACTGCTCAACAGTATTAATGGGTACCCAAATTTAGGTTCATTAAATCAAATATGTAATCATAATGGTGGCAAGACCTAAGAAAAAGAAAAATCCTAAAACGTCTGTGACAGTCGTAACAAATACGGCTGATGCTAATGCTGGGTCAATACCAATCTTTTTTAACATAACTGGAACATAGTAACCAGACACAGTAGCAACAACCAGATTCAAAAACATTGCTATACCAATGACAAATCCAAAAGCTAGACTACCTACCCAGAAATACCCTAGGCAAGCGACCACAAGGCCAAGACATAATCCATTTATTAAGCCGATAAAAATTTCTTTGCGTAATATTCCCTTTTGGTTCTCATAACTCAATTCTCCTAAAGCAATACCTCTGATAATCATTGTAAGTGTCTGTGTCCCAGCATTCCCCCCCATTCCAGCCACAATAGGCATGAATGTGGCAAGAGCAACTATTTGAGTAATGGTATTTTCAAATAGACTTACGGTAGCAGCTGCGAGTATAGCTGTGACCAGGTTAACAAGTAACCAAGGTAAACGGGATTTAATAGCGCTTAAAACTGATCCAGAGATTTTTTCTTCTTCATCAAGACCAGCAAGTCTGAACATATCTTCTGTGTATTCTTCCTTCATGATTTCCATCACGTCGTCGACGGTTACAATTCCTAATATCACACCTTTATGATCTACTACAGGCACTGCCATAAAGCCGTATTTTTCAAAAATGTTACTGACCTCTTCTTGATCCATATCAACAGGTGCACTTATAATCTTTTCTATCATAATATCTTTTACCAGTGTATTTGGATCAGAAATTATTATTTCTCTTAATGGAACAACTCCCTTTAATACATCAAACCCATCAACTACATAGATGTAATATGGTGTTTCTGAGCCAGGAGCCATAGTTCGTAAGTAATCTATGGTTTGATTAACTGTAAATGATTCCTTAATGGCTATGAACTCGGTAGCCATTATCCCTCCTGCCGATTCAGGATCGTATGAGAGAAGCTCTCTCACCTCTTCAACATCATCAACGTTCATATTGTTGATGATGTTGGTTTTGTCTTCTTCATCAAGACTTCCAAGTAAATCTACAAGTTCATCAGATGACATCACTGAAATGATTTGAGCTTTTCTTTTTTCAGAAAAATGTGAAAGCAATTTAAATTTTTCATCGTCTTCAGCATAGTCAAGTAAAAGTCCCACATATTCATCAGGTAATTTCGTAAGTATGAGTAGTGGGTCTTCTTCAAATTCTGCAAGAGCTTCTAAAAAGTCAACTGGATGAATTTCATCAATTTGATCCAGAATTGTTTCGAAGGTACTGTTGAGTATGAAATTAAGTATCTTATTTTTATGCACCATAATTAAACCTTCTTTTCTATTCTTTTTTTATTCTTATTGTCAATTATAACATTTTTGAGTCATACCACGGGAACGTATTGTACATAATGTACTAATTGAGGATATATTTCCAAAACCCTCTAGATACTAAGGTCTAGTAAAACAGGAGATGGCGCAAGAAATCAATGGAGTAAGAATGAAAATATCAAAAAGTCTATCGCCACTAATAACTTACTGGCTAATCTTTCTAACTCCGCTCTATTCAATTAAATCCCTCAATAACGGACCGAGTATAATTTCTGTCAACCAAAACAGCAATAGGAATATGTATTACCATATTCCTATTGCTGTTTTATACTTAAGCACAAATTATTTTACAAATACTTAGTTCCTATGGATAACTAAATTTAGCATCCAAAGTGAAACTTTTTAATTAAACTGACTATATACTTCCCTAGTAAATCATACTCTTCTTACCTAATGATCAGTTCTTCACCTACATACAGCATATTCTGATTACTTATATTGTCTGTGTGAATAATATGATCAAATGGAACATTATATTTTTCAGATATCATCCACAGGGCCTCTCCTGCTTTAACACAGTATGTTCACTATTGTAAGACATAGTTGGTACAGGCCCGTTGTGTTAGTAGGTACATTCAATACTTGCCCTACTTGTATGCCGTTTAAATTACTTACATTATTAATCTTTACTAAGTGTCAATAGTGGTAGAAAAATTATTGTAATTATCCATAGAGTGTCTCCTATTTTCACCAAATACTTTTCAACTTCAGGAGTTATTCAAATAGTTTGTATTTCTCTACTTGTAATATCTATTAAAAGATTCATACTAGTAGACTCAAACCTTTTTAGGACATTTGATCTAAAGGATTTTCCCTATGAAATCAGCATTCTTTGTAACATCAATCTGCATAATCCATTTTTTGCCTATCTATCCATGATTTGTTTAAATATGAGCCTTGCTGAATATACATCTTAGGAAAATCTATAACTAAACTCAAATATCAACACTTGAGAAGGCTTCGGTATATGAATTCGATTGGGGATAGTTATGATCACTTTTGAAATTTAAAATAAATCCAGAGTTAATGATTACAACAACCGAACCTACATTGTGTACCAATGCACCAAGTACTGGCCCTAAGACACCTGACATTGCCAAAATAATAGCTACAAAATTCAACAGTAATGAAAGTACTATATTTCTTTTTATTGTTATCATAGTTTTCTGAGATAGACTTAATAGATGCGGGATATACTTTATGTCGTCACTAACTAGTACAATGTCCGCTGCATCAATAGCAATATCACTGCCAATACTCCCCATTGCGACACCTACATAGGCTTTCTTTAGAGCAGGCGCATCATTAATTCCATCACCAACCATACAAATCATCTCATTTTTTCTCTGATACTCTTCTATTACAGACAACTTATCTTCTGGTAAGCACTCAGAGTGAATATTATTAATACCAACAGCATTAGCAATATGAGAAGCTGCTTGGGGGTTATCTCCTGTCAGCAATATGCTTTCTGCATTGAGTGTTTGAAGCTTTCTAACCATTTCTGCAGAATCTTTACGTAATGTATCAGATAAAGACACAAAGCCAACAACTGTGTTATTAACAGCTATAAAGATATTAGTACATCCGTCATTTCTATATGTAGAAGCTTTATTTATCATATCTTCTGATATAACTATAGCGTTTTCTTTAAATAGCTCAACAGTTCCAGCCAAAATTACATCATTTGAAAGAACTGCTTTAACCCCCCTACCTGCAATCATAGTAAATTCCTGTGGTTCTGGAAGAGTTGTTTTATATGTATTTTTAAAATGGGAAACGATTGCTTTACCCAATGGATGTTCAGAACGCAGTTCAGCAGAAGCTGTAAGTTCTAATAATTTTTCTGAACTGATATCATTACTGAAACTTTTCGCTGCAACAACAACAGGCTTTCCGTAAGTAAGGGTACCGGTTTTGTCAAATACAATCTTACTTATCTTTGATAGCCTTTCTAGGGCATCTCCCTGACGAACAAGAATTCCGTATTTCGTTGCATTCCCAATACCTGCCATAATGGCAGTAGGCGTTGCCAGCACTAAAGCACAAGGACAAAATACAACAAGAATTGTAACAGCACGAATAACTTCTCCTGTGATAATCCATGTCCCTACTGCTGAGATTAATGCAATTACAACAATCCATGTAGCCCATCTATCTGCTAGCCCAACTACTTCAGCCTTACTTGCATCAGCAGACTCTACTAGTTTAATCATTCTTTGCAACGAACTGTTTTCTCCTACTTTGGATGCTTCCATATCAAAGGTTCCAAATTGATTGACAGTTCCACTGAAAACTTCGCTTCCAATCCCTTTATCTACTGGCAAGGATTCGCCTGTCATTACAGATTGGTCAATGGATGTCTGACCTGAAATAATAATACCATCCACCCCAACTGTTTCACCGGCAAGCACCCGTAGTATGTCTCCAACCTGAACTTGTTCTGCAGGTATTATACTTTCAACCCCATTTTGAATAATTCGTACCGTCCGAGGTGTAAGGCTTACCAGTTTTTCAATACCTGCACGTGCTTTTGCAACAGTACGTTCCTCTAACGATGCTCCAAGTGCCATAATAAAGGCAATCTCCCCTGCAGCGAATATTTCACCAATAAACACCGCGGCAATGAGTGCAATAGAAACCAAAACATCTGCCTTTATATCAAATTCACGTATAAGGCCCTCAATTGCTCCCTTAACAATTGGAAAGCCACATAGAATAATTGCTATCCAGGCAACATCTATATTAAAATCTCCGAGACGAAAAAAGCTAATCAGCAATGATGTAACGGATATGACTAGAAATAATGGTATACGTTTTTCTTCATCTTTAAAAAGGTCTATAATTCTGTTCATATTATCACCTAACCCATCCTTGAAAAATGTTCTACTGCTTTAGCAAATTCAGCGATTGTTCTGTCGGCATCACCATGCTCTATACCGTCACGTACACAGTGTTGTAAATGACCTTCTAAAACTACCTGACCAACTTTATGAAGAGCACTTTTAGCTGCATTAATTTGAATTAAAATATCTTCGCAAGGAATGTCTTTTACAACCATTTCTGAAATGGCTCTAAGCTGCCCTTCGATTTTTTTGATCCTAGTTTGAACTTTTTGAACATCAATACATTGGCGCATATATTTCTCCTCCTAACTAATCTAGTACCCATAGGGGTATGGGTATATCGTAACAACTTGTAAACATTTTGTCAATATTCAATTTATGTCTTCAAAAATTTATTTCATTCTAAAAACACCCAATCAATTTTTCTCTGTCGCGCAAAATTAATACTATTGGTATATTGTGGGTGTTCAAGATACTCATACTAAGAGTATCTCACTTATAAATAGCTTGTAATATATATAGTGCCTACGGGGTTAGTTTGATTTTAAACAGAATGTAATGTGAATAGTAACCGGGGAGAGTATTCTATGCAACATCATCATGGAGTATACCTTAACTTTTAGAAAAGAAATTTAATTGGCCATATTACCAGAGAAAGGCTGATAAAAAAATACTACTATAACTATATTTAAATACTGGAGTAAGTGGTAATTTGGGTTATAAATGTTGAGATGTTGTACAAATAAAGAAGGTGTATATTGTCAATGAAGCATGCAATGACTGCTTTTTATATTTTATTCCAATTATCTACGCAAAAAAGAATCTACTCATTGAGGAGTAAATTCCTTTTATTGTTTGATAAAACTATGCTGTTTGTTATAGTTACTGGCACTCAGGCATCTGTACACACTGGGATACCCCTTTATCCATCTGCTGCGCACATTGGGCAACTTGCTGTCCACCTTTTGATGTAGCCATTCTGGACACATTATTTGCAGCAAGCGCTGAATTTGATGAAGCTAATAATATTATTCCTATAATTGCTGCAATAGATGTAAACCTTTTCATATAATTTCCTCCAATAAGTTTGTTTTTATTATTTCTTTATAATGATATTACTCTATAATTATGAAGGAATTATGAAGAAACATTATGGTATCAGGTAACATTTCTCAGCTCATGTATAAATGCTAACTTTATAATTTTAATGGATAAATAGCAATGCAAAAGCTTAATGGGTAAATGTGTGCAGAGTATTAATATATTAATATATTAATATAACTTCTTTAAGTATTAGAATTGAAAATTCTGCACAACAAGTGTAATGAAATTTTCTTTGATTTTTAACTTTGAAATTTATAGGGTTTCACTAAATAAAGGCAGTATTATACCATGTTATTCCTATTTTCATTTGAGCATTAATCTATTGCTTTATTCTTGCATCTTTCAACATTTCATTCATTTCCTCATAGGTCATCATCCCCATCTTCTTATGGGTTATTATTCCATTTGGATCGACAACAATAGTTTTAGGTATGCCAATGACTGAGTATTTAGCTGCAGTTTTACCCGTTTCATCAAGGAGAACTGGAAATTCATAGTCTCCATCCTTGATGAATTTTTCTACTGTAGTTTTTGTCTCATTAACATCTACTGCTAATACAACAAGATCCTCATCTTTATTTTCAAGATATAATTTGTTAATATCAGGCATTTCTGCTTTACATGGCGGACACCAGGAAGCCCAGAAATTAATAAAAACAATCTTCCCCCTATAATCCTCTAAGGACACTTCCTCACCTTGAAGTCCTTTTAAAGTAAAATTAGGAGCTTGATCATCCACTTTTGTACCGACGGTAATCTCTTGAGGTGCTTTTTTTAAACTTTTGACTTCTTCATTGTTACCTTTTGGTTTCTCATCTGTTTTCCTCTGCATCTCCTGTACTGAATTGTTCTCATTTAAGTTACATCCTGTATATAGCCCCATTACACCTATAATGACTACAAGTAGAAGCAATAACCTTCTCTTTCTATTCAGCATAATTTCTCTCCTTCACGCCCATATATATTCTAATATAATAGCAAACAACCTTTTAAAAAGTCACCTATGAAAATAGCGTCGTTAACAGGTACATTTTATCTAACAGTATAAATAATCCAAAAACTACCATAATTATTCCACCGATTTTCATTACATAGGGTATCACTTTTTCCGAACTTAGGAGAAACTTACTGAATTTATTTATTAGCAGTGCAGTAATTATAAACGGAATTGCTAAACCAGTGGAATAAGCTAATAATAGGTATGCCCCCTTAGAGACTGTTGCAGATGTCCCTGCATATACAAGTATAGAACCAAGTACTACTCCAACACAAGGAGTCCAACCAAAAGCAAAAGCCATCCCCATGGCTACTGAACTAAACCAGTTCGTGATTTTAGGTGCTCTTAATCTTCTTTCTTTGCTTAGGAAATTCAATTTTAATAAACCGATCATATATAAACCAAAGCAAATAATTAAAGCCCCGCTGACTTTTGTAAATATCGGTCTATATCTCAGTAAAAACCGACCAATTAAACTAGCTGAAATTCCCATTACTATAAAGAGCATCGTAAATCCTAATATGAACCCAAAAGTCCTAGTTAGGGTAAACCATTTTCTACTTTCTAGTTCATCTTCCATCATTGTTCCAGTTAAATATGTGATATATGCTGGAATAAGCGGTAAAACACAAGGTGAAAAAAAAGATAAAGCTCCCGCACTAATAGCAATTATAAAAGATACCTCTAACATATTAATTCCCTCCAACATTAGCCGCTATATATAGCATTAATTTTATTCTAAGTATATTATACCCCTTATATAGGGGGCATAAATACTGTTTTCCTTCTATCCAGATAATCCAGTACAAAAGAATAAACACTTGGATTGCAATATTGATAGTTTTTTACAGTCTCGAGCGAATAATACAAATCCTCAAAAAACGGTAATTGCTACCTATCAAAAAATGAGTAAGAGAATTCTTGCAAATTTTTAAAATACCATATACATTTATTTACGCTGGGTATTTCTAAAAATAATTTTGAGCCACTTCCACGTATTCTGGAGCTGGTGATACCAGTGCTGCTATACTTGCTAGAACGGGGAAAACCATCATAATCAATATTATTTTGTGATAGTCATTATATATATCATAGGCATATCCAAAGGGTAGCGGACCTAAGGCTGAGCCAATAACCATAGCCGACATGGCAAAGGCACGAATTTTACCTAGATTTTTTACTCCGAAGTAGTTAGGCCATAACACCCCTGTACTCACAGAATCAAATGCAATAAACCCGCCATGGACAATAGCATAAACTACTAATAACTGGTTGGATTTACTATATAAAATCATTCCCATAGCACCTAAAAGAAGAATAAAATTGATACCCTTCACATATCTTATCTTCACTTTATCTACTACATAGCCAGCGACAAAAGTTAATGGGAATTGTACCATAGCGGTGATACTTAAAATAAGAGCTGCAAACCCAGAAGAAAACCCTTTATCTTGTATAATAGAAACCATATGAAAAGTGATTCCTGTGTTAAGCATTGAGGGCACAACCATACAAAATAACATAAACCAAAATGTCCGAGTTTTCATTGCTTCTTTTAATGTCCAAGGCCTATCATTAACTGAAGTACTGGTTACATATTTTAAACTATTTACATCTTCCGAATACTGAGTATGTCCATCTGCAATTTCTCCTATATCCTCCGGTCTATTTCTTACTATACGCCATCCTAAGGGAGCCATAAATCCTATTAATAAAGTACACCAAACCCTCCATGCAAATGCAGCCCCATAATTTGTTATCAGTAAATTGTTAATCGGTGGTAAAAATGTAGACCCTACTATGCCGCCTATAGCCATAATACTTAAAGCCTTTCCCCTATGTTTGCTAAACCATTGTGGAATTAGGGTTGAAGGTATTAATGTCATAGAACCTTGCCCCAAAAGTCTTAAAAGGAAGAAGCCGATAAAAAGCATTATTGGTTGATTCACAAAACTCATCCATAGACATGCCATTCCTAATAGGCTCGAAACGAGGGTAATTAACTTTCTATGCCCTCCTGCATCAATTGCCCTTCCAACTAAAGGTAATAAAAATCCTGCCAGTAATGTAGCTCCCGAATAATAGCTAGAAACTAACGACCTACTCCAACCAAAATTTTTAACATAAGAATTAATAAAAATTGAAATCGAGTAAGTTTGGCCTGGGCCCGAGAAAAGAATCCCCAATGCACCGATGGCAACTATTTTCCACCCATAGAAATAAGTACCATTATTTTGTTTTATTTGTAATATTGATTTTTTACTCACACATTTTCCTCCACTTTGCACTTTAAACTTAAATATACCTATTCAATTAATCTTAATGTTATAATTTCTTTAATTTAAGTAAATATCTCGAATACTTGATCTCAACCGCTGATTAAGTGTCTATTAATTAAGTGCAGGAGATCAACCCCTGCACCTAAATTAACAATTCTTTTCTAATATCATTCAAAATTGAGATTTTCCCCTCAATGCAGTATATAAATAATCTATGCAGAGTCCTTGTCATAGCCACATAAAGGAGCTTTATATCTAATTCTGTTTCTAAATACTCCTCATCAATATTCGCAATTAATACTACATCAAACTCTAACCCTTTAGCTAAGTGAGAAGGAACTAATACAACCCCAGCCTCATAGACTTCTTCCTTGTCATCTAACACCTTAGAACTAACTTCTTTATATTTGTCTAAATATTTTTTAACTTTTAAACACTCATCTTTTGTTTTACAAATAATTGCAATAGACTTATACTCTTCCTTTATCATTTCTTCTATCCTACTTTGTAGTTCATCTAGAAGTAATAATTCATTATTAAAGGTTTTATAAGTAGCCTTCTCCCCGTGCCTAATTACAGGCTTAGCTATAACTATTTCAGAATCATTAAGTTTTTTTATAACTTCATTTGCTAGTTCCATTATTTCTATAGTTGTACGGTAACTTTGTACTAATGTCATGTAACTACTTTTGTTCTGGAACACACTATCTATAACCTCTTGCCAGTTTTTAATTCCTCTATATGAGTGAATACCTTGGGCAATGTCTCCAAGCAATGTAATTTTATTGGTATTTAAAATTTCTTTTAATGCATAAAATTGAAATACACTAAAATCCTGTGCCTCATCAATGACAAAACTATCAATATCTATTTTTTTATCAAACCCAATTACCCTATGCTTCAAGTATGCAAGAGGAGCATAGTCCTCTAGTTAGATTTTTTTGTTATCTAATAATTTTATTGAACTATCACATAAATATTCTATTTCTTCTTCTGATACTTTACCTTTTAAAAAGTTCTTTATTAAGGTTTTATTTGTAAGTAAATCTTTGTAGTATTCAAATAAATCAACCTTAGGAAAAAGTGATAAATACTTTTTAACAACATTCTTCGATTCTTTTATAATTGATTCCAGTTTTTCATCTCTCTCGGAAATCAATCGAGTTATTTTTTCTCTTCTTTCCTCTGTCGCATCCATAGTATCTCTTAGATGTTCGATGTCTCCATCATATTTATGTTCTATTGTATTTAATATATCGTTTTTTGCTAGTTTAAGTTGGTTTGTTAAGGTCTTTTTTATTTCATTGATTCTTTTGTACAAGGGCAGATAGGTAAATTCTGAAATAAACTTTTTCTTAATCTCCCCTGCAGAAACTAACACTCTATCATCTAACTTAAAATCAACATCCGGTGTAAAGTTTTCTTCTAAATATCCAATATATTTATCAAGAAGGTTTTTAAACTCCATTGATCCTTTATATTTTGTATACCATTTCATTAGTTCATGCTCTTTTTTCCCATTACTATTCAAAGGACTATGAATTAGACTCATTAATTTCTTATTTATATCTTCAAGCTTATATTTATTACCTAACAATTCAACCATAAAATCAATAAAAGTTGTTTGTTTAACTTTTTCCACCCCAAGCTCTGGCAACACCTCAGAAATATAATTTATAAATAATCTATTGGGAGCAATTATCATAAAATTCTCAGGATCAAAGGTTTTTTCAAATGTATAAATGAAATATGCTATTCTATGAAGGGCTATTGTAGTCTTCCCACTTCCTGCTACCCCTTGTACTATTAGAGGTTTGTCCATATCTGCTCTAATAACCCTATTTTGTTCTGACTGAATTGTTGATGCTATATCCTTTAGCTTTTTCTCTGCATTTGCATCAAGTGTAGCTTGCAAGAAAGCATCATTTGTAGTTATATCAACATCTAAAACCTCTCGTAATTTCCCATCTTCAATTGTATATTGCCTCTTTAAAAGAAGTTCCCCTTCTTGTATCTCTCCCTCAGCCTCATATTGAGTATTACCTAACCTACCCTCATAGTAAACATTTGCTATAGGAGATCTCCAATCTATAATAAGAGGAACACGGTCCTCTGCCTTAAATAAAGATGTTTTACCTATATAGAGTTTGTCTATACTATTACTTCCTTCTTGTTTAAAATCAATACGTGCAAAATATGGCTTGTTTTGGGCTCTAGATAAGCTCTCAAAGTTTCTATCCGCCATCTCTATAAATTTAGTATTTATTAATACACTTATATAACTTTGTGAACTATCAAGATAATCTAAATTTACCATAGCATCTTTTATATTATCTTTATATAAACTTCTATATTCCTCAGTGGAATCTAATGTTTTATGAATATATTCTTTCGTTAACTCTAGTCTATCTACTTCAACATTAAAATCCGGATGATTTTTTGCAATCATTACTATTCTCCCTTCAGTATATTAAAAAACAAAAGGATAGAATTCCTTTCAAATTGAAAGTATCTATCCCCTATCCTACTCTAGCACTGGAACTTGAATCTCCCTTTTACTTCCGAATTGAACATATCGAAGTTTATATACGTTATCACTCGTACTGAATACGCTTATATCTTCTATGCCTTTTTTTCTTAATTCGGTTTTAATTTGCTGCCTAGCCATAATATCTCCTTTGTTACTTTTACCTAAATTCACCTTTTTGTAATAACTTATAAACAATGAAAATAGTTCCTCTGTTGTTGTATCTATATTTAGATTTAGTTTTTCTGTCATGTTCTATCTCCTTTTTAAGCGTAGTAGGTTCAGTAGACTTTTAATTTAAACTAATTAATTTAAAGTCTCTCTCCTCTTTTTTGTTTCTCAATGAATTCATTTAAATCACTTCTCTTAACACGCCAATGTCGACCTACTTTAAACCCAGGTATTTTACCTTCCTGTACAAATTTATATGTGGTTACTTCACTTATTTTTAGGTAATTCGCAACCTCACTAACAGTCATAATTTCGTCTTCTTTTATTATATCCTTATCCATATAAATCTCCCCTTCAAATCGGTCTTTGTATCTTTTTAGCTTTATATAAATAGTACTCCGTACTATAGACTATTTCCTTCATTAATGCAACTTTATATTCAGTATTTTCATCCTCTGTCTCTACTTCTAGTTTCTTCAAGAAATTTAAGTTGCTATTTAAGATTTTTATTAAACCTTCTGTTTCTTTAATAATCTCAGTTGATAAAATTACTTTTTTACTTCTACTCATTATTGTTTCCTCCTTTTAGCTAATTATTATTATATATAACTTATTGAACTCCAACAAGTTTAATTTTATTTAATTTTGTTTATTTTAATTATTTTTGTTATAATATTGCTATATTATAAATGGTTATAAATAAAAACAGAAGGAAAGGAGACAGATATGAAATATACCGGAGAAAGGGTTATCCCTAAAATAATGAATCCTAAAAATGGATTGCTTATTGAACATATTGCCCGTTACAGCTTTGCAAAGCAGTTTTGTAGGGGTAGAGTCTTAGACATTGCTTGTGGTGCTGGCTATGGAAGTGAAATATTAAGTGAATACATTGGAATTGATTATTCTGAAGAATCTATAGAATATGCTAAAAACAACTATAGTTTTGAAAATACTGGGTATTATACTGATAATGCACTTAATGAAGATTTATATAAAACATATGGTTTATTTGATACAGTCATAAGTTTTGAGACTATTGAACATTTTTATGGTGACGAGTTATTTGTTAATAATTTATATAATTTATTAAAGCCTGGTGGTATACTCATTATTTCTACACCTTTTGGAAAGGGAAAGAACCTAACTTGTTCCTCTCCTTATCATGTATATCAATATACCGAGAAAGAATTTTTAGAGGTTTTAAATCCTTTCTCAGACTTAAAAATGTACCATCAAATTGGTTCAGTTATAGAAATACCTAAGGATAATCAAAAATATTATTTGATGGTTGCTATTTGTAAAAAGTAGTAGAAGTGAAATCAAAAAGAAAAGAGGAGATATTATGACAAATGACAATCCTTTTAATCTTAACTACGCTCTATTATCTTGGACAAGAATTAAGTATAGTATGTCTAAGTGTATTAAAAATGAAGCTTTGTTAAAGAACGATTTAGTAAAACTTGAGAATTGTCTTTCCGCATATGGCTTCGAACAACTTCAAATACTTAATAACACTGAGAAATATTATGAGATAGAATTTTTTAAAGATGGAATACTGGGAGTTAAACAATTTCCAGCAGAAGATATAGAAAGTGCTCATTAAGCAATTACCGGAAATAAAATACTGTATCTCAAGTTACTATTTTATACAACATGACAAGATGACGACCACTCTAATAGAAGTCAACCTAAGGATCTTGTACCGTAGAGTTTATTAATAATATTCCTGCTGTAATATATCTGACGGTATCTTGAGGTATACTACACACATTAATTGAACCTATTGTTAAACTTTGGCAAATAAGTAAATTAAAGTTTCCTCATATATGAACTTTGATGAATTAGTGTTGGGATGGCAGCATACAGAGCATGGACATGGTCTTTATCATGGTTCCATTCAGTTAAGGTTATACTGTAACGAGGAGCTATTTTTTCAAATACCTCCCTTAGCCTAGAAGATATTTCATAATCTATTACTTGCCTCCTGTACTTAACTACAAAAATTAGATGAAAATTAATGCTGAATATTTGTCTGTATTTTTATGTGGTCACAACCTTTTCGTTTGTTAATTCTGATTGTATTCTAGCACAGAAAAATATGGGTATCAGCCACATATTTACAAAAATTCATCCCCCTCTTTAGAAGATGGGGGTTTTCTTTTGAGCTTTAGATAAATTCTACTAAGATGGTTGGTTCAGTGTCTACCAAATTGTTATTTCACTAGCATATTTTTGATTAATCTCTAAAAAATTTTTCGTTCCCGGAACACCAGCTTTGACAATTTCTAAAAAGAGGAGTATAATACATATACCCCTAGTAGGAGGGGGGTGTATGTATGTGTTTTTAAAAAATATATATGAAAAAATATATCAAAACAAATCGCGTATACACCCTTAGAAAATATCGCTGGGTTTACTGCAACTGTCCTTTTTATAGGACGTTAGCTATATAAAAATCAGTTTGACAATATGGATTGCATTAAATATTGTGTATATATACAATATTGTCCAATAAGTCTTTTAAACGCTAGCTACAAAAAAAGAACATTAACGTTAAGTAAAAAAAGTGAAGTTAGGGGCAAATAGGAGGGAGAATATGATGTTTACGATAGTATTATATATTCTAGCCACAATTTTATTAATTGTATCTTTTATCAGAGATAAAGGTAAAACAAACATGGCCTTGAAAAAGGCATGGAAGTCATTTGAAAATATTCTGCCCCAGTTTATTGTTATATTAATCATGGTAGGCATTATACTAGCAACTATTAGTCCAGCAATGATTTCAAGACTAATTGGAAATCAGTCAGGTTGGACAGGTATGTTAATTGCTGCAGTAATCGGTGCAATCACCTTAGTGCCAGGGTTTGTGGCATTTCCCTTAGCTGCAGCTCTTTTAAATGGTGGAGCAGGATTAATGCAAATTACCATATTCATCTCGACTTTAATGATGGTAGGGGTCGTAACAATACCGATAGAAATTAATTACTTTGGTAGAAAAGCAACATTTTTAAGAAATGGCATCGCCTTTTTATTCTCGTTTATAGTTGCACTTGTGATAGGAGTGATCTTAAGATGATGAAATTTTTAAAAAGATATCGGATAGCTTTATTATTAGTTGTATTTAACTTGTTACTACTTGTTCTTTCTCCCGCAATTGGACGGTCTTCTATTGAATTGACGCAAAATAATATTAAGGAGATGTTAATGGTAATTCCGCCTATCTTTGTCCTACTTGGTCTGTTAGATGTTTGGGTCAAAAGAGAAACAATGATTAAGCTTATGGGAGATAACTCTGGATTTGGTGGTGCATTCATTGCCTTTCTATTGGGGTCAGTTGCTGCAGGTCCATTGTACGCTGCATTCCCTGTAGCAGGTATTTTACTTAAGAAGGGAAGTAAGTTATCAAATGTTCTTATTTTCATTGGGGCATGGTCAACCACTAAAATCCCATTATTATTATTTGAAGCATCGGCTATGGGGTGGAGATTTATGGCTACTAGATTTATGGTTAACTTAGTAGGTATTCTTCTAATCGCACTATTAATAGAAAAGTTTTTGACTAGTGAAGACAAAAAAGAAATATATGAAAGAGCAGCCACAATGAATTGAGAAAAAAATAAGGGAATAAAAATGGTTATGATAGAATATTAAAGTCTATACATAACCATTTGCTTTACATGTATACGAGATCTATTAACTTTTCCCATACATAATAGTCATCAAACATCTCATCTTTCAAATTTTTCTATCCCCTCTAAATTTCATGGAATCCACTTCCATGTTTCCCTTATCTTCAATCCAAAAAAGAGTAAGTAAAACATAATGAATAATCTTCAAAGAAAATTTTAGTAATGGACTTAAAAAGTAATACTGTTTATGAGTCCTATTACTACCTGATTTTATCTCCAGATTCTACTCCTATTAACCACCGATTCAGGGATTAATGAGAGAAAAACCTCTTCAATCTTTTGCTATCCCGTATACTGAAACACTAAGTGCTATCGTAAATACTATTTTGTAATAAAGCTATGGAGTAATCACTAGCATCAATATTAAAGGGTAAACTCCCCCACCTCATATTATTTATATTATCTAATTTAATATTTACTTTATTTTTCTTAACAAATAAAGTAAATAGGGTGCTCCAATCAAAGCCACTACTAAACCTGATGGAATTTCCTTTGGTGCTATTATCACTCTACCAATAAAGTCAGCTAAGCAAAGTAGCAATCCCCCTAGCATCATACTTACTATCATTAACGGCAAGTGGAAGTAACCAACTAATCTCCTAGCAATGTGAGGTGCAAGTAGCCCAATAAAACCAATAGTACCTACAATGGAAACAGCGGAGGCACTTAATACTACGCCAATAATTAGTGACCAGGCCCGAGTCTGTGATACATTTAATCCATGACTAGTAGCAATTTCATCTCCAAAGGCTAATGCATTAAGGGACCGAGTCAGGTAAATAGCTACTGGTATCAAAAGAATAAATAATACTGATGCAATATACAAGTCATTCCATCCTTTAGCATAAGTACTACCAGATAACCATACAAGAGCAGCAGCTACCACCAATCTGGATTTCACTACTAAAATCTGAATGATGGCAGAACCAAAAGCCGAAACAGAAATACCAATAAGTGCAACCAAAATAGGTTGAAACCCAGTTTTCCATGAAGTAAGAAAAATAACAAGCATAGCGACTATAGCCCCTACCATAGCACCGATTGGCATCCAAGCTACTGGTATACCTGGGAAAAGTACTAGAAAGATCATCGCCCCGGCTCCTGCCATTGAAGTAATTCCTAATACACTCGCATCTGCTAAAGGGTTTCTCAATACTCCTTGTAATAAAACACCACTTACTGCTAACATTGCACCAATAATAAATGTAATGAGAACTCGTGGTATGCGGAAATTCCAAACAATTATAGATGTCCATTGAGATATAGGCGTCCATGTTGTTCCGTTATATGAAAATGATATATACATAGCACCTATCATTAAAAATATAACGACAGGGACAAGCCAGTTAAGAGAAATGGGCTTTTTAGTACCTCCTAAATTTCTGTCACCACTCTTTTGTGTTTTTGCTGTGCGATATGCTAGATACATTAACCACGGTCCACCGATTAAAGCAGTCATAGCTCCTACAGGAATCTCCTGAGCCGGTTGTATAAAGCGGGCTATTACATCAGCAGTAATCAACAAAACACTTCCCCACAAAAATGAGTGGGTTAGTAATTTTCTATGACCTCTAATGCCTATTAATCTAACAATATGTGGTGCCATTAGTCCAATAAAGCCTATAGCCCCCACAACACTTACAGTGATAGCTGATAAAAGGATTGAAGTGCTCCATGCAAGCAACTTAACTCTAACAACAGATTGACCTAGTGAGGTTGCTAGCTCTTCTCCTAAGGAAAAGGTGTCTAATGCTTTTCCTGCCATAATTGATGTTATTAGGGCTATGAAAACCAATGGCAGTGCAAACTTAACTCCGGACCAATTAAGTTGTACTAACGTACCAGAACCCCATAAGAACAATCCACTGGTTTCATTTTCATACAATAATTGTAATGCTCCAGTTGTAGATGAAAATAGTAGTGAAATAATCATTCCTGTTAAAGCAACTCGTACAGGATTCAGCTCTCTACCTGCAAGACTTAAAACAAGTAAGGTTGAGAAAACTGCCCCTATTACAGCTACAATAAAAGGATATTGCCCAAGTGCAGTGGGAAAAAAAATCGTAGACACAACAACAGCAAAAAATGCACCGGCATTTATTCCAAGGGTACTGGCAGAGGCAAGGGGGTTATGGGTTAAGGTTTGAAGAATAACACCAGCTACTGCTAATGACCCACCAGCTATTAAACCAATAACTAATCGCGGCAACCGCATACCAATAACAATGTCTTGCACTCTTCCTTCAAACCATACTTCAGTAAAAAGCTGCTGTACCGAGTATCCTGCTTGGCCTTGAGTTAGGTGGACCAAACTAACTATGATTAGTAATAAGAAGCCCCCCAGAAAGGATATAAGGGACCTCTTACGTAAAGTATACATGTTTAATTTATAGCCAAGGTGTTAACAATTCGGTCTACTACTACTTTAGCTGATAGCGGTCCACCAAACAGCCAAGCATCTCCACCCAATGGGAAAGTACGATTTTCATTAACAAATTCTAATCCATTCCAAACCTTATTATCCTTTAATTGGTTTTCATAAATATTATCGTTGTCCTGAACCACATATAGGTAATTTGCCTCTTCATATTTTGTCAACGCCTCTACATTCACGGTACTAAATCCATAAATTTCTAATTCCTCAGAAGTATGAACATTATTTAATCCGATTTTTTCAAGAATAACAGATGCAAGGGCATTTGGTGTAAATAAACGAATTTGAGGTGCTTGATTTGCGCTAAAGGCCTGCGTTAATAGAACATCCTGCGTTGACAAATTAGCACTATCAATGGCTGCCTTTGCTTCTAGGTATGTAGCTTCTAATTCTGCAAGTACTCGCTCCGCTTCGCTACTCTTTCCTACTGCCTTTGCAATTTCTCTGAAGGTAGACTCCATCTCATCATATTGATTGAAGTTTTCGTCAGTTGGATAAGGATCAAAGAAAACTGTTGGTGCAATTGATTCAAGTTCAGATTTAATTCCTTCATGACGGAATTTAATTGCAATTATTAAGTCTGGTTTAAGTTCTGCAATTTTTTCTAAACTAGGTTCTTGACGAGTGCCTACATCAACAACATTATCATCAAACTTTTCTTCGATTTGAACCCAATTATTATAATTTTGAATATCCGTAACGCCGATAGGTTGTACACCTACAGCTAATAAATCCTCAGCATAAGTCCATTCTAAAGCAACTACTCTTTTAGCAGTGACTTCCAACTCTACATCTCCTAATACACCAGCTATAGTTATTGCTTCGGCAACTTCCGAACCACCTTCATTTACATTGGATGTGTCTGTCGGTTGTGAACAAGCCACTAGTCCAAACGGTAGCACAAAAATACAGAAAATAGCGACTAATTTCTTCATAAAATATTGCTCCTCCTTGATAATAGTTGTATAATGAAATTAATTATCATTATCTTTAATCATTATAGATTCGCTATTATATTTTTGCAAGTCTTTTTTTACATTTTAATAAGCTTAATTGGAGGAGTTTTATATGAGTGATTCAATTGCCACAAAATCCTTATCCCTAGGATACAATGATACTTTGATTATAAAAGATTTGGACTTAGAGATTCCCAAAGGGGAAATTACAGTTTTTATTGGGGGAAATGGATGCGGAAAGTCAACGCTTTTACGTTCAATTGCCCGTCTATTGAAGCCGAAAACTGGAGCTGTAATGCTTAATGGAAAGGAAGTTGCCACTTTAGCTTCTAAAGAGATCGCAAAAAAGTTAGCGATTTTACCTCAATCCCCTACGGCTCCAGAAGGTTTAACCGTTTATCAATTGGTGAAGCAAGGTCGCTATCCTCATCAATCATGGCTAAAACAATGGACAAAAGTAGATGAGGAAAGAGTTGAAAATGCACTTTCTGTTACTAAACTAATTGATCTAAAGGATAGGTCCATTGATGAACTGTCTGGAGGGCAGCGCCAACGAGCTTGGATTGCCATGACTCTAGCCCAAAATACTGACATCATTCTACTAGATGAGCCTACTACATATTTAGATATGACACATCAAATAGAAATATTAGACCTATTATTTGAACTAAATGAACAAGAGCAACGGACAATTATTATGGTTCTACATGACTTAAACCTTGCCTGTAGGTATGCACATAATCTCATCGCTATTAAAAATGGTAGGATACATGCACAAGGAAAACCAGAGGAAATTATCAAAAGTGATGTGGTCCGACAGGTATTTAATATGGAGTGTGAGATAACAACTGACCCTTTATTTGGTACTCCTTTATGCATTCCTTTCGGGAAAGGAAGAATTGTTAAGTCTGCATAATTAGCTGTTACAAAACTCAAAAGTAAAACATTCCTAAAATTCTATCTTATGTGTATTTAGAAAATAGGAAATGCCTCTTTGTATTACTGAAAATACTTAGTTTGAAGAATAAAAACATGGAATAATATACATTATAAATAGGAATATGCATCGCATATTCCTATTCTAGGCTCTTTTTTCACTTTAGCACAAATTGTTTTTCTTTACCTTTAATGTTATCCAAAGCAATTATTCTGATTATATAGTCTAAGTCCTAGTCATTTTATCTTATCCGTCAATAGGTAATCGTATAATAAAAGTTGTACCTTTATTTACCTGGCTTTCAAATGAAATGGTCCCATTATGACTTTTTATACACTGTATAACCATAGTTAGACCTAAACCAGAGCCTTTAAAACAATCATTTTTGGTTGTAAAAAATGGGTCGAAAATTCTGTCCTTATCTATATTATTGATACCAATACCTGTATCAGAAAATCTCACTTCTACTTCATTATCCACTTCTTTAATAGATATGGTTAGTAACCCTTTACCTAACGGCTTCATAGCATGAAGTGCATTAATTGATAGGTTTAGAAATACTTGTTCAATCTGGCCAACATCTATTGATATTCTCTTTATCGGTGAATACTTTCTTTCAATAGTGATGTTATCTTGTACAAGTTCACTTTGTTGTAAACTAATAACTCTATCTACCACCGTACTAATATCTGTTAACTCTTTCTTTGGTACTGATGGCTTCGCTAGGCTTAGTAAATTCAACGCAATATTTTTACCTTGTTCACATTTAATAATCATCTTCTTAATTTTGTCTATATGTTTATCAGATATAGTGTTTTTATTTTGTTCAAATTCTAGTAAAAATAATTGAAGGTTCCCCATAATTACAGCAAGAATGTTGTTGAACTCATGGGACACACCCGCAGCAAGTTGACCTACAGCTTTCAAGTTTTCGGCATTTACAAGGTATTTCTGTAACCTTTTTATATGTGTAATATCAATCGATGATGTAGAGCAACCAATAATGTTTCCTTCAGAATCTCTTAAAGGTTCTGCAGTCACATCATAAGTTAATAGCCCCTCTGACAAAGGGAACTCTATCTCCTCTCTAAACCTTTTACCTATTTTAATTGTTTTTCTCTTTAACTCCATTAGTTTTAATATACCACCATTTGTGTCTAATTCATCATCACGCTTTCCAATCATATTCTCGGATAAATAATCAGAGTGTGCATTATGTATCCATATATACCTAAGTTCAAGGTCACAGAGTGCAACGATTATAGGTGAATCTTTAAGCGCTATCTCCAGACATTTTCTATTTAAACAAGATTTTCTAGCTAAATCTTCACTAAGGTTATTACAGTCAATAAATTCTGAGATTACACTATTTTCAAGTTTGTATGTATCCATATATTTTAGTCACCTCTTAATGTAAATGTTAGCAATTTGTATATTTATTCGACAATATGATTGTTTTTCCTTTAATTTATATTCGCCTCAAGAAACTCGCTAGACTGTGTAAATAAAATCATTCAACCATATTGAACTCTTATTTTACTAATACACAAAAAAGCTACCTCATTTAAGATTGACCCTATGTTCTCAAAAGAAGTGTTTTTTTAGATTAGAAAATTCTATACTTACCTCACTCACCAGTATTCTATCCTAAAAAAACTTAGAAGAAATTTTTTGCATACGAATTATTTTGAGTTAATTTTCAAATATAAGTTAGACCGTATCAAAATATGGGTATAATCAAATAAAGATTGGTTAGTCCTATCTTGCCAATCTTTATTGGAAAAAAGTAATTCAATCTGGGAGGGATAAAAATGTTTAATGCCTTAGATATTATGACCACTTCAGTTGTTAGTGTTAGAGCAGATAACACTCTTGAAGACGTAGTACAGATCTTAGCTAAAAAAAGAATAAGTGGGCTTCCTGTTGTGGATGAAGAAAATAAAGTAATTGGTATGATATCAGAAAAAGATATTATTGATTATGCCAGTGAACTACATGCCATACGAACAATTAATTCTTCAGCTTGGGTTTCACCGCATTTCGATGTTTCATTTATTTCATCCTATAAAAAGGGTTTCGAACGACTTTCGAAAACAAATGTCGAAAAAGTTATGACTACAAAACTAGTGATTGCGGAAGAAAATACCTCTATTGAAGAAATTGCTAAACTGATGACTAAGAAAAAGGTGAATCGTATACCAATTACGGATAATACTGGTGCACTTATTGGTATTATAACTAGAACAGATCTCATAAACTACTATGCATCACTTTAGACCTCTACTTCATACTAATAATTGAGTCTATTATCTTATATACAAAATAAATCCTTATTTAATTGCAAGGGGTCCCTGTAGAATTTATCTTCTTTCTGGGACCCTTTATTCTAGTTTATGTTTATAAAGCCCGTCGCACTGAAAATTAATTCTTTTTTACCACATACGTAATTGATATATTATATTTTTTTGTGCTTTTTTGAATATCTCTGCTTCATCTCTATTATAAAAAATAACTAAATTATAATCGTCTTCCCAATAAATATCTATACACTCCGATCCACTTCCTCCAAATATGTTTCCTGACATATTATCTAATTTTTCATTTTTCTTTAAATATATTTTTCAATATGAACATTTAAATAATTTTTGCATAAAACATCAGTATTTTGAATCGCATTTCTAAATTAATTTACACCTATTAATACATTTTAATTTTATAAAAGCAATAATGTTCCATGAATAAAAAGAAGCAAATATAACAAAAATAACTATGTTACCAAATAAATTTGTGGAGGTATATTCTATGGCAAAAAACAAGTATAAGGAAAAACATCAAGCGATGCCTGTTGAGAATCAAGACACTGCTGCTTGGGCAAATACTCATGAAATGAAAGCCGTATCTCAAGTAAATATTCCTGATGAAGTTCAAGTTAGAAATGCGAAAGAATATGTTGACACTAATGAAAAATAATCTAGTAGTAAGAAAACAGGATAACTAATCCTGTTTTCTTGCTTTATAGCACCTCACTTACATTGACTTATCTACTGGTAAAAACTTTCTTACCAACGTACATTGCCGCACCACAATCCAGTGTTTCTTTCCTTACATATCATTCAATTATCAAACAATAGTTTTTAGATTTTATCTCAACCATTAACTAAATAAAATCCCTCAAAAATAGAATAAAGGGAGAGCTAAAGCCCTCCCTCAGTGTTAATTAAAACAATTCATTTTCTGCTAAACTCTTATATCTTCTATATCTGTCATTTGCATGTTGTTCTGCAATATCATACATTTCATCTGCAATCTCTGGGAATACATTTTTAAGTTGTGAGTATCTTATTTCTCCGTTTAAGAAGTCTCTATAATTACCCTTAGGTTCTTTAGAATCAAGAATAAATGGATTTTTTCCTTCTTTTCTTAATTCAGGATTAAATCTATATAGATGCCAATATCCGGCCTCTACTGCCCTATGTTCTTCCATAATACTAGTTCCCATACCTGTCTTAATACCATGGCTTACGCAAGGTGAATACGCAATTATTAGAGATGGTCCTTTATAGCTTTCAGCCTCTCTAATAGCCTTCAATGTATGATTCATATCAGCACCCATAGATATTTGAGCTACATAAACATGTCCGTATGTCATTGCAATAAGGCCTAGATCTTTCTTTCTAATCTTTCTTCCTCCTGCAGCTAGTTTTGCAACAGCGCCAACTGGAGTTGATTTTGAGCTTTGTCCACCTGTATTTGAATAGATTTCAGTATCCATTACAAATATATTTACGTCATCGCCCATAGCAAGAACGTGGTCTACTCCACCAAAGTCAATATCATATGACCATCCATCTCCTCCTAATGCCCAGAAAGATGGCTTAATTAGATAATCTTTCTTATTAATTATCTCCTCTATACTACTATTACCTTTGTAATCGTAATTCTCTAAAGCTTTTAGGACTTTCTTCGTTGCACGTTTAGATCCTTCTCCATCGTACATATTCTCAAGCCACTCTTTAAAAGCATCCTTAACATTAGAGTCTATTGATGTGTTTACTGATTCCTCCATCAACTGACGTAGTTTTTCTCTTACTTGCGTTGAACCAAGATACATACCATAGCCAAACTCCGCAGCATCTTCAAATAAAGGGTTTATCCATGCTGGTCCCTTACCTTCTGCATTAGTAGTGTAGGCTACAGATGGTGCATATGCTCCCCAAATAGACGAACACCCTGTTGCATTAGATATCATCATTCTATCTCCAAACAATTGGGTAAGTAACTTAATATATGGTGTTTCTCCACATCCAGGACAAGCTCCATTGAATTCTAGTAAAGGTCTTACAAATTGGCTTCCTTTAACTGTATTAATATCGACTAGATTATCCTTATCTGTAACTGTTGTGGCAAACTCCCAATTTTCTGACTCGTTTTCAATTTCCTGTTCATTAGGTTTCATTATTAGCGCTTTACCTTTTGCTGGACATATATCAGCGCAGTTAGCACATCCCGTACAATCCAGTGGAGCAACTTGTACGCGGTAGTGTAAATGTTCTATTTCCTTGCCAACAGCCTTTTTAGTTTTGAAAGTATCTGGTTTTTTAGCATATTCCTCTTCATTCAGTAGGAAAGGTCTAATGGTTGCATGAGGACAAATATATGAACATCTACCGCACTGGATACACTTATCAATTTGCCATTCTGGTATCATTGGAGCTATTCCACGTTTTTCATAAGAAGTAGTTCCAAGTGGGAAAGTACCATCCTCCATTCCCTTAAAAGTACTAACAGGTAGTTCGTCACCCTCATGTCTTGCCATTGGTCTTTGAATATTTTTAACATAATCCGGTTCTTCTTTTATTGGTAACTTTTCTTCTTTAGCATCCTTCCAAGAAGAAGGCACTTCGACTTTAACAAGATTTTCAATAGATTTATCAATAGCTTTTATATTCATATCGACAATAGTTTGACCTTTTTTGCCATACATCTTCTCAATAGAATTTTTAAGATATTTTAATGCATCTTCTACAGGAACAATATTAGCCAATTTAAAGAAGGTTGCTTGCATTATCATATTAATTCTATTTCCTAAACCTAGCTCAGAGGCAATTGCCATAGCATTAATAGTATAGAATTTTATATCATTTTGTGCTATATATTTTTTTAGTGGAGCAGGTAGTTTTTCTTCAAGTTCCTCTTTACTCCAAGGACATGTAAGTACAAATGTTCCGTTCTTTTTCAACCCTTTTAATATATCATACTGATAGATGAATGAATTATTGTGACAGGCTACATAGTCTGCTGTGTACACAAGGTAAGGAGATCTAAGAGGCTTCGGACCAAACCTTAAATGTGAAACAGTAGTTCCTCCGGATTTTTTACTATCATAAGAGAAATATGCTTGTACATGCTTGTCTGTATTATCACCGATAATCTTAATCGCTGTCTTGTTAGCTCCAATAGTACCATCAGAACCAAGACCCCAAATTCTACAACTAATAGTACCCTCAGGAGTAGTATCAATTATTCCCTCTTCAGGTAAAGATGTATGAGTTACATCATCTACAATCCCTATAGTAAACCCATCTTTAGGGTTGTTTTCCTTAAGATTTTTAAATACAGATAATATTTGAGAAGGTCTTGTGTCCTTAGATGAAAGACCATATCTTCCTCCGACAATTAAAGGAGCATTACCGGAATAGTTTTTAAATGCCTTAAGAACATCTAAATATAATGGCTCAGCTAAAGAACCAGACTCTTTTGTTCTGTCCAACACAGCAATTCTTTTAACAGTCTTAGGGATAACGTTAAGGAAATGAGTTTCAGAGAATGGTCTGTATAAACGTACTCGTACAGCTCCAACCTTTCCTCCCTTACTATTTAAATAGTCCACCGTCTCATCTATAGTATCACTGGCTGACCCCATAGCAATAATAACATGCTCTGCATCCTCTGCTCCATAATACTCAAATAACTTATAACTTCTACCAGTAACTTTACCTACTTTGTCCATGTAGTCTTGAACAATACCAGGTACTGCATCATAGAATGGGTTAGTTCCTTCTCTTTGTTGGAAATAGATATCTGGGTTTTGTGTTGTACCCCGCGCTACTGGATGTTCCGGACTTAGAGACCTATTTCTAAACTCCTCAATAGCCTTATGATCAACAAGTTTTTTAATATCTTGATACTCTAATACATCAATTTTTTGATATTCATGGGAAGTCCTAAAACCATCAAAAAAGTGTATAAATGGAACTCTGGAACTAATAGCTGAAAGATGAGATATCACACCAAGATCCATTACTTCCTGTACATTTGAAGATGCTAATAACGCAACACCTGTTTGGCGGCATGCCATAACATCTTGATGATCACCATAAATGGATAATGCATGAGATGCTATCGATCTTGCGGCAACATGAAGAACCCCTGGTAGAAGTTCCCCAGCCATCTTATAGAGACTAGGAATCATCATAAGTAGTCCTTGGGCTGATGTGTATGTGGACGCTAAGGCACCAGATTGGAGTGATCCTCTCATTGATGATACAGCTCCAGCTTCTGATTGCATCTGTACAACCTTAACAGGTTGGTCGAAGATATTTTTCTTACCATGGGCTGACCACTCGTCAACCCCTTCAGCCATCGATGTAGATGGTGTTATAGGGTATATTGCTGCTACCTCTGTCAATGCATAAGACGCGTAAGCCGCAGCCTCATTACCGTCCATTGTTTGTAATTTTCGCATAACAAAACTCTCCTTGCTATAGTTTGATTTTTTGTTTCTTAAGTTAATTTTTTGTTACTTTAGCTTTATTATTCCAATATATAAAGTAAACATACAACACACTATCACAAAAATATTCTCACAGAAAAAAGCTCTAATTATACATTTGAAAAGTCTCTAATAATCTAAAGTACTTTAATTCTTATTTATTAACAAATCGCCCATGCTCTGGCTTTGCAATTTCATTAAAATGATTAACTAGTAATTCTAAATGCCGTTTTAACTCTTCCCCTTTTAACGGTTTTCCATGGCTTGGAACTACTAATGCAGGTTCTAGTTCTCTTAACTGCTTTACAGATTTTTCCGCTGTTTCCCAATCCGTAGTCAAGTATTTTGGTGGCCCACCAATTTGTTCTTTATGCATAACTACAGATAATAGTGACTCCTGTTTTGTAGTTGTAAATGCATCTCCTACAATAAGCACACGATCTTTTTGACGAAATAGAGAAATATGTCCCTCCGTATGACCAGGTGTGTGCAACCATTTCCATCCCGGCATACCGGGTACACTTCCGTCACCAGGAAGAGCCACAGCATGAAAGCTTATATCAATACTTGTATGTGGAAATGTTGGTGACATCTTTGAGACCATACCCTCATC
>Ga0194137_10000471_pt1 | contig 27260 bp, 29 predicted proteins | sample TARM_MetaG_T3_14_FD_134025 | JGI IMG/M metagenome (GOLD analysis project Ga0194137, IMG submission 134025) | Freshwater microbial communities from Pennsylvania, USA, analyzing microbe dynamics in response to fracking - TARM_MetaG_T3_14 (version 2) | ecosystem: Environmental > Aquatic >... | reverse complement strand
CCGCCGGCGAGCATGAGTCGGTGCTCGGTGAGCCGGTCGCTGTCGGCCGAGGGCTCCAGCGCGTAGTGCTTGGCCCAGGGGGTTGCCGCGGCCTCGAGACGCACCGCTTCCGGCGCGTTGCTCGAGGACATGCCCTCGCGGCTGGCGCCGCTGCCGTGGAGGAAGTCCTGCCAGTCGGTATCGGTCAGCGGCGCGGGCCACCAGCGGCTGGCCAGCAGTTCGCCGTCTTTCCAGTGTTGCGCCTCGAAGCCCTCGGCGGCGGCGACCAGGCGCAGCCCCTCGGCCAGCGCGGGTTGGGCGAGAGTCTCGGGCAGGAGCACACAACGCTCGGGGGTCAGGCCTTGCGCCAGCAAGTGCTGTTGCGCGGCGTCGGCATCCCAGGCGATCGCCAGGCCACCCTGTGCGGTCAGCACCAGCCGTGCGGCGGCGTGATCAAAGGGCTTCCAGGCGGCGGCCTGCAGGCGCAGCGCAGCCAGCCGCTCGGGCACCGGAATACCCGCCAGGCGGAACCAGCGCAGGCGGCAGCGGCTGCGCGCCACCAGCACAGTGGTACGGGCCCAGGGGCTGCGGGTCGGGGAGGCATCGAAAGCGTCAAGGCGCAGGATGGCTGGCCGCTGCGGCGTTGGAATCGGGAGCCACGTAAAGGGGAAACGCGAGAGCTGGGGGAGCTTCATGAGGTGAGGAGAGCCGCGTCGCGCTGTGCTGTTGAGTGATGACCCACGGGCCAAGCTCCCCTGCGGGCGTCAACTTGGCATTGTACTCAAGGGCCCTAGGTAGACCCGGGGCCCAGACGGTGATGCGGGCATCCAACCCAGGCGCAAGAATGAGCTCGTCACTGTCCAGCGGCAGGCCAGTGAGACGCTGGGCCGAGCGGCCATCGTGCAGTTGGTCCAGCCGTCGCAGATTGAGCAACAGGTCGATCTGGCCGGGGTTGGCGGTTGGCAGCAGCGCGCGCAGCACCTCGGGCGACGCGGTGGCCGGGTTGATCTGGCCGTTGATTTGCACGCCAAAGAGGCGGGCGAGGCGCGCCAGCCGCTTGGGGTCGTCGCGCCATAGCGGCATGCCCTCCAGCTCGCGCACGCTCAGCAGCCAGTCGTTGCGGGGGGCGGGCAGGCCCAGGGCGTGGTACTCGGCAGCCTCTGCGCCGTTCAGTCGCTTGAGGTTGTCAGTGTCGATGTAGTCGTCAAGCACGTCGATCATGGCCTGCGCGCGCTGCAGCGGCACGCCGTCCTGCACCAGCAGCGCCAGCAACACGCGCCGATCCGCCACATTGAGCGAGAGCAGGCTGCGGCCGTCCGTCACCGTGAGCACGGCCCCCTCGGGCGTCTGGTAGCGCTGGCCGTCGTGGCGCAGCTGGGCCAGCACCGTGCCGCGGCCTGCCGGCATCAGCGGCCGCGTGGCGTTCCAATACAGGGTGGCTGCCAGGGCGCTGGCAGAGGCCGCGCGTGCTTCGGCGAACTGCGTGAAGTCAAGGGCATTGCGCCGCAACTCGTCATTGCGCTGGGCAAAGCGCTGCGCCACATAGGCCATCACCGCCAGGGCGGCCAGCACCATCAGCAGCACGTAGCCACCCTGCGCGCGGCGTGCTGGTTGAGTTTGAGGGCGGCTGCCTCTCACAGCTTCTCCCACTGCACGAGGCTCGGGCGGCCCGGTTCGGTGACGGAGACCGCGCTGACCAGTGGCCCTCCAGCCTCGGGGCCGAGGTCGAGCCACACGGCGCGGGGCAGGCGCGGCAGGGCGGCACGGGCGGCACGCAACAGATCGTCGTCGTTGGCGACCTGTGAAGCCGTGAACTCCGGCGCCAGCGGCCAGTGGTCCTGCCATTGACCACTGAAGTCGAGGTAGCGCAGGCTGCCGGCGCGGCCATGCCAGCTCAACAGCTCAATGCGGCGTCCCTCCGGCTCGACGCGCTGGCCGAGGTCTGCGCCGGCTGCGGCCAGCTTGTCAGCCAGGATGAGCCGATGGGTGTCGCCACTAGAGTCTGACTCGATGCGCAGCACGACCTCGGCTGAACGCAGACCCGGCAGATTCAGCGCCTCGGCACTCGCGAGTGTCAGTTGATGCTCGTCGCCGACGAAGCGGCGGGGTGCGCCAAAGGTCTCGGGAAGCGCGGCTTCGATGAGCCCGCGCACCCACTCGCGACGAACCGTACCCAGTTGCCCCTCCACGCCCGAACTTTGCATCAACTGCTCGACCCTCGATACCTGGTGCATGGCCTGCCAGATCACGGCGGACACCATCGCCAGCAGGCTCAGCGTCACCAGCATTTCGAGGAGGGTGAAGCCGCGGTCGCAGCCCGCCCCGGCGTAGCGGCTCATCGCGGCCTCCCGGCAGGTGCCGCCGGCCCTGCGGGCGCGGGGACCGCGGCGTACATGGCGGGCTTCCAGCCAGCGACTTGCTGCTGCCACTGAGCTACCAGGCCCGTGTCGAGTCGCGTGATGCTGGCCTGCACGCGGTACAGGCCCAGCAGCCAGCGGGGCGTGAGGTTGCCGCCGTAGGTGTCTTCCGGGCGCATCGGCTCGACGAGCGTGGAGCGCCATTGCAGCCGCAGGCCGCCCTGCTCGAGTTCACCCTCGGGCTCTGCCGCCGGGTTCAGGGTCGCCAGCCAGGCCACACCCTCGGTGTGCAACTGGGCCCGAACCTGCGCATCCTTCAGCCGGCTGGCGGTCGCCAGGTTCTGGCTGATCCAGCTGAACAGTACCAGGCCAGCGCTGGCCAGGATCACCAGCGCCACCACTACTTCCAGCAGGGTGAAGCCGGCGCTGAGACGGCGGCCCCGTGGCGCACGAGGCGTCAGCGGCGGCTGGTTCTGGAACTGCACCGGATGACGGATCTGCCCGCTCAGAGGATGGCGCACGCACAGGCGCAAACGAAGACGCATGTCAGATGCCGCCGCGGACACGGCCAGTGACCGGCTCGATGGTCCAGCGCTCGCGCTGGCCGGCGCGGCGCAGCTCGAGGGTGCCACCGCCGGCCGCGCCGGTGGCGGTGTAGATCAAGGGCTCGGAGAGCACGAGCTCGACGCCGGTAGGCGCTCCGGGCACGGCGGCCAAGAGCCTTGCAGCGTCGACCTGCTGTCCTTCGCCGTTCAGGAATGTGCGCACCGGCAGCGCCTCCAGATGGGCGCGCAGGTCCGCGCGCCATCCGCGCTCCTGCACGCTGTCCAGCCATCCGGAGAGGCGCGGCAGTGCAATGCCGGTGGCCAGCGCCATCAGGGCGAGCACCACGAGCATCTCGAGCAAAGTGAAGCCACGCGAATGCCGCCGGGTCCGCATGAAGCTCTCATGGGCATCAGGCTGGCGAGAGGCTGACGTCATGCGATCCGAGAGATCAAAGCAAAGAAGTCTCAATGGCGCCAGAAGGGACAGGCTCGATGACGGAGGGGGCCTGCCACGCCCGGCGCACCAGGCTCAGTTCGGCGGCAGAACGCCGATGTCGGCCGCGTCGCCCTCACCACCTGGCTGACCGTCTGCACCGAGCGAGTACAGCGCGAAAGGCTGTCCGTCGCGTCCCGGCACAGAGTACTGATAGGGCTTGGACCAGGGGTCCAGAGGCACGGCTTCGTCGAGGTAAGGGCCTCGCCAGCGCGAGGCCAGGGCCGGGTCGGCAGGTGGCTTGTTCAGCAGGCTCAAGCCTTCCTGAACGGTCGGGTAGCGGCCGATGTCAAGCCGCAGGTTTTCGACAGCGCCGCGCAGCAGCTTGATTTGGGTGACGGCAGTGGTCACCCGGCCCTGGTCAACCTTCTTGAAGAGCCGCGGGCCCACGAGGCCGGCGATCAAGCCGATGATGGCGAGCACGACCAGCATCTCGAGCAGGGTGAAACCGCCACTGCGAGAGCGCAGGCGAACGGATGGAGCAAAAGGTGTCATGGTGTTCTGGAGGGCCGCAGCCGACGCGAGGCGCCCGAGTGTAAGACACGGGCGCGGCCCGGTCGGCACGGTGAATCGGCCATGAAAAAAGGCGCACCGAGGTGCGCCTTTCGCGATAGACAGCCGCCGAAGCGGCTCTCGATCAGTACGTGCTGTTCGCGTACGGACGCTCCAGAGCGATGTAGCCAGCCGACAGACCGTTGACGGCCTGCTGGTACACGCCCTTCACCTTGCCAGCAGCGGAGTTGATCGTGAACACGATCGAACCGCGCTTCACAGCGCCGTTGGGAGCCGTGAACGTGCAGATGTCGGAAGCATTGAGCGCGGTCGTACCCGCATCCAACGAACCCGTGATCTTCGCGCCCGGAACCACGGTCACTGCACCGTTCGGGTTGGAGGTCGGCTCGGCGTAGCAAGTGGCCGAGTACTTGGCCGACGTACCAAGGTTCTGGAAGAAGAACCGGGTGAAGTTGCCGCCGCTGTTGTCGTTGTTGAAGAAAGCCGTCGCCAGCTGGATGGCGTTGGCCTTCCAGGTCCACCACGAAGCATTGTTACCGATGGATTCGGCAGCGTTGACCGTCGGGTTGGCAGAGCCAGACACCTGGAAGACGCGCTGAGTACCCAGCGATTGCGTAGCCGCAGTGGCCAGCTGAACGCGAACGTTGGTGGCACCCGTCGCGACCAGCTGAGCGCCGGTCAGCGTGAAGGCAGCCGTCGACGAGGCGTTGTTCGGCGTGAAGGTCACGGTCGGAGCGATGACGGCACCGTTACCAGCAACGGTCACGGCGCTGGCGCCGGAGCCGTTACCAGCAGCGAAGTTGGTCACCAGGCCGGAGTAATCGCCCGTCACCGTCAGCGTCACGTTCGTCACCGTGTTGGCGGCGTTGGCGGCGGTGGTGCCGTTTGCGACGACATAGCCGGCAGCCACGTTGACGCTGAAGTTAGCGTAGGTGGTGACGGTGTCGTCGTTGACCGTGCTGGTCTGACCAACGCCAGCACCAGCCACGAAACCGAACAGCGGGCTGTTGCCGCTGTTGAAGTTCACGTCGGCGGTCGTGTGGGTGTCGGCACCAGCGAACAGCGTCACGATCTGGGTCGAGGTAGCAACCGTGGCCGTGATGTCAGCGGAATTGTCGATGCGGGCGGTTTCGCCCGGGTCGGCCAGATTCACGACGACCGACAGGTTCGTGCCGCTACCCAGGGCGTGGTTGCTCACCGTCAGGTTGGCCAGCGAGATGGTGTCGCCGACGTTCACCGCGTTGGCGACGTTCGCCACGGTCACGTCATATGCGCACTCCGAAGCCGATTGACGCTTGACAGCCAGCGTGATGTTGGGGTTCGAAGTGGTGACATTCGCGCCGGAGGGGCACGTACCGCTGAAAGCGGTGGTCGAACCAGAAGGCACCTTCACGATGATCGTGTAGTTCTGATTGGCAGCGCGACCGACACCCATCGTGTAGGTGATGAGGGGGATCGTCACCGGCGACGTGTTGGTCACTGCCTCGAGGGCAAACTTGATCGGCGCGGCCGGCGCGGTCACCGTACCAGCCATTGCACCCGACGCGGCGCAGGCCGTAGCGGCAGCGGCAGCGAGGACCTTGTAGTTGAAGCTCTTCATCTTTATGAACCTTCCGGATCGTTGTTGCAACAATTAACCATAGATAGCAAGCCGGCAGCCTTGAGGGCGCCGCGTTGGGTCGATGCCGAGGCCCTGTTGCCAGGATCCCGCAGCCACCAAAAACGGCGACCGCTGCGTCGACGCAAAGCCACCGCCTTGCCTCCCCTACCTTGCCACTTTCACCATAGGTAGACCGTGAGCCCAGCAGGTTGGCCGAAAGCATAGCAGACAAAATTTATGCGAAAGCGCAGCTGCAACGAGTGTGGCTCGGGGTTTGCCCCAGCAACGTTGTAGCAAAACGTCATTGACAGCACGGCGGTTTTGACCGCGCGACCGGGTTCTGCCGCGCGCACTACCCGCGCGGCCTTGACCAGGGCGACCCATACAATTCGCGCCCCCTGCCATCCGTCTTTGATGCCCTCTTGCACGCAATCAATGGGCCCGGCTCTCTCCTCAATGAACGCTGACGCATGACCACCAGCCCCGCAGTTCCACTCACTGTTGACCAAATCATTGACGAGTTGGAACGAGCCGTCTTCCAGAGGCGGACTCCTGACGCGACCAAGCTACTGATCGAACTCCTGAAGGCCATCACCGGGGCTCGTACTCCCACTGGCATCCTTCCTCTGGGTACGCCGCCGGAGCGCAGGCGCGCTGCTTACACGCGCATCGCAGCAATGATCTCGGCGTTGATCTGCAGCCCCGACTTTCAGCTGGAGATGGGTCAGATCGACTTCATTTCATCGCTCAAGCCGGTGCTCGAGGCGATCTTCGAGCTCAGTGGCTATGGCGGGCCGGAACATCTGCTGCAGTACGTGGGCAAGCCGAACGAAGACGGCACCAGGACGCTGCACGGCGTCCAGGTGTTCGTCCTGAGCTTGTTCTACTCGCTGGACAACCTGCCGCCTGAGCTCTTGCAGGGGGTTGTTCACCTACCGCCGAACCAATTGCTGCCCCTGTACGCTGGCTGGTTTGCGTCCCCGTTTGTCCATCACCCACGAGGCGAGCAAAACCGGGCAGTGTTGATCGAGAACAGCTCAAAGATCGAGACCGCCTATCCCACGTCCGCAGGTATCGGGGCCGTCAACACGGCCTGGATGCATTGCAGCTACGCGGATCATCCTGACAAGCATCAAGTCAAGCGCAGTCTGAACGAGATCTGGCGCAGATTGGCAGGCGGCAGCGGGCTGAAGTCGAACCACGCCCCACGCACACAGGCCGAGCGCCCCACCGTGGTGATTCTCGCGGAGCGCATGCTGAGCGGGCACGCCATGCAGCGCTCCTACGCGAAGAGCATCCAACAGTTGCGCCAGAGGTTCCGCACCGTCTGCGTGGCAGTACTCGGTCAATTCTCAGAGGAGCTTCAGTCCGAGTTCGACGAGGCGATCGTGCTACCCGGCTCCATGAACATCAAGGACATTGGCGCACGCCTGGTGAAGCTGCAGCCAGACATCATTTACTACCCGAGTCTTGGCATGTCCGAATGGACTCAAATGACGGCGAATTTCCGCTTCGCACCGATTCAGCTCATGACCCTCGGACATCCCGCGCCGGCGATGTGCGACACGATGGACTACTCCCTGGTTCAAGCCGGACATGGAGAGGCGGCGAAGGAATTTGGCAACAAGGTCATCGAGAGAAAAGCCTGGGGCCACTTTGCACCGTTTGATGAGGCAATTTCCTTTGACATGCCCAAACAGCCATTCGAGGACGGCCGCATCCATGTCGCCGTGAACAGCTCTCTGATGAAGCTGTCGCCTCGGTTTCTCAGCCTGTGCGAACGAATTGAAGCCGAGGCCAAGAGACCTGTGCATTTCCATTTCTTCGCCAGCGCCACGGGCGTCATGTTCGACCGGATCAGTCAGGTGTTTGAGAGCCGCTTCCGGCATTTCACGCTCGAGCCGGCGCGCAGGTACCAAGCCTTCCTTCAAAGATTGAACGACTGCGACCTCGCGTTGGCGGCCTTCCCTTTCGGCAACACCAACAGCACGGTCGACACCTGCCTGCTGGGCGTCCCGACCGTGGCCTACTACGCCAACGAGGTGCTGAGCATCGGTGACCGCGACGTGATGCGCATGGTGGGGCTGCCGTCCTGGCTGGTGGCCGACAACGACGAAGACTACTTCCAGACCGCTATGAAGCTGATCCACGACGACGACGCTCGCCGGGGCATCGTGGACCAGTTGAAGTCGATGGACGTGAAGGCCAAGCTCTTCCAGCCGCCGCGCCCCGAGGACGAGACCGAATTCGTCGACGCGTTCTGGTGGATCTACCAGAACCACGAAGCCCTGCAAGCCAGCTCCCAACATCTGCTGAAGGTCGGCGAACCCATCCCCGCCTGAAATCCATGAGCCAGAAACCCATCTACGTCACCCAGCCCTACCTGCCGCCGCTCGAGGAGTTCCTGCCCTATCTGCAGAAAGTCTGGGACAGCAAGTTCCTGACCAACAGCGGACCTATGCACCAGGAATTCGAGAAGGCGCTGGCTGAATACCTGGGGGTGCCGCAGGTCGCGCTGTTCTCCAACGCCACGCTGGCGCTGGTGACGGCGCTGCAGTCCTTGCGCATCACCGGCGAGGTGATCACGACGCCCTACTCCTTCGTGGCGACGGCGCACTCGCTGCTGTGGAACGGCATCAAGCCGGTCTTCGTGGACGTGGACCCGGTGAACTTCAACCTGGATCCTTCGAAGATCGAGGCCGCCATCACGCCGCAGACGACGGCCATCATGCCGGTGCACTGCTATGGCCACCCCTGCGATGTCGACGCCATCCAGCGCATCGCCGACACCTACAACCTCAAGGTCATCTACGACGCGGCGCATGCGTTTGGCGTGGACTGCCACTGTGGCAGCGTGCTCAACCATGGCGACCTCTCCATCCTGAGCTTCCACGCGACCAAGGTGTTCAACACTTTCGAGGGCGGCGCCATCATCTGCAAGGACGCCAAGACCAAGCTGCGCATCGACCAGCTGAAGAACTTCGGCTTCGTGGACGAGACCACGGTGGTGGCCCCGGGCATCAACGGCAAGATGAGCGAGTTCAACGCTGCCCTTGGCCTGGTGCAGCTCAAGCATGTCGACGACGCGCTGCGCGAACGCGGTCAAGTGGACGCGCGCTATCGCTCGGCCCTGGCGGAGGTGTCAGGCATCACCTGCGTGCCCGCGGGCCCGGCACAGCACAAGAACTATTCGTATTTCCCGGTGCTGGTCACGCCGGACTATCCGCTCAGCCGTGACGAGCTGTATGCCAAGCTGCGCCAGCACAACATCTATGCGCGCCGCTATTTCTACCCGCTGATCAGCAGCTTCCCGATGTACCGGGCCCTGCCTTCTGCCGCCCCGGCCAACCTGCCGGTCGCCACGCGCGCCGCCGAGCAGGTGCTGTGCCTGCCCATCTACCCGGGCCTGACGCCCGAGCAGCAGGACGAGATCGTCGGCATCATCCGCGACCAGGCAAGGTAAGGCCCATGCGGCTGGCCATCATGCAGCCCTACTTCCTGCCCTACATCGGCTACTGGCAGCTGATGGGGGCGGTGGATGCCTTCGTCGTCTACGACCGCATCAAGTACACCAAGAAGGGCTGGATCAACCGCAACCGCATGCTGCAAAACGGCGATGCGGCCACCTTCTCGCTGCCGCTGGCCGCGGGCTCGGACCAGCTCATGGTCTGCGAGCGCGAGCTGGCGCCCAGCTTCGACCGCCGCAAGCTGCTGGCGCAATTCGAAGGTTGCTACCGCAAGGCGCCGCAGTTCGAGGCGATGCGCCCCTGGCTGCAAGATCTGGTGCTCGACCCGGCCAACAACCTGTTCGACTACCTCTGGCGGTCCATCGTCAAGACGCGCGACCAGCTCGGCCTGACGACGCGCCTCATCGTCTCGTCCGAGGTGCAGCACGACGAGAACCTGAAGGCCCAGGACAAGGTGCTGGCCATCTGCAAGGCCCTGGGCGCAACCACCTATGTCAACGCCATCGGCGGCCTGGAACTCTATGAGCGCGAGGCTTTCGCGTCCGAGGGCATCGAGCTGAAGTTCCACAAGGCCAGATCCTTCGAGTACGCCCAGTTCGGGAACGCCTTCGTGCCCTGGCTGTCCGTCCTCGACGTGCTGATGTTCAACCCTGCCACGGTCGTCGACGACGCCGTGCGCCACCAGTTCGACCTGTTGTGACCTCCTACCGCTGGACCAAGCTGGGCCGCCCCTTCGTGCCCCAGCAGATCGAGGGCCGCCCCTGGCTGCGCAGCTTCGCGCAGGCCCCCCACACCCTGCTGCTGGAAGACCGCATTCGCGTCTACTTCTCCTGCCGGCCCGAGCCCGATGCGCGCGGCCAGTTCGTCAGCTATTCGGCTTGGGTGGACCTGGACCGCCGCGACCCGCTGCGCGTGATTGACATGGCCGACGAGCCCATCCTGCCCCTGGGCGGCCTGGGCTGCTTCGACGAGTTCGGCACCTATCCGGTCTCGGTCATCCAGCAAGGTGAGGTACTGCGCGCCTACTACGCCGGCTGGACCCGCTGCGAGTCCGTGCCCTTCGATACCGCCATCGGCACGGCCATCAGCCGCGATGGCGGCAAGACCTTCCAGCGCGAGGGTGACGGTCCCGTGCTGGCCGCCAGCCTCAACGAGCCCTTTGTCATCAGCGGCCCCAAGATCCGCCGCTTCGGCAACCAGTACCAGCTGTTCTACATCGCCGGGCGCTGCTGGAAGATGGTCGACGGCCGCGCCGAGCCGGTCTACAAGATCCGCATGGCCACGTCCGACGACGGCCTGAACTGGCAGCGCGAGGACCGCGACCTCATCGAGAGCCGCATCGAGGTCGACGAGGCCCAGGCCAGCCCCGACGTCTTCGAGGCCAACGGGCGCTTCCACATGTTCTTCTGCTACCGCCACAGCGCGGGCTTCCGCGGCAAGGAGAAGGGCTACCGCATCGGCTACGCCTCCAGCACCGACATGAAGCACTGGACGCGCGACGACGCCAAGGCCGGCCTGGAGCTGTCCGAGGAAGGCTGGGACAGCGAGATGCTGGCCTACCCCCACATCTTTCAGGTCGATGGCGTGACGTACATGGCCTACCTTGGCAACGGCGTCGGCCGCGAAGGCTTCGGCATCGCGCGCCTCGAGGGCGAGCTGTGATGCACTGGCGCAAGTTCGGCCGCATCTTCAACCCCTTCGAGCACGAGCTGCCAGGGGCCGGCGCCGGCTTTGCGCAATCGCCGCAGGCCGTCGTCTTCGAAGATTTCGTCCGCATCTATTTCTCGACGCGCGCCAAGGGCGTAGACGGCAAATTCCTCAGCCAGGTCGCCTTCGCCGACTTCAGCAAGGACTTGCAGCAGGTGTTGCGCGTCAACACCGAGCCGGTGCTGGCGCTGGGCGGCCTGGGCTGCTTCGACGAGCACGGCATCTTCCCCTTCAGCCCCACGCCGGTCGGCAACGAGATCTGGGCCTACACCACCGGCTGGTCCCGGCGCGTGGCCGTGTCCGTCGAGACGGCCGTGGGCCTGGTCATCAGCCGCGATGGTGGCGCGACCTTCGAGCGCGCCGGCCCCGGCCCCGTGCTCGGCCCCAGCATCCATGAGCCCTGCCTGGTCGGCGATGCCTTCGTGCGCCGCTTCGACGGGCGCTTCCATATGTGGACCATGTTCGGCACCGGCTGGAAGCACTTCCCCGGGGAGGCCGCGCCCGACCGCATCTACAAGATCGGCCATGCCAGCTCGCTGGACGGCATCCACTGGACCAAGGACGAAGGCCGGGCCCTGGTGCCCGACCGCCTCGGTCCCGACGAATGCCAGGCCCTGCCGGCCGTCATCCGTGTCGGCCAGCGCTACCTGATGGTGTTCTGCTACCGCGAGGCCCACGGTTTTCGGACCGACCCGTCGCGGGGCTACCGCCTGGGCCAGGCCTGGTCCGACGACCTCGTCAACTGGGCCCGCGCCGACGACCTGCCCCGCTTCGAACTTGAGGCGGGCGCCTGGGACGGCGACATGGTCTGCTATCCGCATCTGACGGAAATCGACGGCCGCATCGTGCTGCTCTACAACGGCAACGCCTTTGGCCGAGAAGGCTTCGGCGCCGCGGTGCTGGAAGGCGCATGAATTACCGGCTCGACAGCGTCGGCGCAGATGCGCTGCTGGCCCATCTGCGCGCCGCCGATGCCAGCTTCGCGCCGCCGCTGAGCAGCCGCGTCGATCTGGCCGCCTATGCCGACAAGCTGGCGGCCCACGCCCGCCGCGTCGAGGCCTGGCAGGGCGACGTGCTGATCGGCCTGATCGCGATGTACGCCAACGACCCGGCTCAGGGCGGCTTCATCACCAATGTCAGCGTGCTGCCCGGCCATCAAGGCCAGGGCATCGCCGGTGAACTGCTGACCCGCACCCTGGCCCTGGCCACCGAGCTCGGCCTGCCCAGGCTGCGCCTGGAGGTCTACGCCGACAATAGGGCTGCGCTGGCGCTGTACCGCCGGCACGGTTTCAGTGCCGAGGCGCCGGCCACCGCCGGCCCCACCCTCTTTCTGCATCGAGAGCTTTGATGAGCAATACCCGCGACTACAACGCCGAGCACGTCGACAACGCGCGCAAATACGCCTACGGCTTCGACTTCGACGTGATGCACCCGCTGATGGTGCGCTCATTCGCGCCCTTCTTCCGTCCGGGCAGCATGTTGGAGCTGGGCAGCTTCAAGGGTGACTTCACGGCCCGCCTGACCGAGCACTTCAGCGACCTGAGCTGCGTCGAAGCTTCCGATGTCGCCATGCAAGAAGCCCGCCAGCGGCTGGGCGACAAGGTGCAGTACTTCAACTCGCTGTTTGAGACCGTCCAGTTGCCGCGCCGCTACGACAACATCGTCATGACCCATGTGCTGGAGCACCTGGACGACCCCATCGCCGTGCTGGCCCGCATCAACCGTGAATGGCTGGCCCCGGGTGGCCGCTTCTTCCTGGCTTGCCCCAACGCCAATGCGCCGTCGCGCCAGATCGCCGTCAAGATGGGCCTGATCGACCACAACGCCGCCGTCACGCCGGCCGAGGCAGAGCATGGCCACCGCATCACCTATGCACTGGACACCCTGGAGCGTGACGCCACCCGCGCCGGCCTCAAGGTCATCCATCGCTCGGGCATCTTCTTCAAGGCCCTGGCCAACTTCCAGTGGGACCGCCTGCTGAAGACCGACATCATCACGCCGGCCTACCTCGAAGGTTGCTTCCAGCTCGGCCAGCAATACCCGGACCTGTGCTCGTCCATCTACCTGGTCTGTGAAGCCGGGGCCTGAGCCCGGCATGCACGTCGCTGTCGTCGGCTCCGGCTTCAGCGGCGTCGCCATCGCCTGGCAATTGCTGTGCCGCCTGCCGGCCAGCAGCACGATCACAATGATCAACGGTTCGGGCCGCTTCGCGCGCGGCCTGGCCTATGGCACGCATTCGGCCGACCATCTGCTGAATGTGCCTGCGGCGCGCATGAGCATGGACCCGGCCCAGGCGAGCCACTTCGTCGACTGGCTGCGCCGGGACGACCCGACCATCGACGGCCATGAGTTCGTTGCGCGCCAGCGCTATGGCGACTATCTGCAGGCTTCGCTGGAGGAGCGCGCGGCCAGTTGCGCCGGCGTCGAGCTGCGGCAGCTTGTCACCTTGGTGGACGACTGCCTGCCGGCGTCGCCGGGCTGGCGACTGAATTTCGTCGACGGTTCTCACGCCGTCTTCGACGCCGTTGTCCTCGCCATCGGCCATTTGGCGCCCCGTCACCCGCACCCCGATCTCACCCGCCTCTCAGGCTATGTCGCCGACCCGTGGAGCGCAGACGCGCTGAGCGACCTGGCGCCCGACGCCCCGGTCGCGCTGATCGGCAGCGGCCTGACCATGCTGGACGTGCTGATCACGTTGCGCGCACGCGGCCACCACGGGCAGGTGCTGGCGTTGTCACGCCGTGGCCTGCTGCCCCAGGGCCATAGACGCAATGAAGGTCCGCCCAAGCCCTGGATGCTCGACCCCGCCATCGCGACCAGTTCGCCGCTGCGCCGGCAGTTGCGCCTCTTCCGCGCCGAGATTGCACGCGCCGAGGCTGCGGGTCTGGACTGGCGCGACGTCTGGGCCGCCTTCCGCGCGCAGACGCCCCTGGCCTGGCAGGCGCTGGACGCGCGCGGCCGCGGCCAGTTCCTGCGCCATCTGCTGCCTTACTGGGATGTGCATCGCCACCGCGCTGCACCGCAAGCGCGCTCCGTGCTGGAAGAAGATCTGGCCAGCGGCCGGCTGCGCCAGGCGGCGGGTCGCGTCATCTCGGTCCGGGCCCGCGACGGGCGACTGCAGTTGGCCTGGCGGGCTCGCGGCGCGACCGAGGTCGAGCAATTCGCCGCCGCCCGCATCGTCAACTGCTCGGGCCCCAGCTCGGCCATCGACGCGTGTTCATCGCCGCTGCTATGGCGACTGCAGCAGTCCAGCCGCCTGCAGCCCTGCCCTCACGACCTGGGCCTGCAGGTAGACGAGGCCTATCGCATCCTCGACGCCCGCGGCCAGGGGCAAGCCGGCCTCCACTACCTCGGCCCGCATCTGCGCGCCCAGCGCTGGGAAGCGACCGCCGTCCCCGAACTGCGCGAGCATGCCGCGGCCCTCGCCGCGCAGCTGGTCAAGCCCTGAGCAGGGCCTCAAGCGCCGCGACGGCCTCGGTGGCATCGTCGCGGCTCGCGTCGATGCGCAGGTCGGGCGACAGCGGCTCCTCATAGGGCGCCGACACGCCAGTGAACTGGCTCAGCGCATTGGCCCTAGCGTTGCGGTAAAGGCCCTTGGGGTCGCGCTGCTCGCAGACCTCCAGCGGTGTGGCCACGTGCACCTCGCGGAAATGGGCCGCGCCGATGATGTCGCGCGCCATGGCACGGTCCTCGCGCAGCGGCGAGATCAGCGCGCAGATGACGACGAGGCCGGCCTCGCGCATCAACTTGGCCACCTCGGCCACGCGGCGGATGTTCTCGCGCCTGTCCTCGGGGCTGAAGCCCAGGCCGCGGCACAGGCCGGCACGCACGGCGTCGCCGTCCAGCACGGCCGCGTTGACGCTGGCGACCAACAAGCGGCGGTGCAGACTCGTCGCCAACGTGGATTTGCCGGCGCCGGAAAGGCCGGTCAGCCACAGCACGCGAGGTGGGAGAAGCGATGCCGCCATCAGCTCACTTCCCGTCGGCGCTGGCGGCGGCCTCGCCGCGCTGCGCAATGGCTGCATCCAGGCCAGCCACCAGGGCATCGCGCCTTGGCATGACCTCCTGCAGCTGGAAACGCAAGGCGAGCAACTGCATCACAAAGCCAAGGTTGGCCTTGTTGTTGACCATGCCGGCGCCCGGGTCCATCTTCCTCTTCACGAAGGCATCAATCGCTTCGATCTGGGCGCCTGCCAGCTGATCGCGCAAGGCGCGAATCGCTGGCTCAACATCCGCCCAGGGCATGGCGAGCACACGGTCGCGTACTTGGTTTTGAAGCCAAGCGGCGTCGCCTTGGACGTCCCTCTGGCGCGCCAGCACTTCATTCAGCAAGCCTGCCGTCTGCCGACCTGTCTCGCCGTCCTGCAACTGCCGCGTCTTCTCGACACCCGCGAAAACGCTTGACCATTCTTGCCTGGCCTGCGCCAACACCGTTTGGTGGATGGCCAGCTCGATCTGTTCAGGTTTGCTCAGGGTCTGCAACTCCTTGGCTCGGTCGCCCAATTCAGCAGCCATCTGCTGCAGCACAGGCTCCCACAGCTGCGACGGTGCCCGCAACATCTCGCTGGGCTTTGCCGGCAGCGTGAAGCCGCCGTGCGGCGCTTGAGCGGGGGGAGGTGCATCTGCCGCACTGGCGGCCTCCGTGGCGGTGGTTATCAGCGCCGCTGCCAAAAGCAGAGCTAGCGCTGGGAAGCTTCGGTAGGAGAACATCATCAGAAATCCGAATGAGTGGCTTGGAATTCAGAACCCAGCCAGGCGCCGAGCAGCGCCCTGGGGCGGGAGGTATCGAGGCCGGCCAGGTCGCGCAGCACCCGCTCGCCGGCGCCATCGTCGACCAGCCTGGCGACGCGCACGCCGGCGCAGGTCGTCGGCAGACTGGTCTCCTGGTCGGCGAGCAGTTCTTCGTAGAGCTTCTCGCCGGGCCGCAGGCCGGTGTATTCGATGCGGATGTCCTCGGACGAATGGCCGCTCATGCGGATCATCTGCCGCGCCAGGTCGGCGATGCGCACCGGCTCGCCCATGTCCAGCACCAGCACCTGGCCGCTCTCGCCGATGGCTGCGGCCTGGATGACAAGGCGAGCGGCCTCGGGGATGGTCATGAAGTAGCGAATGATGTCCGGGTGGGTGACCGTCACCGGGCCGCCGCGGGCGATCTGCTCCTTGAACTTGGGGATCACGCTGCCGCTGGAACCCAGCACATTGCCGAAGCGCACAGCCATGAAGCGCGTGCCCGGATGCTGCTTGGCCAGGGCCACCAGGGCCATCTCGGCGGCGCGCTTGGTGGCGCCCATCACATTGGTCGGGTTGACGGCCTTGTCGGTGCTGATCAGCACGAAGCGCTCGGCGCCGACCTCTGCCGCGGCCAGCGCGGCGTTGAAGGTGCCCAGGGTGTTGTTGCGGATGCAGGCGGCCGAGTTGTCAGCCTCCTCCATCAGTGGCACATGCTTGAAGGCGGCCGCATGGAAGACCAGTTGGGGCCGGTGGCGGGCAAAGCAGGCGCGCAAGTGGTCGAGGTCCTTGACGTCGCCAATGACCCGCACCAGCGGCAGATGCGGGAAGGCCTCGGCCAGGGCCTGCTCGATGGCATAGAGAGCGAATTCGCTGAGCTCGTAGAGCACGATGGCGCGCGGACCGTAGCGGGCGATCTGGCGGCACAGCTCGCTGCCGATGCTGCCGCCCGCACCCGTGACCATGACGACGCGCGAGTTGATGCTCTCGGAGATGCCGGCCTCGTCAAGCTGCACCGGTGGGCGCCCCAGCAGGTCCTCGGGCTCGATGTCCCGCACCTCGTTGACCCGGCGACCGGCAAGCAGCTCGGTACTACTGGGCACGGTCAGCACCGGCAGGCCTGTGGCGCCAGCCAGGTCCAGCGCGCGGCGGCGCTGCTCGGTGGACGCCGCGGGCATGGCCACGATCAGATGAGTCACGCCATGCACGTCGGCGAAGCGCCGCGCCTGGCTCAGGTCGCCCAGCACCGCCAGACCGGCCACCCGCCCGCCCAGCTTCGCCGGGTCGTCGTCCAGGAAGCCGACGACCACCCAGCCCTGGCTGTGCTGGATGCCGGCCACCAGCAGCCGGCCCGCGTCGCCCGCCCCCAGCACCAGGGCGCGGCGCTGCTCCTGCGCGCTGCCGCTGATGCGGCTGCGCATGTGCTCGTAGAGCATGCGGTAGCCCATGCGCATCGTGGCCAGCAGCATCAGCGTGAAGAGGGGATGCAGGGCCAGCACCGCGCGCGGAATGGCATGCAGATGGGCCATCAACACGGCGGCCGCGCCGATCAAGCCGGCCAGCGCACAGGCAAAGGCCAGGCGCTTGACCTCGCCGAAACCCGAGAAGCGCCACATGCCCTTGGGCACGCGCAGCATCCTCATCACGGCCGTGTAGATGGCGAGCAGGCCCAGCAACACCCAGCCGTCGTAGTCGGGTCGTGCCGAGAACCAGCGCTCGAAGCCGAGACGGAAGAGATAGGTAGCCTGCCAGGCGATGCCAACGACGAGGACGTCGAGCGCCAGGGCCAGCGCCTCGCGGCGGGGGCGCAGGCGCGTGAGCAGGGTATCGAGAAACTGCCAGTTCATCGGAGCGAGATTGTCAGTGCCGGAAGACGCGGGCCAGGGTCGCCATGATCAGCCGCAGATCGGTCGCGAGATTCGCCCGCGCCGCGTAGTCGGCCGACAGCTTCAGCTTGGCCGGCAGAATGACCTCGCGGTATTCGCGCTCGGGGTCACGCGCTGCGGCCAGCAGCTTGGACTCGTGGCTGAAAGCGAGAGAGGCCGGATCGGTGATGCCCGGCCGCACCGCCAGCACGCGTTCGCGCAGGTCGGCCGGGTAGAGCTCGACATAGCGGGGCAGCTCGGGGCGCGGGCCGACCAGGCTCATGGCGCCGCGCAGCACGTCCCAGAGCTGAGGCAGTTCGTCGAGCTTGGTCTGGCGCAGCACCTGGCCTGACCGGGTGATTCGCGGGTCGGCGCCCACGGTGATGGCCGCGCCGGCCTCCACACGCATGGTGCGGAACTTGTGGATGGTGAAGGGCTGGCCGAAGCGGCCGACGCGGGTCTGGCGAAACAGCGCCGGGCCCGGCGAGTCGAGCTTGACCCAGACGGCGGCCAACAGCAGCAGCGGTGCCAGGAGCAGCAATCCCACGGCCGATGCGACGACGTCGAACAGGCGTTTGCTCAAGTCAGCAGGCCGCGCACGGCAGTGATGACGCGCTCCACGTCGGCATCGCTCATGGCGGTGTACAGCGGCAGGCTGACCGTGCGCTCGAACACCTTCTGCGAATGCGGGAACTGCTCGGGCGTGAGGCCATAGCGGTCGCGCCAGTAGGGATGCAGGTGCAGGGGCACGTAATGCACGCTGCAGCCGATGCCGGCGGCATACATGCCCTCGATGAAGGCGTCGCGCGTGATGCCGGCGTCATCGGTCAGGCGGATGACGTAGAGATGCCAGGAATGCGTGTCACCTTCCGGCGCATCCGGCGGCAGGATGACGGGCAGGTCGGCCAGGGCCTCGTTGAAGCGCGTCGCGATCTGCTCGCGGCGAGCCTGGAAGGCCGGCAGGCGCTTGAGCTGGTGCAGACCGAGCGCCGCGGCGATGTCGGTCAGGTTGTACTTGAAGCCGGGCGCGATGATCTCGTAGTACCAGCTCGGCACCTTGGCCGTAAAGCGGTCGAAGGCGTCGCGGCTCATGCCGTGCAGGCGCATGACGCGGGCGCGCTTGGCCAGCTCCGGATTGCGCGTCACCAGCATGCCGCCCTCGCCCGTCGTCATGGTCTTGTTGGCATAGAAGCTGAAGACCGTGGCGTCGCTGCCCAGGGTGCCGATGAGCTCCTTCTCGAGCGTCGTCGGCAGCGCATGGGCGGCATCCTCGATGACGCGCAGGCCGTGGCGGCGGGCGATGTCCAGGATGGCCAGCATGTCCACGGCCAGGCCCGCGTAGTGCACGGGCAGGATGGCGCGGGTCCTGGGCGTGATGGCGGCTTCGATGGCGGCGATGTCGATGTTGAGCGTCGCCGGGTCGACGTCGACCAGCTTCACGTCAGCGCCGAGATAGCGCACCACCTCGGCGGTGGCCGTGAAGGTGTGGGTGGTCGTGATGACCTCGTCACCCGGGCCCAAGCCGATGGCTTCCAGGGCCAGGTGCAGGCCTGCGGTGGCCGAATTGACGGCGATGCATTCAATCTGCGGGTCGCCCAGGAACTCGGCAAAGGCCTGCTCGAAGCGCTTGGCCTTGGGGCCGGTCGTGATCCAGCCGGATTTCAGGGTGTCGACGACCTCGGCGATCTCGTCGTCGCCGAGTTCCGGCAGGGCAAAGGGGAGGAAGGGCTGGGCAGTCATGGGGCCAGAGTGACGAGATGTTCAGGGCGGGCGCCGGGCACGGCGTTCAGCGGGACGCCGCGGTCGAAGGTGACGAGGCGCAGGTTGTGCCGCACGGCCATTGCCAGCAGGTAGGCATCGGTGAGCTGGCGCGAGCCGATGATGTGCGTCCAGTTAAGCACGCCGGGGTCCAGCAGACTGAAGTCGTCGGCGTAAAAGCGGTGCATTTCGTGCGCGGTGGCCTCGGCAAGACGCTCACGCACCGCATTGGGTGTCTGCGCATTCGGATGGCCTGGGCGGCTGAGGATGCGCAGACAGCCGTTCTGCGTCAGCGGGCAGGAGGCCCAGCCACCGTCCCAGTGCGTGGCCAGCCATTGCATGGCCGTGCCGTGGTGGACGTGAGCCTCGTCCTGCAGGGCGAGAAGAACGTTCACGTCCAGCAGAGCCCGCATCAGATGCCTTCCTCGTCACGCAGCCGGTTCAAGCCCTCGTTGGTGACGACGACGCCCGGTTTGGCGGGGAAAGGCCGAAAACCCGGGACCGCGTAGCGCGACTCGGGCTCACTCAGGCCGCGCGCCGTCAGCGCCTGGCGCAGCAGGCGCGACACCACGGCCCCGGCCGTGGTGCCTTCATGGCGGGCCAGCTCCTTGGAGGCGGCCAGCAGGTCGTCGTCGATGTCGATCGTGGTACGCATGGCATTGCATCAGATGCGGTGATGCATAGATTCTAGACTTTCTCAATCATCACCAGGCGGTGGGTGCGCAGCCAGGGGACGAGGTTGAGCAGGCCGTAGGCGCCGGGCAGCGCGCGGGCCAGCGGAGGCGCCAGTGTCACGCGACGGGCAGTGAATCGGCCCTGCGGAAACAGCTGCAAGACGCGCTGCAGGGGCACGCCTCGCACGTCGGGGTTGCGCGGGTTGTTGACGGTGAAGTCGTACCAGAGAACGGCGCCACCGGGCTTCAGCCACCGCCACATCGCGTCGGCGAGGCTCTGCTGCAAGGCATCGTCGAGGATGGAAGAGAACACGGTGGACTGCAGCACCAGATCCTGGCTGGCTGGCGCGATGTCGGCGCTGGAGGCGTCGCCAACCAGCAGCCGCACGCCCTCGGGCAAGGCCGCGCGCGCGGCGGCCAGGCGCTCGGGCAGCAGCTCGATGCCGGTCAGATGGGCCGGCATCAGCCCCAGGCGCAGCAGGTCGAGCAGATTGCCGCCTGCACCGCAGCCGACCTCGGTGGCTCGCCAGTCGGCCGGGCGGCCGGCTCGCCGGGCCAGCAGCTTGAGCAGTTCGCGCTGGCGCTCCTGCCACATCCGCCAGACCTCGGGGCGCAGCAGGCTGTAGCGGTCGCCGCCATCGCCGCGAGCCTGACGGCGGGCATAGCGCTGGGCGATCTGTTCCAGCTCTTTCATGAAAGCGCCTCGATGAAGCGGGCCGCAAGGACCGGGTAGGCATGATGGGCCATCGCGAAGGCGCGGCCGCGCTGGCCCATGGCTTCGCGCTCCTGTGGCGACAGAGCGGCCAGCTTCATGAGACCTTGGGCCACCGCCTCGGCATCTTCCGGCGGCACGGTCAGGCCGGCGCCGGCTTCCGCCACCGGGTCGTTGCCGGCTTCGACCGAATGCAGCACGGCGCGGCCGGCCATCAGATAGTCGATGAGCTTGTTGGGGGCAATGCCGAAGCGGTAGATGGGCGTGCGCTGCCAGCCGATGTAGGCGATGTCGAAGTGATTCAGCAAGGTCGGAATCTGGGCCTTGGGAATGGGGGCGAAGAAGCGCACATTCGTCAGGCCCTCGGCCCGGGCGCGGCCGGCCAGGCGCGTTGCCTCGTGGCCGCTGCCCACCAGGACGAAGCTGATGGTCTGGTCCTGCAGCCTGGCGGCGGCATCGAGCAGCACGTCCAGCGCATTGGGCAGGCCCATGGAGCCGGCATAACCCACCACGACGCGGCCAGCAGCCCGCTCGGCATCGAGATGGGCCTTCAGCGTCTCGCCCAGCGGCGCGCTTTCGCCCTGCCACTCCTCGGGTGCAAAGCCGTTGGGCACGATGCGCAGCCGCTTCAGATCCAGCCCCCTCGACGCCATGTGCTCATGCACGCAGGGCAGCATGGAGACGACGACGTCGGCATCCCGATAGGCGTCCGCCTCGGCCTTGCCGCAGAGCATGGCAAAGGGATGGTGGGGCGACATGCCGGACAGCTCGATCAGCGACAGCGGCCAGAGGTCGTGCACTTCGTAGACCAGCTTGGCCTTCGCCAGCTTGGCCAGTCTTTTGGCGACCCACACGTCCATGGGATAGGTGCTGGAGGCGATGACGGCGTCGGGCCGGAACTCTCGCGTCAACCGCCAGGCGTCCGCACGCAACTGGCGAAGGAACGACAGGATGTTGCGCAGCCTACCCACACCGTTGCCGGCGTAATGCGGTGTCGGCAGCCAGCGGTAGCGGACGCCGTCGATGATCTCCTCGCGCGGCACGCCCTGCATCTCGGGCTGCACCGCTCTCACATGCGAGTAGCTGGCCGCGACGATGGTGACTTCATGCCCCGCCCTGACCCATTCGCGGGCCAGGTAGTAGGGCCGGAACTCCATGCCGTGGGCCGGCGAGCCGGCGTAGTGGTTGACGAGGAGGATCCTCATGGCGTCGACAGCTCGCGCAAACGGGTCAGGAAGCGCTGGACGTGGGGCTCGAAGAGGCCGTTCGCGGCGACCCAATCGCGGTTGCTCGCGGCGAGCCTCGCCGTGTCCAACGGCGCCATGCGGGCCGGCAGGTCGTCCAGCGAGCCGACGATGAGGCCACGGGCCGAATCGCCGATGAGTTCGCGGTTGGCGGGCAGCTCGGACAGCAGCGGCACGCAGCCATGGGCCATGGCCTCCAGCACCGAGACCGACACTGAATCGCTCTCCGGCAAGCTGAGGAACCAGGTCGAACGGGCGTAGTGGCCGGCCTGGGCCTGGGCATCCAGGCGGCCGACAAAGCTGATCTTGTCGGCCAGGCCCCGGGCCGCCACATCGGCCTCCAGCGACGGCCGCAGCGAGCCGTCGTTGGCGATGACGAGGCGCGCCTCGGGCTGGGCCGCGGCGATGCGCGCAAAGGCATCGATGACGAGCTGCGGCCGGTAGATGGGCTCCAGGCCCCGGTTGGCAAAGCACAGCCAGGGCTGTTTCCTGGCGTTCTGCCTGGGCATGGCCTCCAGCCCAAAGGGAAAGGTCATGACCTCCCTGGCGCCCAGCTCGCGCATGCGCTCGGCCATGTGCTGCGAGTCCGAGGTCGTGACAGCGCATTCGCGCAGCACCTTCTTCGTCATCCAGCGCCAGCCGCCACCGCGCAGCGGCGTCACGAGGATGTCGCTGCCCCAGGCCGAGCCGGCGATCTGGGCGCGCAGCCGCCAGCCCATGCGGGCTGCCCAGGCCAGGCTGCCATGCGAGGTCAGGTAATGGGCATGCAGCCAGTCGGCATCGGTCTCGGCCAGCCAGGCGCCGACCTTGGGCAACTGTTTGATCAGGGCCACATTACCGCCGCCATGGTCGGGTGCGGTGTTCAGCGCCAGCCGCCGTGCGTCGGGCAGCAGTTGCAGGAACTCCGGCAGGAAGCCCCGCGACGAGATGGCATGCAGTTGCACGCGAGAGTTCAGCGCGCGGGCCCATTTCAGCAGATGCGGGCTTTCGCCATCGCCGATGAGGACGAGTTTCAGACCTCCACTCAAGCTCACGGGACGACCTTTCCGGCCCAGGCTTCATAGGCTTCGCGAAGCTCCGGATGACGCGCCAGCAGCGCCGCGTCCCGCTCCCGCGTGTCGCCCACCTGCCGGGCCGGTTGTCCGGCCATGATGGCGAAGTCGGGCGCGGTGCCGCGCAGCTGGGAATAGGCACACAGGATGGCGCCCTTGCCCAGCACGGCGCCGGGTTCGATGAGGCTGTGCGGGCCGACAAAGCTGTAGGCACCCAGGCGGATGGGTGCCTTGCGGTAGCCCGGCAACTCGCCGCCCAGCGTCGCGCTGCGGCGGCCGTTGACGCGCAGTGCGTCGTGGGTGCTGTGGGTCACGATGGAACAGAAATTGGTGATCTGCACGCCTTCCTCGATGACGAGGCCGGCGCCGGCGTCGATGAAGTTGAACTGGCCGATGAAGACGTGATCGGCCAGCCGCAGGCCGGCCTCGCCTTCGATGCAGGTGCTGGGCGCGATGCGTGAATGCGGCGCGCCGGCCTCGCCGAACAGCATGCGAAAGCCCAGTGCGCGCACAAGGCGGCGGCGGCAGCGGTTGAGGAAGGCGCGCATCATTCCCAGGTCCACAGTGCCCAGAAGAAGTAACCGAAGTAGAGCAGCATCGCCGCGGACACGCCCCAGCCGGCGCCGGCCAGGCCGCCCAGCCACAGCCCGACCGCCAAACCAACAATGAAAAGCAGTTGGCCGACCAGGGCCAGCTTCAGCCCCCAGGCCTGGGCGCCCCAGGCCATCATCACGACGGACAGCGGCGAGGCGATGAAGTGCAAGGCCACATAGGGCGCCAGCGACCGCGCGAGCTCGCCGGCGCCACGCCACTCAGGCCCGAAGACCGTCGCGAACAGCCAGGGCCCGAAGGCCAGCAGGACCAGCATCAACGGCAACGCCAGGGCAGCCAGCAGCAGCAGGTTGTGGCGCACCAGCGTGCGCGCTTCGGCCAGGCTGGTGGCCTGCGTCAGCCGTGGATAGAGGGCTTGTGACAGCGAGCCGCCGACCAGGGATGCCGGCGCTTTCAGATAGCGCAGGGCCAGGGCCCAGGCGCCCGCCTCGGGAGCGCCCAGCCAGGCAGTCAGCAGCGTGATGGCCAGGGTGTCCTGCAGGGCGCCGGCAAAGGCGTGGGGCGTGTTCAGCAGCGGGAAGTCGCGGTGCCTGGCGGCCATATCGCGCAGGGGTCGGGGGACCAGCAGTCCGCGCCAGCCGCCGGCGGGGGCAGGTCGGGCCTGCATGGCGGCGGCAGCGGCGGTCGCCAGCGTCGCACCGCCAATCAGGCCCCAGGGCCCGGTCTGCAGCAGCCCGAAGCCGATTTGGGCCAGCGCACCGCCACCCCATTGCACGACACGGGCCCGCGCCAGGGCCGCGAACTCGCCCGCGCGAGCCGCCCACTGGGAAAGGGCCTGGCTGGCGGAAGCGGCCAGCACGATCAGCGGCAGGGCTGCGGCTGCAGGCAGGTCGGCCCACAGCATCCAGGCCCCGCCGACGAGGATGGCGACGGCCGTCATCGCCAGCAGAACGCGCAGGCACAGGGCCAGCAGGGCCGCAGCGCCTGCTTCGTCCGTCTCCAGCGCCAGCGCGAACTCGTAGCGGGCGCAGCCGACGACGGCCAGATTGCTGGCCAAGGTCCACACCAGGGAGAACTGCCCGTACTCGGCCGGCGTATAGAGCCGGGCGATCCACGGCCCGAGCAAAAGCGGGATGGCCTGGGCCAGCGCGCTGCCGGCTAGCAAGGTGAGAGTGGCGCGCTTCAAGCTCATGGGGCGCGAGATTCTAGAATCGCTGGTTCGACTGAAGGCCCGCAATGACCACGACTCCCCCGACTCCCGCTGCCGACGACAACCAACTGATCGCCGAGCGCCGCGCCAAGCTGGCCGCGCTGCGGGCCGCCACGGCGGTGCCCTTCCCCAACGATTTCAAGCCCCAGCACCGCGCCCAGCCGCTGCAGGCCCAGTACGGCGAAGTGCCCAACGAGGAACTGGAGCCGCAAGCCGTCAAGGTCAGCGTGGCCGGCCGCATGATGCTCAAGCGCATGATGGGTAAGGCCAGCTTCTGCACGCTGCAGGACGCCACCGGCCGCATCCAGCTGCGCGTGACCATCGACAACGTCGGGCCCGAGGTCTACGACGCCTTCAAGCACTGGGACCTGGGCGACATCCTGGGCGCCGAGGGCACGCTGATGCGCACCAAGACGGGCGAGCTGTCGGTGGCCGTGACGACGCTGCGCCTCTTGACCAAGAGCCTGCGCCCGCTGCCGGACAAGTTCCACGGCATGACCGACCAGGAGCAGAAGTACCGCCAGCGCTATGTCGACCTCATCACCGACGAGGACGCCCGCAAGCGCTTCACCGCGCGCTCCAAGGCCGTGTCGGCCATCCGCAGCTTCATGGTGGATCACGGCTTCCTGGAGGTCGAGACGCCCATGCTCCACCCCATCCCGGGTGGCGCCAATGCCAAGCCCTTCAAGACCCACCACAACGCGCTGGACCAGGAGATGTTCCTGCGCATCGCGCCGGAGCTGTATCTCAAGCGCCTGGTGGTGGGCGGCTTTGAGCGCGTGTTCGAGATCAACCGCAACTTCCGCAATGAAGGCATCTCGGTCCGGCACAACCCCGAGTTCACGATGATGGAGTTCTATGCGGCCTACTGGACGCATCACGACCAGATGGACTTCACCGAGGCCGTGCTGCGCCATGCCGCGATTGCCGCCACCGGCAGCGCCGCCCTGACCTATGCCGGCAAGCCCGTGGCCCTGGACAAGCCGTTTGCCCGCGTGTCGGTGCGTGACTCGCTGATCCAGTTCGCCGGTCTGAGCGGTGAAGAGGCCGACAACCCCGAGGTGCTGCGCGCCAAGATCATTGCCGCCGGCGAGGAAGCGCCGACCCGCTGGAGCCTGGCCGAGCTGCAGTTCGGCCTGTTCGAGGCCGTCGTCGAAGAGAAGCTGTGGGAGCCGACCTTCATCATCGACTACCCCGTCGAGGTCTCGCCGCTGGCCCGTGCATCGGACGCCAACCCCAAGATCACCGAGCGCTTCGAGCTCTTCATCACCGGCCGCGAATACGCCAACGGCTTCTCCGAGCTGAACGACGCCGAGGACCAGGCCGCCCGCTTCCAGGCCCAGGTGGCCAACAAGGACGCCGGCGACGAGGAGGCGATGTTCTACGACGCCGACTTCATCCGCGCGCTCGAATACGGCATGCCCCCCACGGGCGGCTGCGGTATCGGCATCGACCGGCTGATGATGCTGATCACCGACAGCCCGTCGATCCGCGACGTGATCCTGTTCCCGGCACTCAGGCGCGAGGCCTAATGACGCCGAAGCTGCGGCGCACCGGTTGACCTTCTGCGCGTCTGCAAGGCGTGGATCCGCCGTTCGCGACTGGACCGTGGATACGGTCGAATCGATAGGGGCAGGCTGGTGACGCGAGAGGAATGCGCGAATCGCAACCGTCTGGACGCCTTTTGAAGGAGTGAATGCATTTTTATAAAATGCATTCATTGCATTCTTTCTACAAAGGTGACGCGATGGCTATGCTCACTGTTCGCAACCTACCCGACGATGTGCATCGCGCGTTGCGGGTGCGTGCTGCTCACAACGGGCGCAGCACCGAGGCAGAGGTCCGCGAAATTCTTGCGAGCGTCGTCAAACCGGATTCGCGCCTGCGCATGGGCGAGGCGCTTGCGTCGCTGGGCCGCAAGCTTGGCCTGACAGACGAGGACTTTGAGGTCTTCGATCAAGTGAGGGACAAAACCCCCGCAGAGGCGATGAGGTTTGAATGATCATCCTTGACACGAACGTCGTGTCCGAGGCGATGAAGCCGGCACCCGATCCGGCGGTGCGGGCGTGGCTGGATGACCAATTGGCCGAAACGCTGTATCTGTCGAGCGTGACCGTCACGGAGCTGCTGTTCGGTATCGCCGCGCTGCCGACCGGCAGGCGCAAGAGCCTGCTCAACGAGGCTGTGGAGGGTTTGTTGGATGTGTTTGGTGACCGCGTGATTGCGTTCGACGTTGACGCCGCCATCCACTACGCAGACTTGGCTGCACGAGCCAGAACCAAGGGGCGCGGCTTTCCTACACCTGACGGCTATATCGCAGCGATTGCTGCGTCGCGGGGTTTCATTGTCGCCTCTCGCGACACGGCGCCTTATGTCGAAGCAGGTGTCACCGTCGTCAGCCCTTGGGGGGCGTAGCCGGTGCCGTGTCACGCGATGGCTGATCCACGATAGCTTTGCGGCGCGCAAACAGATCGACGCCGTAGACAAGGAGCCATGCTCAGGCGGCTGGTCCACGCCGTTCGCGAGGCCCATGTCGCGTTCATCGGGCGTCGACGGCTGGTTACGGTGACCCGTACGACCGGCTAACCGGTCTTAAACACGCCCGACTCGACGGTGAGGCCGCGGTGGCGCCTGCTCCGGCGCCACCGCGGCCTGTATCTCGTCCGGCGTCTTGGTGAGCGTTCAGTTCACCTTCGCGGCGTCGGCGTTGCGCTTGTGCACATCCTTGGCCTTCTTGGCCTTGGCCTCGCCGAGTTCCTTGTATTCCTGATGGCGATCGGCACGCGTGGCGGACAGGTCGGCCT
>Ga0194137_10000470_pt1 | contig 27284 bp, 30 predicted proteins | sample TARM_MetaG_T3_14_FD_134025 | JGI IMG/M metagenome (GOLD analysis project Ga0194137, IMG submission 134025) | Freshwater microbial communities from Pennsylvania, USA, analyzing microbe dynamics in response to fracking - TARM_MetaG_T3_14 (version 2) | ecosystem: Environmental > Aquatic >... | reverse complement strand
CATGAATACACTTCTATATGAATTAGCGATAGAAGCAGCATATAAAGGTGATGCATTTATCAAGATTGGATATGGGCAGAATTATAAAGGGTTGTACCCTTCTACTATCGACCCATACAGAGTAAGAATCGAATCTATCGATGCAAACAATGTTTTTCCAGAAACAATGGAAGATGATAAGAAGAAGATTATCGCTTATCACCATGCGAAGATTGTAGAATCTAAAAACTATAGCGATGCACCTGAAGATAAGAAGTTTTTGCTAAAAGTAGAGACTCACATTCCAGGGTTCTTGATTTATAAAGAATTTTATTTAAAACCTATTGTGACAAGATATGACGATGATTATAAACCTATCATTGAATCAGGAAAAATTGGTGAACAAATTGGAGAAACAAAGGTACAAAAGACTGGCGTGAAACACCCATTGGTTGTTCATATACCAAACTTATCAAGCCCTTCATCATGGGAAGGTCAAGATGATTTAAGTGACCTCAAGCCATTGTTTAGTGAACTAAACAATCGTTTAACTCAAGTTGCAAACATCCTTGATAAACACTCTGACCCAGCGTTACTTGTCCCAGCAGGTATTTTAGAAGAAGATGGAACTGGTAGACCAACGTTCAGAGTAGCAACATCGAAAGTAATAGAAATGGAAAAAGATGATTATGAAGCGAAATATTTAACATGGAATGGGCAATTACAAAATGCATATTCAGAAATTGATCGCATTGAGAATTACATTTTAATGACATCAGAAATTCCGAAAGTGGCACTTGGTTTAGACAATAGTGGAACAAGTGGATCAAGCGGTAAAGCTATTCGTATGAGATTGAATAACTTATTAACAAAAATAAAAAGAAAACGTGGATATGTGGATAAAGCATTAAGGAGAGTTTTTGTTATTGCTCAAGAATTAGAACATTCATTAGGTATTGCAGATTATGAAATTACTGTTCCTAAATTAAATTTCACTGATGGAATTCCTCGTGATTTAGCTGAGGATGTTAGTCTGGCTCTTATGCAAAATGGTGGTCTTCCAATTAAATCTCAAAAGAGAACAATCATGGAGACATATGGCTTATCAGAACAACAAGCTGAAAATGAGATTGAACGTATCAGAATGGAACAAGAATTTGATGTTAAAACTACTAAGTTCGCTGATCCAAATGTATTCAATGAAACTGAAGTGTCTGGCAAGTTTTCAATGCTAAATTCTGAAGATGTGGCAGAGCAACTTGGTTTTAAGATGGAGAATGAGGATGAGTATAATGAAGAGACGTCCAATGAGTGATGTCTCTTTTTCCTTTGCAGGGAAAACATCTGAAGCATTAAAGGGAGGTTCACTTAATGATAGTAGATTCTAAAAGACCAAATATACCAAAATACAAGAACGAAATTAACTATATAGAATCGTTAATCTCAAAGTATTACACAGAAATTTTTATCAAGTTAGAAAAAGAATTTAATAAAGAGCAGATAAATCAACAAAGAGTAAGAAGTATTGTTCAAGAAGAATTAAAAAACATGAGTAATGTTGTTGAATCTGATATCAAAAAAATCATGACAAAAGTTTTTAATGATGGACAAGCTCAAAGTTTAATAGGTGCTTATCAAACGATGGACGATGAAGAACAAGAACAGGAAAACCTTCCCCTTCAAGAGGAAACAGCAAAAGAAGAATTAAGTAATTTAAAAAAGAAAGGTGTAACAGCATTATCTCTTTATAAAGCAAGAAAGATAATTAAGAATACAGAAAAAAATAACAGTCAAGTAAATGCGGTTGTTAATTCAATTATGGAAGATTTAAAAAAGATGGATAGTTCAATTGAAAAATCATCTGTATTAATGGCAAGAAAGATTTCACAAGAAAGATCAATGATGAATCTATATAAATCAACAGGCAATAATGATGAATTTGAGAAAATAAAAAAGATGAATACAAAAGAAAAGGTAAGAGAGCGATTACTTAAAGAAGGAATGGTTGGAATCGTTGATAGTAAAGGTAGAAAATGGAAACCTGGGACATATTCCAAAACAGTAGTTAAAACAAAAATAAATGACACTTATTTAGATGGAGTTCGTGATGAAAGTGAGAAGATAGGTATTGACTTAGGCGTCATATCCACTCATGGTGCCAAGGATGCTTGTAGTAAATGGGAAGGCGTAGTGATTAGTGTCAATGGAAAGACACCAGGCTACCCTACTCTCGCTGAAGCGAAGGCAACAAATGAAGTTTTTCATCCTAATTGCCAACATTCTGTTCACATGATAAGAAATGAGTCTTATTTAAGTAAACGTGATCAAAGAATAAATGAAATTAAAAGAAAAAAACTATAAATCAAAATAACATATTAATAAATGACTTTAAACTTGCCTATATAGATGAAGGGTATTTATAAACCTTAAATTAATTTTCTGAAAGGGGATGATTGAATGAATGAAGAAACTTCAGTAACAGAATCGACAGAAACTCAAGACAACGAAGTAACTGTTGATGAAAATGAAGTAAAAGAAGAGGTTGTAACAGACACTGAAACAAAAGTAGAAGAAGCAACTGAAGAAGAAAATGATAAAACATCTGAAGAAGAAACTGAGGATACATCTAAGGAAACTGAAGATGAGCCAAAGGAAGACAATAAAACTGAAAAGGCTTTAGAAGAATTGAATTCGAAGATCGAAAAACTTACAAGTGATTTAGATGAAAAGGATAACGAAATCAAACAATTAAAAGCATATAAAGAGTTTACAGAGAAGGCTTTAGAAAATAAAAAGTCATCACTTCCAGAGGAATATTTAGATTTATTACCTGAAAACGATGTGATTAGTCAATTAGCTTGGATTGAACGAGCTGAAAAGAAAGGTCTTTTCGCTAAAAAGGAAAATCCAGAAATTGAGATTGGTTCATTCGTTGATACAAAAAAACAAGAAAGCAATAATAGTGGCTTATCCGCGAGAGACTTAATCTCGATGGGTGCAAAACAACTATTTACAAAATAAAAATAAAAACAAGAAATGAGGAGGAATTAATATGGCAGATCAAGCCCAAACATTAGCAACAAGTACCTTAAGAGAAGGTATTGTTAAAACATTAAAAACAGAATCAAAACTATTAGCAGCAATTCCATTTATCGATATTGAAGGTACTTCATATAATTATAATATCGAATCTTTAATCGCAGATGCGAAAGTTCGTGGACTTTATGAAGGTTATGAAGGTACAGATGAGCATGTATTTAAAACTGAACAAACAGTTAAAGTTATCAAAGAAGCAAAGGTCGATAATTTTGAGCAAAAAGGTGTTCAACATTCATATGACTTAATGGCTGGAAAAGTAGAAGCATCTACAAGAGCGGTTGCTAACTTATTTACTCAATTATTCGTTAGTGGAGACTCAACAACTAATCCAAAAGAATTTAATGGGTTAAAGAAACGTGTTCTTGCTGAAAAGACATTTGAAGGCACTGATAATATCATTGATGATATTGAACTGGCTATTTCTGAAGTTGCAGGTGAGGCAACTCACTTAATTATGAGTAAGAAAACAGCTCTTAAATTAGGTAAAGCAGCGAGAGAAAATCAGAACTATGACAAACGCGTCAATGAGTTCGGTAAAAAAATCACTACTTATGGTGAAGTTGATATTATCGAAGTTTCTAATACTTTGTTAGATGAAGGTGTTGTATTCGCAGTCAGATTTGATAAATTCGATGGCGTAGCTGGTATTCAATACCACGAAGGTATTATGGTTGACACGTTAGGAAGCTCTGAGGTGTTTGCTGGAGAAAAAACTCGAATCGAATGGTATCCAGGATTGGTAGCTTTAAATCCAGGTGCTATTGTTTTAGTTGAACCAGCAGTCGTTGAAGATCCAGGAGTTTAATAAATAATATGTGATAAGGCAGGAAGCAGGAAGTATATAAAATCCTGTTTCTTGCCTTTTTTCTATTCTTTTAATGAAGGAGGTATAGAGATGAGTTTAACAATTGAGGATTTGACAAGTTATATAGACGAGAATGTTTATCATTCAAAACTCTATGACAATGAGTCTAATGAGAATAAAGAAAAAGCAATGAATCAAGCTATGAATACGTTGGTTGTATACATGAATGATGTCTTCCCTTCAAAGGAAGATATTCCGATTGATGATTTATCTCAACAGGTATTATGGTTGCTTAAAATTGATGACTCTTTCCAAAGAGCCGAAATGGGTGTGACATCTATCTCTATCGATGGTACCTCCATTCAATTTAGAGAGATGGATAGAAGCATTTCACCATTTGTTTTAAGAAAGCACAATAAAAGTACTATTAGGAAAGTTAAAAGTGGAATGTATCACTTGCCAGAAAGTGACACATTTAGGTTATGGAGTGATTTATTATGATGTTAGACCTATTACCATCAACAATTGACAAAATAACTGTTTATTCTAATCCTAAATCAGATGATTGGGGTCAATTAACTTATACCAATGAGAAAGTTTTCCCTTGTAGGGTGTCTTTTAACTCGTCAAGGAAGAAGATTACAACGTCCAAAGGTGATGAAGTTGTCTATACAGCTTCTTTATCAATGAATGGACTTAAAGACATTCGTTATTCAGACAAGATCGAATATAAGGACTTTGTCGATAATTGGCATAAAAAAGATATATTAAGCATAGAATACAAGAGAGATTTAAGTGGTGAAGTTATCATGACGAAGGTGATTGTGTAATGTCAGTTAAATACAAAGACAATACAAAGAAAATGATTAACCTGATAGAGAAAAACATTGAAGATGAGGCTTTAAATATCGTGCTGATTTAAAGCGAACAGCATCTGAAAGTGCACCACATAAAACTGGTAATCTCGAAAAAAGTTTTTACTATGAATACAAGTATAATGGTAAGTCTATTTATGGAGAGGTTGGAGTTAGCGCTATTAACAGCAGTGGTGAAGATTATGCGGTAAGGATGCATGATGAGGACTATAATCTGGGTGAACAAAGTAAAAGAAAACCTGGAGGAAAGAGTGCTTATGGTGGTGGAACAATAAAGGTTGGTAAAGGCTACTTAGAGAACTCTATGAATGAGGCCGAGAATGGCTATATAAAAGCAATTAAGAATGCTTTTGAAAAATCAATAGAATAGGAGGACACCTTGGATGAAAATGATAGATATTAAAAACTTCATAGAAAACGCATTAGATAGAGAAATTCAAGTCATCCCTTTTAAATACAATGAACTATCTAATGATGAATGTATCAGGTTCGAGATTGGACAAGGTGGTTCTGATAGGGGTGACGTTTATGAAGTCATTATTACGATTGATGTTAGATCTAAAAATCCTAATAATGCTGAAGAAATAGCATTAATGTTAAATAAAAATTTACATCATATAACAAATGAAAAAATTGGTGAACATGAGCTGATTGTTGTTAATAGAAGACGTGTATACCCCCTTTATATAGGTGTGGATGAAAATGAACGTCATTATTACACTTCGGACTATTCACTGTTATTAACTTAAAAAAGAAGAGGAGTTGAAAATTATGGGTAAAATTGCTGGTGTTGATGTATTACTCAAAATTAAAAATAATGAAGGGAAATTAGTTGTCGTTGGTGGACAAACTGATACAACCTTAAATCGAGAACGTGAAACAATTGATACAACTGATAAGACAAGTGGCGGATGGAGTTCAAGTATTCCAGGTATTGCTTCTTGGTCATTTGATTCGGGTGGTTTCGTTGTTCTTGGTGATCCAGAAGAATCTTTTGATTTGATGGAAGATGCTTTTTATGAAAAGAAAGAAGTTTATGTAGATATTCGAGTTGGAGAAAAAAGTTCTGAACATGGTAGAAACTATAAAGGTTCTGGATATATTGTTGACTTCCCACTTGAATTCCCTAAAGATGATGCGGTGACATTCTCTATTTCTATTTCAGGTAATTCAAAACTTGAAAAGGTTAAAGGAGTAGATAATGGTGATGGGGGTACTAATCCAAACCCGGAGCCTGAACCTGAGCCAGAACCAACTGACACAACTGGCCCAGTAATTCAAGAGGTCAATAGAACATACAATCCTGAACTTAACACATTAGATATTGAGTTTAATGTAACTGATTATGGTTCAGGGATACATCAAGTATCAAATCATAATGACTATGATACTTATTTTAATCCTGGTGTAACAAGTCATAATCTCACTCTAACACACACATCAAATGGAAGTCATTTGCTGACTGCTACTGATAACAGTTTATATTTTACTGACTTCTACTATGAGGTTACTGAAATAACTGAAGTAGTTGATCCTACAGTTCCCCCTAATATCGAAATAACAAATGGCTATTATGGAGGCACAGAAGCAAATACATCATACACAGTTGATTATACAGCTTCTATTGGATCTGGAGGTAGCACTTTAGAAAAAGTTGTTCTTTTTAAATTTGTAACTGATACTGAAGTTGGTATAGAGTTACTTGAAGGTGGTACTACTACATTTAGAGGTTCATTTAGCGTAACTGAGAATGGAAATTACAGTATCTTTGTTCATGATTCACTTGGAAATACAGGATCATTACCATTCGAAGTTACTGGTATTGTAGTTGCTTAGATTTAATAAAATTAAGCCCCATGATTCTAACGATGAATGGGGCAATACTTAAAAGATTTCCCTTCATAGGGAATAAAGAATGAAATGGAGATGATAGATAATGAAAACAGCGACAGTACAAGTTGGTGGAGAAGAGAAAGTTGTTAAATACCCTGTATGGAGTGGTATTTTATCTAAAAAGAAATATGGTTTTAAGCCATTAGAATTTATGATGGAAAAAGCTAATGAAGGTAATGATGACTCAATTACACTTGATGAAGAAGAATTACTAATGCTTTTATGGGCGGGTCTCATTTGGCAAGAACCTGAATTAGAACTACAAGAACTCGGTGAAAAAGTTGAATATTCTGAATTAATTAATGCCAGCAAATCGATGATTGAAGTCATCGTTGATGCTGAAAAAATAAAAAAGCAGTAAACGTTGTCGAGTTACTCGATTACTCTGAAATCAAAAAATATTGCTATGGCTATTTCAATATGAGACCTAATGACTTGAATGAAATAAGTGAATGGGAATATATAGAAATGGTTGATGGACTAATGATGAAAGAGACCGAGCAACGAGATAACAACGAGAAACTTATTGATTATATCGCTGACTTCTTTTCTCAAGCTATTGTTGTTGATATGGCTGGCAAGGTTAGGAAAAGCAAAGTTCCTAAAGTTGAGGATGTAAAAAAAGGACTATTTGAAACTACTAAGTCAAGAGAAGAAAAAGCGTTAAAAGAATACGAAGAAAAACACAAAACCAAAGAAGAAGTTGAAAAAGAGAAAGAAAATAAAAAGAATGAAATAAGAAAAGAGCAAGCCAAACTAAAAGAAGCGTTTGGCATAAAATAAACAACTTATGCCGCAGCGAATATATCGTTGCGGTATTTTTTTATATAAAAAAAGAGGATAAGGAGGGATAACATGGCTGTTTCAACTATAAAAGCCGACATTCAAATTGATGGGTTAGGTGATGTAAAGAAATCACTTTCTGGATTGAAAAACGAAATGGATGACGTGAAAAAAGAAACTGGTAAAGTGCAAAAATCTCTAAAAAAAGCTGGGGATAGCGTTAAAGGTTTTGGATCTTCTGTGAAAGAGGCCGGAGAAAAAATGTTAGTACTAACTGGAGCAATAGTTGCTGCTGCTGGGGCATCAATTGCTTTTTCAAACGAAATAGAGAATGCACTGGTTACAATGCAGAGACAATTAGGCGCCAGTGATAAAGAGATGAAGTCTTACGAAAAATCACTCAAGGAAGTTTCTAAGACAGGTGTAGGTACTTTTGAAGAAGTTGGAGATGCAATGTCTAAAGTACTTCAGTTTAACCCTAAAATGAATACTCACGACCTCGAAAAAACTACAAAACAAGCTATGATGTTAGCAAAAACAATGGACGCTGATGTTGGAGACGTAATGAAAACACAATCCATCTTAATGAAACAATTCGGATTGAGTGGTAAAGAGGCATTTGATTGGATAGCTAAAGGTCAACAAAATGGATTAAATGGTAGTGGAGATTTATTAGATATAGTAAGTGAATTCAGTGTGCAATTTGAAAGATCTGGTGGTACTGCTGATGATTTCTTTGGTGTGTTAAAATCTGGTGTTAATGAAGGTGTTTTTGATTTAAGTAAAATTCCTGATGGATTAAAAAATATGATGGATTCTACAATGGAAAGCTCTGAAGAGATGACCGAAATATTTAAAACACTGGGGATTAATCATAATGAATACACAAAAACGATGGATAAAGGCGGAGAAAAGGCAACAGAAATGAGAAAAAAGGTAGTAGACTCATTGATGGCTATAAAAGATGAACAAAAAAGAGCAGAATTAGGTGCCACTATATTTGGCGGAGTATGGGGTGATATTGGAGAAAAAGGAGTTGCGTCATTAGGAAGTTTAAACGATGAAATTAAAAATGTAGCTGGCTCGATGGAAGACTTAGAAGGAAGTATGACATTTGAAGAAGAAATGCTTGGTATGTGGAATGAAGTAAAAATAGCAATGGAACCTTTTGGAGAGGCATTGAAGGAATTGGCATTGGAACATCTACCGCCAATCATTGATGCGATAAGTGAATTAAGCGAGTGGTTTACTAACTTGTCACCAGAATCAAAAGAGATGGTTTTAGGCTTTATAGGTGTTGTTGCTGCTATCGGACCACTTTTAATTGCGTTAGGAAGCTTAATTATTTTTATAGGATCTGTAATTACAGGAATTGGTAAGATAGCTGGAACTCTTACTTTCATTGGAGGTATTATTGTAAAAGTAGCTGGGATAATTGCAGCATTTTTTGCAACTACTGTTGGGTGGGCTGTATTAATAATAGCTGGTGTTGCTGCTTTAGCTTACTTAATTATAAAATATTGGGATTATGTATGGGCAGGTATTAAATTTGTATTAAACGCTATATGGGAAGCTATTAAAATGCATTTCACAATTATATTCAAAATTATCAAGTTTGTATTAACAGCCATATGGGAAGCTGTTAAATGGCATTTCACAATTATATTTAACATTATTAAATTCGCAGTAATAGCTATATGGAATATTATTAAGTGGGTAGGTCAATTAATATTCAACTTCTTTAGTTGGGTAGGAGAAAAAATAATAGGGGCAATTAATTGGATAGTAGGAAAAATAACAGGCTTTGTTAGTAAAACATCGGAAAACTTCCAGAAAATGAAAGACTCGGTAAGAGAAAAAGTTTCAAGTATGGTGGATGGAGTTAAAGAAAGATTCCAAAACATGAGAGATAGGGCGACTGAAATTTTTACGAATATGTGGAATAAAACAAAAGAGATATTTGGAAAAATAAAAGATGCTATCACTTCTCCAATTGATAAAGCAAAAGAATTAATTGGAAAAGCTATCGATAAGATAAAAGACATCCTTGATTTTGACTTTAAATTACCAAAATTAAAATTACCTAAGTTCAGTATGAAAGGTAAATTTAGCTTGACGCCACCATCAGTTCCTAAATTAGGTGTTGATTGGTTTGCTACTGGTGGTATTGCAACTGGTCCATCAGTTGTCGGTATCGGTGAAGCTGGTTCAGAGGCGATTCTACCACTTTCAAACAAAAGTAAGATGAAACCATTCGCTGATACAGTAGCAGGAATGATTTCTGATTACAATAAAGATAAAAATAATGAAAATAAAAAAGGAGACACAATAATAACAGGTAATAACTTCCACCTAAGAGAAGAAGCTGATATTAAGCGTGTTGCCTACGAATTAAAAAGATTAGATGACAAGAACAAAAGACCAAGAGGAAAGAGAGGTTGATATAGATGAGCTATGTGAAATTTAATGGAGAAGATATACCATCATTCTTAAAAGTGACTGATATATCTTTCCCCGCCATAGGGGATATATCCATTCAAGAGTCAAATGCGCCTGGGAGAATAGGAAGTATAGATGGTGGCATAACAAGAGGTGGTAAAACTATCAGTCTTACTTGTAAAATAATTAAGAAAGACAATACAATACATGAGTATGCAGACGCATTAAAGAGATGGGCTAAGGGTGATAATTGGAAAGTGTCAAAATTAGAGTTTGGTGAACAAGATGGGTATTATCTAAATGCTCGTGTATCTAACTCTATAGATATTGATGACTTATATGCAACAGGGGAAACAACTATTGAGTTTTATGCTGCAGACCCTCTAAAGTATAGTAATAGAATCTATGAATCGACAAGGCGTTACCCAGATGTCCTCTACATGGAGACTTTTCAATACTATGGTATAGAAGACACACCATTGATGATAGAATTAACATTAAATAGAGATTCCAATAGAATACACATATTTGATGGTGCAAATGGTAAAAGTATTAGATTAATTGGATATTTTTTTGCTGGTGATAAAATAACTGTAGATTCTAATAAGAAAGTAGTTAAAGTAAATGGAGATGTTAATATGAAGTATTTTGATATGGATAATGAATGGCTTTATGGTAGTTATGGCACTAACAATATAAGTTTACATGTTGATTATCTTAAAGATCATGAATTTAAAGTTTATTATCGAGAAGTTAACTAATCATAATTAATATCCTTGTTTAGTAATTATTTAAGTGTTCATGAGTATCATTTTATGAGTGAATGAAAAAATAAACAAAAGATTCCCCTTCAAGAGAAATTAAGGATGCTTAATGCCCTTACTTCCTTGCAGGGGAATAACAATGAAAACTCAATATGAACTTTAAATGCAAAGAATTTATTTAATCAACAATTGAAACATATAAAAAGTTATTATATTATTCTTTGGATAAAACGTTATAAAATACACGTTAATTGCATATAACTATATTAGACAATTAATTACAGGAAAGGAAGATTACAAATGAACTTTTATATAATGAATAACAATAATGAGATATTAGATGTTTTATCAACTGACTCTGTAGGTTCTCATGCCTATATATTAAATGCTACTGTTGATGAAAAAATTAATAGCTATGACGAACTGACTTTAGAATATCAACTAAATTCAAATGAAGATAAAAAAGATCCTAATACAGATTCAATGCACACTATTGTATTTAATGATGTTTTTGGATGGAGAGAATATACTGTTAAAGACATAAAAGATACAAACGATGGTGTGTTTCTAAGAAGAGAGATTGTTGCTGAACTAAGCTCAGTAGAATTAATGGATGAAAATGTAGAAAATGAAGTATCAAGACTGTCTAACAGGGTTGATGGATTAATAGGACTTGCATTATCACATACAAGATGGGAAATAGGAGAAATAGACAAATCTATCGAAAGAAAAGATTTTTATATTGAAACTTTAAATAGAAATGTATTAGAAGTTATAAATGATATATGCAACGTTTTTGATTGTGAAATAAGTTATTCATATAGATTTGAAGGAAACAAAATTACAAAAAGATTAGTGAATATATATTCAACAATAGGTAAAGATGTTGGAAAGAGATTTGAATTTAATAAGGATGTTAAAAGTGTTGAAAGATTGGTTGATAAATCTGAGATTAAAACAGCGATAAACCCAATAGGTAATGAAGATGAAGATGGTAATGTTATTACGATTGAAAATATTGAATGGTCTTCATCTACAGGTGATCCATTAGATAAACCTCTTGGTCAAAAATGGATAGGTGATGAAAATGCTCTTCAGTTGTATGGAAATTTAACTACTTCAGGTAGCAAAAAGCATAGAATAAAAACAATTGATTATGATGCTGATAATGCACAGGATTTAATCACAATGGCTTATAAGGACCTTATTGACTTATCTGTTCCTAAAGCAACTTATGAAATTGAAGCCTCTGATTTATATTCAATTACTGGAGATGCAGATTATATGAGCGAACGAGCAGAAATAGGTGATTTTGTCATTGTAAAAGACAATGATTTAGATATAACACTAAAGAAAAGATTAGTTGAGGCAACAAGAGACTTACTCAATCCGATCAATAATAAATTTACAATTGGTGATCTAAATAAACACTACATTGATAATAAAAAAGAAAGTGAAAAAGAAGCAAGAGAAGAAAAAGAAAAAAGAGAAGAAAGAGAAAGAATACAAGAATATATTAAAAGACTTCAAGATATTGAGAATAAAGTTTTACCAAAAGAGACTAATTATGCAGAAAAGGTAAAACCTATTAAATACATGAAAAATCTTGCTTCTATTGTTGAAACTATTAGACAAAACCAAACGAATTTATATGTGGACAGTTCACTTGTAATGACATTTACAAGAAGAACTAATTTTATGGACTTTAATTTTAGATTTTTTCATGAAACATTTGTTTGGAAAGATCCATCTGAACCTGAAAGGTATTCAATAAGTTTAAAGTTAAGAGGATTTTCAATAGAAGAATATAATGATGGTAGCTATAACCAGATAGAATGGGAAGATTTTAAACGAGAAAATATTCATAGTGAAAATTTTAAAGATGGTATCAATTATGTTTCAATAGAGAATCAAATTGATCATAATGAAATAACACAAATTAAAGAATTAATTATTAAACCTTATGGAAGCGAATTTGAATACACTTATAACCTTAGTGAATCTGATTATGAAATATTGAATAAAGCTTATAATGTTGAAGAAAATAATAATCTGATGAATAATCCATACTGGTCAAAAGGTGAACCTTTTAAAAAAATGAAGATAGAAACTGAAGTGGTAGACAACGCTGGTAATATAATTACTGGTGGTAGTTACAATGGAAGAATGCTTATAGAAAGACAACCTCGTTCTGACAATACACCTGAAGATCCTTGGGGACATGTTGCTAAACAACTTAATAACTCGTCCATAAAATTAAAGAAAAATACGTTATATACTTTAATAATTAATCTTGAAAATAAGGAATACTTTGATAATTATCAGCTTAAAAATAGATCATTAATATTTAATGCCGGTGATTTTCATGCTACTGCACCCCAAATAGATATAAGAAATGCAATAGGTAGTGATAAGGTATCAATAATACTTGATGAGGATCAAGAAATTACTGAATCATTTTTGATGACTTATTCAAATCCATATAAAAATCGGGGTCGTGTAATAATAAACAAATTAGAATTGTTCGAAGGATTTCAAATGAGTGGAAACCCTAAATTCGTTGAAGATCGTCTGTACAGTGATTTTATCAACGATGAAAAACAACTTTTCGTAATGACAAATGAAAAAGAAGTAAAACTTTCAAGGATGTTGATGGACTCGGATGACCCTAATAATAAACTTATTGATCCACCTTATGATGATGCTTCGAGAGTTATAACAAATAGTAAAAATGAAATATTTATGTCTTATAGAACAACAATAAATTCTATTGATTATATTATTGATAATCCATTCCTTCCCGATATAGGTTATACTCAAGCTCTTGGAAGTCTATATCTACATTATGATACACCTGCAGAAAGAAGCTTCGCCCATAAATTCTTTGCCGAAAAATTAGAGAATGTATCGTTTAAAATAGGTCATATTAATACTGTTATGGAAAAAGACAAGCCATATATTATATCTTTTTTAGCAGATTTAGAAGGAATGAATGGTAAAGGATACTTGAATATTTTCCTAAAGAGAAAAGATAGTGAATTAACTCCCGATTTCAATATTAGAAATGTAACTGATAGTCTTTTCATTGAAGACTATGATCATGGTCCACTCAAGAGATATATGTATATCATTACTCCAGATAGAGATATAGAGGATGTTGAAGTTTTTGCGACAGTAAGACGCTGTTATTCTGGTAGTTGGGATGTAGGAGTGTGGCCGATAGATGGTGAAATGCCTCCTGATTTTCCTCCATATTTAGACCATCGTCCTAATACCAGTTCATCCATACTTATGAACTTTAACTTAACTTTAAAGGAGTTCTCTATTCAGAAAGGGTATAAATATAGTGTGTATAAACCGAGTGACAAAGATGAATTAGGTGTAACAAAATTAGAAGGAGAAGTTAACGATATTAATAAAAAAATAGATACTATTGACAATTCTTATCAAAGAGGAATGGCTATGACATCAGATGGTGAGGTTTTCGTTGAACTTTTAGAAAGAATTGTTAGCAATATGAAACCTGATGAAGAATATCATGTATTTCTTCAACCAATGGGTAATGTTAGTGTTTGGGTAACCGATCCTGGTACAACAGGGTTTACAGTAAATTCATCTGTACCATCTGTTAAGTTTTATTACAGAGTTGAAGTTTTGAAAAAAGAAGAAGGCTAAGAATAAATAATAGTTGAAGAAAGTGACGAATCATTCTCTTAATCATTAATATCACTCATTCATCTTGCCTATTATAAGTGAATGAATAAAATAGAGCAATCTCTTACATTACTTTGTAAGGGAAAGCTCTTTTTTTTATTGATAACAAAGAGAGTGAAGGAGGAATTAAGATGGCTTATCTTGAAAGAGCAAGCGTTTGGCTTGGAGGTGGTCTTGGAATTATCTATACCTTTGTCAATGGAACGTTAGGACAAACGTTTTGGATATTACTTGGTGTGATGGTTTTAGATCTAATTACTGGTTTCATGAAAGGACTTGCGAATAAAAAAATGAGCAGTTCTGCTATGAGCGTTGGTATTTTAAAGAAAGGTGGCATTATTTTTGCGGTAATTTTTGCGTATTTACTTGATCTATTGATGAATGGTGGTCAATCAGCATTTGTTGTCATGATGATTTGGTTGGCTATTGCTAATGAAGGCGTATCTATTATCGAAAATCTTAGACATTTAGGTGTCAACATGCCGAAGGCAATCACTGATCGGATGAATGATGTGATTAAAGAGTATGAAGGTAAAGATGATTTTGAAATTAAAGATGATATTGAAAAAGAAATTGAGAAAGAACAAAAAGGAGATGAAAAAGAAAATGACACTAAAAATAAAGAAACATCTGGCGATAAGGAACCACAAGAAAAACCTAAACAAGCCTAAATATATTGTTATTCATGATGTTGGTGCCTTGGGTCAAGCGATGTCTAATGCTTTATACTTCCACTCGGTCAATCGTGGTGCCAGTGCGCATTATTTTGTCGATCCAAAAGAAATAGTGCAAGTCGTTAAGGATACTGACGCTGCTTATCATGTAGGTGATGGGCATATTAGTGGGAATTACACAAGTCAAAATATCAAATCTAAAAGCGGTATTACAAACTTGAATAGTATTGGTATTGAGATGTGTCTATATCCACGTGTTAATTCTTATGCTCAAAGTTATATTGAAGATGCGACTGTTAAGAAAACAATCGAACTTACTAAATATCTAATGAAAAAATACAATATTCCTGCTAAAAATGTCGTTCGACATTATGATGCAAGCGGAAAAAATTGTCCGGGTCGTTGGCGAAAGGATAATTGGGCGAAATGGCACCAGTTTAAAAATGACATTCAAGACCTCCCAGCAAAGGAAGTAAATAAACCAGCCTCTGATACTTATGTTGTTAAAAAAGGTGATACATTATGGGGAATTTCAAAAGAATATAATATTTCAGTTGATACTTTAAAGGAAATTAATAACTTAAAGGATAATACGATATATCCTGGAGATAATATAAAATTATCAAACGAAAACAAATCCACTTATAAAGTAAAAAAAGGTGATACATTATGGGCAATTGCTCAAAAGTATAAAACAAGTGTAGAATCAATTAAGAGCTTAAATAAGCTTGATACAGACGTTTTAAGCATTGGTCAAGCACTTCATATTGATAGTAATCGAAACGTAGTAGAGGCGCCAGAAAAGGTTAAAAAAGAAAAGGTTGTTAAAACTAAATTTAAATTACCTTCAGTAACCTATTACGTTAAGAAACCAATGTTTAAGGGTAATGGCGTCAGAACAGTTCAAAAAGCTTTAGCGTCTATTTATTTTTATCCTGAAAAAGGTGCTAAAAATGATGGTGTCGATGGTTTCTATGGTGAAAACACCGCAGACGCAGTAAAGAGATTTCAATCAATGCATGGATTAAAGCCAGATGGTATTTATGGTAAGAATACGAAATCTAAGCTTGATAGTCTCGTAAATAAATAAGTGAAATTATAAGACCTATGGAGGAGTTACCTCTTTAGGTCTTTTTTAATGCCCTTCTTTCAATAAATGGTCTTTTTTTAAAGAAAATATACAAAAAGATGTCGAATACATACGTTTTTTGGAATATATGAAAATTTACATACATACAATAAGTCAGAAGAAAAAAGACTATAGGAGGTCATGTCGTTATGCTACAAATAAGCAAAAAAGAGCGCTCTGCAAGACGAAAAGATAAAGAAAAACGTCGCGTTCTACTACAAAAAACAACTGTTACAAAAAAGACAGAAATAGATGAAAAGACAGAGAGAATAATGAACTGGATAAACGAACATTATGTAACTACAAGAAGAAAACGTGTTGATCAATATAAGAATAAAGATGGAGAAGTTAAATACGTAACGTATGGTGGCTCTGATGGTAATAATAAAGTGTACATGCATGATAGTGCATTAAAAGACCATTTATCAATGGAAAAGACGATTGGTGTATTTGCTGCAGAAATTGGAACGAAATTTGTCACATTTGATGTTGATTATGAAGATGACTTAGATAAAGCTGAAGATACAACACTATCTATCATTAATATATTAAAAGGAGAATTTGAATTAAAAGATGACGAAATACTGGTGTCTTTTAGTGGTTCTAAAGGTTATCATGTAGAGGTTTTCTTTAACAAAATGGTTTCACATAGAAAAATAGATAGATTTTATAAGCTGATAATCAGAATGCTTGATGTGTCTACTATTGATGTTGAACTTAGACCTACAAAGGGTCAAGCAGTCAAATTACCATTGTCTGTTAACATGAAGACGAATAATAAATGTTATATTGCAGACCACAATCTATTGACTGAAATAGCTGATGAATCTATCTTGAATATAAACAAGATTGACTTTGATAGATTAGAAGAAAACTTTGATGAATTAGAAGAGTTATTCCCAGTGATAAAAGATTCCCCTTCAAGAGAAAATAGACAAACAAATGAATTAAAATTAGATGACAATGTCGAAATTGAGTCGATTGAGACTGTTTTAGACGCAGGTATGTTAGTTGAGAGTGGAAGTAGACACAATGTTACGTTAGGAATTGCTGCTCTTTACAATACTGAGGGTAGAACTGAAGAAGACGCTCTTGATGTAATATGGAGTATCTTAACTTATACATTCAACAAGCATAGAACGATGATAGGTAGCTCTTGGAATTTATCATCTCTAAGAAAAGAGACTGAAAGAGTTGTTGGTGTTTGTTATAAAAGTGATTTAAAGATAGGTGCTGAAAAACGTAACGTCTATATAAGTAAAGAAGATATTCTTTATGTGTTACAGGCGAAAAAACAGGTTGAAAGAGAAATTTTGTTAGCTATGCTCGTTCACAGTCGTAAATACGCAAATAATGATGGTGTTTTCTACTTAACAAATAATCAAATGGTTAAGTATGGTATTACGTCTAATCGTTCAAGAACAAAAGCATATAGAGAAAGACTTGAGCAACAAGGACTTATAGAAACAGTAAAGCAAAATGAATATACAGGAAGAAAAATGATAACAGACTCTGGAACAGAATTAGCAATAAAAGACCCAAATAAATATAAGGTATTAGGCGCACCTGATCAAAATGAAGCAGGTACTCTTATAAACAAAGTTAATGTAAAATTCCTTGATAAAATAGTAACAGATTTTTTAAATGAAGATGAAGCAAGAAAGAATTACTCAAAAGAGCAATTTTATACAAGAATCAAGAAGTATTATGAATAGAGTTCTTTTTTCTTAAAAGTGTAACATAATAACTTATTCATAATATCCTTACTATTAATACAGGTGTAAGTTTAATAACAGAGAGTTCTTCTTTAAATATGAAAAATAACGTACTTGAAATAAAAATACAAATTAATCATATCGTGGCACGTAGAAGCATTTATCTTATTGATATACAAATAAGAATAAGAGTGCTTCTTTTTTATTGTTTTTAATAGTATTGGATTTCCTATTGTTGGTTTATAAGGAATACCATCAAGTGCATTTAATAATTACTAAACGTTAAACAACCTTAATACATTTATTGAATAAGTTATTATGTTACACTTTTAAGAATTTGTGTAGATAATCAAAACGCAATGATATATATATCCCCTATTTACTCTCTCCTTTCTACTCTACTCTACCCTACCCTACCCTATAGTTATTATGAATAAGTTATTATGTTACACTTTTAAGAATTTTCTTATTTCGACATTTTTCTACTTAAATATGGAATATTGTACATCGTTCATACATATAATATCACATAAGAAAAAATATGGAGGAGATAAACAAATGAACAAAAAAAGATACGATGTATTGCAAGAAATTATCAACCTGAATAAATGGGATATTAATCCTGAAACTGGCATCATTAAAGGTGTTTATGGAAGAGAAATCGGAAGTGTTGATGAAAATGGATATAAGCGTGTCCATTACACATTGGATAATAAAATCCACAAGTTTGGTACACATGAAGTTATTTTAGTTAACGAAGGTTATGACATTGTTGACAAAGAAGTAATGTTTGAAGATGGAGATAGAAGTAACGCATCAATTCACAACTTACGAGTTGTCCCAAGAGGCTTTTCGGCTAAAAGAAAGCTTATTAACATAGGTGGAGTAAAGAACATCAAGATAAATAAGGATAAAATTGATGAAGTAACATCATATCTAAATCAAGGTCATAGCATTGAATACGTAGAGAAAGAATGTAATGTAAAAAGGAGAACAATTAAAAGAATCCAAAAAAGAATAGAAGATGAAAAAGGTGATCAATTATGCTTGTAGTTGGTTTCGATTTATCTCTATCAGATACTGGATGGGCTGTTGTTGAGTTTCGTAATGGTGACTTTAGAGTAGTAAAACATGGCCACATCCCTACAATTAAAAGAAAAGGAAAGATGGTTTATCCAACAGGTAGACGATTACAAAAAATTTATAAATCTATCAGCAGGATAATAGAAGAATATAACCCAGATGTGATAACAAGAGAAGCAAGCTTTTCAAATGGTAATAACTTATCTACCCAGCAGATATTCAAGGTAAATGGCGTTTTTGAAATGACAATGCATCAATATAACAAAGAGAAAAGTCTTGAAGTGTATGCACCGAGTACAATTAAGAAGACAATCACTGGTAATGGTCGGTCATCAAAAGATGATGTTGCCAATACTATATTCCGATTAACTGATATGCGTATACTAAACGACAATATGACCGATGCCATTGGAGTTGCTCTAACATATGGAATAAAGAATAATTTATACGAAATAAAAGAATAAGTATCGAACTAAAGAGACGTCCCTTCAATAGAGATTAAAAACCTTTCCTTTGAAGGGGCATAACAATAAAAAGAGAGAAGGAACTTGTGCATGAATAATAAACTAACAGAAATCAAAGGTAATATACTCACTAAATTTTTCAGAACATCATCATCACTAAAAAAAGAGATTGAGATTCTAAAAAAAGAAAATGAGTTTCTAAAAAGAAACAATAATAAAATGAAAGACTTAATGTTTACACCAGAAAAGGATATTCATCGACTACTTAATCAATCAAAACTTAAGAATAAAACTCTGAACGATAAACTCGAAAAAGAAAAGAGAGACCATCTTCAGGTGTACGCTCTGTTACAAATTGAGAATGAAGACTTGAAAAGAAAAGTGATAGAGTCAAATAAGACAAAAGACGAATTAAAAGATCGAAACGCTGCTCTTAATAACTCTATTAAACTACTTGTAGATAATTTAGATAAGAAAGACGCTGAAATTAGTAGTCTAAAAGAATTTTTAGAAGAATTAACATATGAAATAGTCTTTAAAAAAGATTAAAAAAATATAAAAAAAGTCGAAAAATAGGAATAATACTCTCTATGTATGCTTATTATAAAGCATAAGAAAAATAAAAAAGGGTGAGACACATCAAGTGTTTCAAAAACAAAAAGGAGAGTTTTATATGTTTAGACAAATGGAATTAAAGAAGAACAAAACGAAATTTGAGGTTAAAACTTTATTACTGAGAGATTCAGTAAGTTATGAAGTTGACAGATTTAAGAAATCTATGGTTCAGTTTCACGAAGATTTAAATAATCTTTACATTAAATGTTTTGGAAGAGTTGGGGTATTAATTGTTAAGATACCATGGAGAATTAAATTATTGATGGTACCAATTGGTATATTCTTAATTAAAATGTTATTACCAACAGTTGTATATTAAAGAAAAGAAAGATCACTAATTATTAGTGGTCTTTTTTTATTTTGCTTAATAAAAGGAATTTTTTTATACCTAATTGCATATAATGAATCACCCATGACGAAAGAGGTGATTACATGTCGGAAATTGAAAGACTTATTGGAGAAAAATATACATTACAAGACGTTAAGAAAGCAATGAGTAAGCAAACAAGAGAAACACTTTATCAATACGCTATGTGGGCTACTTTTGGCATAGATGCAATCGATTGGATTATAGATTGTGACATTATAGTAAAGCGTTCAAACTTAACAAAAAAGCAAACAGAATCTATCAGCCTTATATGGTATGAAGGTGTTACATATAAAGAAGCTGGAAATAGATTAGGCGTATCTGATTATGCTGTCTATCAATCAGTCAAAAGCGCATCAAAGAAGATTAATAAAGAGTTAAATAAGCAGGAGGTTACCATGTGAAAAATGATAAAGAGAATTTCTTTAAAGAATTATTCCACATTATTAAAGTAGATGATATACCAGAATCAAATGAAAGAGTTGCAAATATCGAACTTTTAATTATGAAGTACAAAAATTTAATGGATGATGAATGTGAATTAGAAGAAAGATTTACTAAAGCAGAGCGTTCTTATTATTTAAAGCTCATGTCTGATTACTTACTCGCAGATGTATTAAGAAGCAAGAAGAAAAGTAAGAGCAAAGGCGTTGAGTATTCTATATTATCTAAAATGCAGCAAAAACGAAGAAGAAGAGTTGAACTGTCTATTCCAGCAGTACATTCTACTAACATAAAGAAGCGGAGGGAAAGAAATGAAACTTATTGAAATTAAATATTTCGACCATGAATTAGAACAGATTATGACCATTGAGTTTGAAGGAACATTCGAAGATATCGAGTGGCAACTTAGAAAGAATGATAATGATTTCTTTTTTATTGATACTGATGACGTTCATAAAGCTATTCGATTAGAAGATATTAAAAGCGTTGACTTTATTGAAAAATAATTTATTTAAAAAAACTAAACAAAAGAGAGGAAAGTGCTATTATGAATAAAAAAAATACTAAACTTAAAGATCTAAGAACTGTTGAAGTAGAGGTATATGATAACCTTGTTTCTGAAGGAAGTTATACTTTTCAAATGGAAGTTGATATTGAGAATATTCAATCTTATATTTCAGAAAATGATGAAGGTCAAATATCATTTAAATATACAAAAAGAATAACAAAACTTTATTTATTTGATGACTCAACAACAATATACAACAATGCATTAGAAGTACAGAACTACCCTATTGATCGTTATATTCCATTAAGTGATATCATCAGTATAAAAGTTATTGATGACGAATAGAAAAGAGGTAAAAGTATGAGTGATAAAGAAAGTATGACAAAACCCATTATTTATATTGCTGGAATACCTATGAATAATAATGATGTTGAAATAATGGAGAATCTCGCTAAATCACTTGATGATAACCCTTTTATTAAAATGTATTATGCGCCTGGTATTTATATGAATTTCCAAGGACTCATAGGGTCTGACTCATGGAGGACTAATTACATGAATCACAGGAAAAACGAAATACTTATGAGCGACATTATTGTTACACATGAAAAACTGTATAATTATGATACATTGTTTGATCTTGGGATTGCAGAAGCACTAAATAAGAAAATCGTCATATTGGCAAAAAATGAATCTAAGAAAATCTTCGAAGTTAACTTCACTATTTTAAAAGGTGAATATAATTTAATTAAAGACTATAATTTCTTAAAGTTAAACCAAAAATAATCAAGGGATTTAAGGTGACATTATGCCAACATCATCATTTTATAAGATGTTTGAAATAAAAGACGAAAAAACTTTAGATCAACTCGAACTATTAATGTCTAAGAGACACAACAAATATAAAATTAAAAGAGAATTAGTTTCTGATGATAAAATTTTTAAAGGTGAACAAAAAGTAAGAAAAATGCTCGATAAAACATGATGATAATAAGAAAAAGAAGATCTCATTAATCGAGGTCTTCTTTTTTTGTGTCTAAATTGTGACATAAAACAATCTTTTTCGACAGTTAGGCATGAGAAATGGAATATTTATTTTTATAAATCACTAAGATACCACAAATATAAAAAAGAAAGAGGTATCTTAAATGCAATTAAACAAATTTACAACAAAGAAAACAGACAATGGAACTTATTACGAGGGGAAGAAAAGTAAAGTCTCAGTGAACGTTACTGCTAATAGATTCCCTGCAAAGACGTTCGTTAAAAACATCATGAAAGAAGATTAATCATGAAATTCTATGTCTATCGATATTGGGGCGTCTCGATTAAAAAAGGCGTCCCCTTCTCTTAAATAATTTATTCTCTTAATGATAGATTTCATGATAATATTTTGATCTTCTATATTAAAGTCATCAAAATTATCAAGTTTGTCAATTAATTCTTCAACCTTATTTCTCTTTTTTGAATCGTCCATTTCGTGATACATACCACTTAGTGTAACCAATTCATCTTTAATAAAGTTTTTTCTCTTTATAATATCACGATTTCTCTTTATAAAGAGTTCTTCGCTCACATGGTCATTTAAGTACATATCAAGTAACTTTTCTTCCTTTTCTTCTTGAATGGAAAGGTTTTTCTCTTCCTCTATTATTCTATTCTTTATTTCCTTTTTCTTATCATCAACTGATTTGACATTCATTTTCTTAACTTCTTCTATCATTTCATCTCTATGTTTCATTATCTCATTCCACACCATGTCCCATAAAACATATAAGACTGTTCCTGAATTATCACATTTATCACCATTATCAGGATCTACTCGCCTACATGATGATATTTTCCATGTCCAATTTCCACTCCTATAAACGCTCTTGATTGTTGTCAATCTCCTACCGCATTTTGCACAAAAGATTAATTGGTCTAAAGGTGTTTTAACTCCCTTTGTTTGGGGACTCTTTTCATAGGGAACACGTTCGCTCAATATTCGATGTATCTCATTGTATTCTTCATAGCTAATAAGTGGTTCATGTGCACCCTTAACTCTAACATCGGCACCTATTCGATCATTCTTATAAGTAATTTCTCCAAGTCTTGCTCTTGATCTTAATGTGCTTTTTATCTTTGCATGATTCCACATCTTACCATTCTTTGAGGTGTACCCCATATCATTAATTTTATCAGAAATGCTATATAAAGAATGGCCAGACAAAGCTAATTCAACAATTTTTCTGAATACTTTCTTTTCTTGTTCATTAACTTCTAACTTTTTTGTATTTTTGTTGTAAACATAACCATAAGGGACGACTGTATGCACCCAGTTATGTTTAAACTCCACACCATCTCTTTTTCCTATTTGCATCCTTGTTCTTATTCGGTCATATTCATCTTCAGCAAGTATAGATGAAATTTGAAAGACAATTTTAGACCCAGTTTCCTCTAAATTCATTTCTCCAGCAGGCGTTTCAAGTTTTACTTTAAACCTAATCATCCATTCAAATATTTTATTAGCAATACCAAAATCACGTGCTAAACGATCCTGATGAGTAACTAAAACCCTGTCAACTTCATTATTGTGTATCATGTTTTTCATCTGAAGTAAACCAGGTCTATTTTCATCAATAGATGATTCTATTTCTTCAATAACCTTTATGTTTTCATATCCCTTAGATTTCGCTATTGCAAGAAGTCTACTTCTTTGATTAATTAATGTTCCTTCTTGTCCACCTTTTTCATCTATTCTTGATTTTCTAACATACAATATTGTAACTTTTTCATCCATATTCATTATTCCTTTCTGCTATTTATTAAAGCAGAGTTTTTGATAATGGAGTCCTTTTTAGTTTATTACTACTTTTTTTCTTCATGTATTAATTCTGTCTTATTAATAATCATGTTTATTGTGAACTTCTCCATGTATTCATGATTAAGGTTTCCATTTTCGTCTATTGGTAACATTACTTTTTCTCTTTCTATTCTTTTATCGCTAATCTCTCTATTAAAATTATACTTCTCTGCTAATCTATTAATCATTGTCGCAATAAAGAGATAAGTGTACTTATTAAAATCATCATTAATTAATGCGGTCACATGATCGCTTGCAATAAATTCATAGGGATGATAAAAAGTCGATCCAACACTACCACTATTGGCAATTGTAAGGCAATTAGAAAAACGCCTAACATTGTTTTCATTTGATATATAATTGTCGATGCCATTATTAAAAGCAGTAGATGAAACATAGGGTATATTTCCTTTAATCTGGTTCGTCTTTATCAATCTTTTACCTCTTTGTATCTTGGTGAATATATCAATTAATGCAAATTCTTTAAACTGAATGTCATTGATGAGTGGAATGTCTGTATGTTTCATATTTTCAACTAAACTCGTGTAGTATTTCTCGTACTTATTATCTTTATTATCAATTATTTCTTTTATATATCTTTCAATAAATACCCAATCAGGGGTGTTATCTATGGTTATTGGAAGCACTATTGATTGTCGTCTCATCCTTTTTTGACTTAATTTTAGACCATAACTAAACTTGCTTCCAACTGATTTTCTCAGAGCTGTAATTAAGAAACTTGCTGTATATTTATTTAAAGTAAAATCAATAGGTTCCATTATCTCTACATGATCAGATGCAGAAAAATCTGATGGTTGATATGATATATACCCTTTTGTTGCACTGTCAAAAGTTATTACATTCCCTTTTTCAGTTTTGTGATAATAAAATCCATCTACACCATTATTCGTTCCTTTTGTTGTCACGTAGGGGTAAACACTATCTTCCGATTTACTTGCGATTAAATCTTTTACTTTAGTTGTCTTACTACCTTTTATTTCGAACAGTTCTTCTACTTTAAATATTTTCCACTTTCTTTCATTTAAATTCATATTATTCATCTTTTTCACCATTATTATCAATGTCTAACAAGTTGGATTTTCCTTCCATTATCAATTTGTGTTCAAAAGATAGAAAGTCAACAATGGTTTTCTCAAACTCGCTTTCGTCAGGTATCTCATCATTGAAATAAAAGAAGCTATGAAGCCACTCATCATCATACTTAACCGGGGTTTTAACACAAAAAGCTGTCTCAGAATCAATTCTGTTAAACCATACATCTAATAAATGTTGTTTTCTATCTTTAGCTCTCTCAGTCTCAATAAGTCCTACATGAGCACTTACTTCAAAGCCATCATCTTTAAAGTTTATAAACTTAGCTTCTTTATCTTCAGGATGTGGTTCACCAGCGGTAAAGATTGCGATACATGGCATTGTTCCAACATTGTAAAATGTATTATCATTCAGCGTTATTACACCTTCCAATGTATGTTTCTTCATTATATTCATTTTTAATGATGTTTCTTCTTTAGATTTACCTGTCATAGAAGATTGAGGAACAATAACAATTCCACGACCTCCAACAACTAATGAATCAAGCATGTGTTCAGTGAATTTTAACTCATATAAATCTGGATTCTGTTTTGATCCTTGACTGTATGGTGGATTCATCATACCAACAGTAGCTTGTTTTAATTGAAGCTTATTTTCGTCTTGAGCTAAGAAATTGTCATTAATTAAATTACTTTTCCCATCACCTCTCAATATCATGTTAGTCGTTGCAATTGTAAACATATAAGGTTGAAGTTCAAAACCATGTAATTGTTTTTGTCTGATATCTTTTCTTTCTTGACTATTCTTTGCTTTTTCCAACATATAATGCATTGATGAAACTAAGAAACCACCAGTACCACAAGTTGGATCTAAAACGATATCATTAACTTGAATATCAGTTAGTTCACAAAAAAGATCAGTAATATGTTTAGGAGTTAGAACTATTCCAAGAGTTTGACCATCTCCACCAGAATAACTCATGAATTCACCATAAAACCTGCCTAAATAATCTTCACTTGACCTTGTATATTTAATGCTTTTATAAATATGCTCATCAAGAAATTCAGCATAATGCTTTAATGGTGTTTTATTTAGTCGTATATTTATCTCATTCAGTATCTTAGTATCTTTAATAATTGAAAATTGACTTAGAATTTTATCTTTCTTTACCTCAGGGGCTACATTTGATCGAGTTAGGTTAGACTGTATGGCGTCAAATATTTTTTGACCATCAGTTTTAACTTCATCACCTGTTAATTCATTAATTGAAAAGTTTTTATATTCCTGTTCTTTTAGTGCTAATAAAATACCAGAAACTATAAGTGGCTTGTCAATATCTTTTAAATTGCCATAGTTTCTTAGGTCTTCATGCAATTTTGCTGCATCTTTTAATATCTCGGCTGTTTCTTTCTCCTTACTTGTTTCTTCTTTTAATATCTCTCTAATGTAATATTCTTCAATATTTTTATCATTAAAAGATATAAAAGACTCGACATCTTCAAGTTCTCTGTAATACTCTGTCTCATCTATGTAGATAGGGCTAATTCTATGTTTTTTTTCGTCACCTGATATACCAAATGCAATCACTTTTTTATAAGATGTATTCTCTATAAGATGCTTTGCATAGAAAAAGGCGCCATTCACCGCATTGTTGATGACGTCTTTTTTCGATATGCTTATTATTCCATTTTTATCGAGTTTTATATGATTTGATAAATTTGCTTTATTCTCTATAACTATGAGAAAGTCTTTTACGACTCCTACATATTCAGGAAAACCTACTTTACCAGAACCAGATTTAGATGCAGTCTTTAAAGCATTATTTATCTCAATAACTGAGCTTCCTTGTGGATCTAATTTAATGTCTGCTTCTTTTAACATATTGTATACCCATATATCTGTTAATACTTCTTTTTTCGCCATTCCTAATACCTCCAAAGAGTTACAATTTAATAAGTTTATATTATTATTGTAACTCAATTATAACCATAAAACTACATGATTAGTAAAGGTGTTAATCTAAAGTTATCATTCAT
>Ga0194137_10000469_pt1 | contig 27318 bp, 28 predicted proteins | sample TARM_MetaG_T3_14_FD_134025 | JGI IMG/M metagenome (GOLD analysis project Ga0194137, IMG submission 134025) | Freshwater microbial communities from Pennsylvania, USA, analyzing microbe dynamics in response to fracking - TARM_MetaG_T3_14 (version 2) | ecosystem: Environmental > Aquatic >... | reverse complement strand
TTCTTATGCAGGGACGGAGGGTCTGCAAGCGGCTTCCTCCTTCCGGTTCGGAGAAGGACTCGTGGGCCAAATCGCGGCGGACAACAAGTCGATGCATCTGACCGAGGTGCCGGAAGGATATCTCAACATCCGCTCGGGCATCGGGCAGACGCAGATCCGGGAGCTCTATCTGCTGCCGGTCCATTATCAGCATTCCGTCGTGGCTGTGCTTGAGCTCGGCAGCCTGCAGTCGTTCACAAGCCTGCACCACGAGCTGCTGGAGCAGATCGGCGAGTCTGCCGGCATGGTGCTTCACAACCTGTTCGGAAGGATCCGGATCGAGGAGCTGCTGCGCGAATCGCAGACGATGAGCGAAGAGCTCCAATCCCAATCCGAAGAGCTGATCAGCCAGCAGGAAGAGCTGCGCAGCTCCAACGACCGTCTCGAAGAGCAGACGAGGGCGCTCAAGGCTTCCGAGGAGCAGCTGCAGAGCCAGCAGGAAGAGCTGGAGCAGACGAACGAGGAGCTGCTGCAGAAAACCCATTTGCTGGAGCTGCAGATGAAGGAAACGAAAAAGCACAGCCAGCAGATCGAGCAGACGAGGGACGCGCTCGAGAAGCAGACGGTCCAGCTCGGCCTCGCTTCCAAGTACAAGTCCGAGTTCCTGGCCAACATGTCGCATGAGCTGCGGACTCCGCTCAACAGCCTGCTTATTCTGTCCCAAATGCTGTCGGACAACAAGGACGGAAATCTAACCCAGAAGCAGATCGAGTTCGCAACGACCATTCATACTTCGGGCAGCGATCTGCTCAAGCTGATTGACGAAATTCTCGACCTGTCCAAGATCGGCGCAGGCAAGATGGACGTCGTCACCGAACATGTTCCTTTGCGGGATCTGGAGCAGTATGCCGTACGCAGCTTCCAGCCGGTCAGCATCCAGAAGGAGCTGCCGTTCCTTACGGAGACGGAGGAGGACGTGCCGGCGGAAATGTTCACGGACAGCCACCGGGTCAAGCAGATCCTGCGCAATCTGCTGTCCAATGCGTTCAAGTTCACGACTCAGGGCTCCATCAGCATGCGGATCCGCAAATCCACCCCGGCCGAGATGCCGGAAGGCGCCCAGGGCAGCTGGATTTCGTTCGAAGTCAAGGACACGGGCATCGGAATTCCCGAGGACAAGCAGGCGATCATCTTTGAAGCCTTCCAGCAGGTCGACGGGACGACAAGCCGCAAATACGGCGGTACCGGACTTGGCCTCGCGATCAGCCGGGATCTGGCCAGACTGCTTGGCGGAGACATCCATCTGACGAGCAAGCCGGGAGAGGGAAGCACCTTCGTGCTCACGCTTCCGGAATTCCATCTCGTCAAAATGAACGACGGATCCGACTTCGAAGTCTCAAGAAGCTCGTTCAGCGGCATGGACGAAGCGGCGGCGGCGCTTCCGTCGCCGGTCATCCCGGCGGAACGGAAGCCGAAGCCGGAGCTTGCCCGCCATGCGTTCGATGTGGAAGACGACCTCAAGGAATTGAAGGAAGGGGATAAAGTCGTCCTCATCGTCGAGGATGACGTCGCTTTCGCCAAAGTTCTCGTCGATATCGCCCGCTCGCGAGGCTTCAAGGCCATCGTTGCCGGACAGGGAGACAAGGGCCTGTCCTATGCAAGAACGTACCTTCCGGATGCGATTCTCCTGGATATCCAAATGCCGGTCATGGACGGCTGGTCCGTTCTCCATCATCTGAAAAACGATTCCAACACTCGCCATATTCCGGTCCATCTGATCTCGGTTATCGACGAGGTCCAGCAGGGACTCGCGCTCGGAGCGATCGCCTATCTCAAGAAGCCGGTCTCCAAGGAGCATCTCGACAATCTGTTTACGCAGATCGGATTGTTCATGGAGCGCAATATGAAGCGTCTGCTCGTGGTGGAGGACGACGAGATCCAGCGTCACGCCATCGAAGAGCTGATCGGCCATGACGATCTGGTCATTACGGGAGTATCGTCCGGACGCGAGGCGCTCAAGGAGCTGAGCGAGCATCACTACGACTGCATGGTCCTCGATCTCGGCCTGCCGGACATTACCGGCTTCGAGCTGCTGGACCAGATCAGGCGCAACGAAGAGCTGCATGATCTGCCGATCATCATCTACACCGGCCGCGACCTGGAGAAGCGCGAGGAAATGATGCTCAAGAAATACGCCGAGACGATCATCGTGAAGGACGTCAAGTCGCCGGAGCGGCTGCTTGACGAGACGACGCTTTTCCTGCACCGGGTCGAAGCCGAGCTGCCGGAAGACAAGCGCAACGTGCTGCGCAAGCTTCACAGCGTGGAGACCATTTTCGAAAACAGGGACGTTCTCATCGTCGACGACGATATCCGCAACGTGTTCGCCTTGTCCAATGTCCTTGAAGGGTATAAGATGAACATTACCTATGCCGAGAACGGCCGGGAGGCTATCGAGCAGATCGAGAAAAATCCCGATCTTGATCTCGTGCTCATGGACATCATGATGCCGGAAATGGACGGGTACGAAGCGATGAGGCTCATCCGAGCCGACTCCCGCTACGACAAGCTGCCGATCATTGCCGTCACCGCCAAGGCGATGAAAGGCGATCGGGACAAATGCATTGAAGCCGGGGCCAGCGATTACATCGCCAAGCCGGTCAACGTTGATCAACTTCTTTCACTAATGAGGGTGTGGTTGTATAAATAGCGTCAAACCTCGTCCGAGCGACTCGGACGAAAGAGAACAGTTGGAGATCGAGATGCTGCTCGTGGCCATGTTCAAGCTCTACGGCTATGATTTCAGGAACTATGCCTATGCCTCGATCCGTAGGAGAATATGGCATCGGGTGCATGCGGAACGGCTGACGACGATCACGTCGCTGACGGACCGGGTGATCCACGACCGTGGCTGCATGGAAAGGCTTCTGTCGGATCTCACGATTCATGTCACCGAGATGTTCCGCGATCCGGAAGTGTTCAAGTCGTTCCGCAAAAATGTCGTTCCGCTGCTCAAGACGTATCCGTTCATCCGGATCTGGCATGCCGGCTGCTCGACCGGCGAAGAAGTCTATTCGATGGCGATTCTGCTTCATGAAGAAGGGCTTTACGACCGCACGAGAATCTACGCCACGGATATGAGCTCGACCGTTCTCGATGTAGCGAGGCAGGGCGTATTCCCGATTGAGCGGATGCAGCAGTATACGCGCAATTACCAGGACGGCGGCGGCAAGGAGTCGTTCTCGGACTACTACACGGCCAAGTACGAATCGGTTATTTTCCAAAGCTTCCTGAAGAAAAATATCGTTTTTGCCCAGCACAATCTCGTCACGGACGGCTCCTTCAACGAATTTCATGTCATCCTGTGCCGCAATGTCATGATCTACTTCAACAAGGATCTCCAGAACCATGTGCATGGGCTGCTCTACGACAGTCTCAGCATGTTCGGCGTGCTGCTGCTGGGAACCAAGGAAAGCATCAACTTCACCCGGCATGCGGATCAGTTCGATGAGCTGGACCTGATCAACCGGATCTACCGCAAAGTCAAGTAAAGCCACAGACAAGGGAGGGGGGAAACCATGATCTCTTATGACGGGCCTATCAATATCCTGCTGGTCGATGACTACCCCGAAAATTTGCTGGCTATCGAAGCCGTCCTTGGCGATCTCAACTACAATCTCGTCAAATGCCTTTCCGGCGAGGAGGCGCTGCGGGCGCTTCTCAAGGATGATTTTGCCGTCATCGTCATGGATGTCCAGATGCCCGGGATGGATGGTTTCGAAACCGCTCGAATGATCAAATCCAGGGATAAGACCAAGGAGATACCGATCATTTTCGTGTCGGCGACGAGCAAGGAAGCCCAGCATATGTTCGCCGGCTACGCCGTCGGCGCGATCGATTATATGCTGAAGCCCTTCGTTCCCCAAATTTTCCGTTCCAAGATCGAAGGCTTTGTCCGGATGTACGTCGGCAACAAAACCTTGCAGCAGCAAGCCGTCCTGCTTCAGCAGCAGACGCAGGAGCTGGAGCGCATGAACAAGGAGCTGATGCGCACGGCCTACCAGCTGACCAAGTCGGAAGCCGTCAAAAGCGTCATCAGCTCGACTTCAATGGATACGATGATTACGTTTGACAAGAACGGAACCATTTTGACGGTGAATCCGTCGGTCTATCCGATGTTCGGGTACCGGGAAAAAGAAGTCGTCGGCAAGCAGGTCGATGAGCTTATCCCGGGAATATGCGTCAGGCAGCTGGATCTCATGGGCGAAGCCGCGATGGACGGAATCTCTTCCGGGCGCCTGATCGAAGTCATGCCGCGCCGCAAGGACGCCAGTGTCTTCCATGCCGAGATCAAGCTCGGCAGCACGCTGGTGGATGAGGAAGTCATCTTCGCCTGCACGGTCAGCGACATCAGCGAGCGCAAGAAGTCGGAGGAGGAAATTCTAGCGGCCAAGGAAGCAGCGGAGGTGGCCGACAGAGCCAAAACGGAGTTCCTGGCGATGGTGAGCCACGAGATTCGCACGCCTATGAACGGCATTCTCGGCATGACCAATCTTCTCATGGAGACGGAACTGAACGAGGAGCAGAAGGATTTTGCCGAGATCATCCTGAAGAGCGGCGACAGCCTGCTCAGCGTCATCAACGACATTCTGGACTACGCCAAGATCGAAGCCGGCAAGCTGGAACTCGAGATGGTTCCATTTGATCTGAAGAGCTGCGTGGACGAATCGCTGGATCTGTTCATCGCCAAGTCGCGCGAGAGCAATCTCGATATCCTCTGTTCAATATCCCCGGATTTGCCGGAGTATCTGTACGGGGACGTAACCAAGCTGCGCCAGATTCTGATGAACCTGATCAGCAATGCGATCAAATTCACGCATGAAGGGCATATTGATGTCGACGTTCGCCTTGCCGAGGATTCGCCCGACGATGCCGAGCGCCAGGAAGAGGGCATCGTTGTCCAGTTCAGAGTGAGCGATACCGGGGTAGGCATTCCGGAGGATAAGCTCCCCCTCCTGTTCCAGCCGTTCTCCCAGCTGGACTCCTCCATGACCCGCAAGTACGGAGGAACCGGACTAGGCTTAGCCATCTGCAAAAATCTGGTGGAGCTGATGGGCGGGACGATCGAAGCGTGCGCCAATGAGCCCAAAGGAGCCTGCTTCACCTTCACCGTCCGCCTCAAGCAGATGGAGGAATGTTATCCGGCTTTGGAGGGAGATCCAGCCGAAGACCACCCGCTGCCCGGCTCACGTCCATGGGAAGCCCCTCCTCATTCGGATTCCTTTTCCTTCTCCGCCATGCTGAGCGAGACCTATACCGAGACTACTGCGGCCAGCGAGACGAGCGCAGCCAGCCGCCTTGTCCTGAAGGCCAACGTCCTGCCATTCACGCTCGGCACTGGAGATCGCGGCGTGCCGGCGCCGAGCGAGCGTTCCCGGGTTCTCGTCGTCGAGGACAACGACGTGAACCAGAAGCTGATCCTCAAGCTGCTCGATCGTCTCGGCATCGAAGCGGATGTGGCGGAGAACGGGGAAGCGGCCGTGACGATGGCAAAAAACCGATTCTATGATATGATCTTCATGGATATGAAAATGCCGGTCATGGACGGACTTGAGGCGACAAGGCTCATCAACGGAGACGCGCGTGCCGGCAAGCAGCCGGTCATCGTGGCGATGACCGCCAACGTGCTGCCGGGAGACAGGCAGCGCTGTCTGGAAGCCGGGATGACCGATTATATCAGCAAGCCGATCCGGCTGGAGATGCTTGAAGCGATAATCGGCCGGTATCTGGATTATGACTGGACCATGGGCAGGCAGTCCACGCATTGATGTGGGCTGCTTTTTGCATGTCCGGGCCGGGAAGGCTTGCCAAGGAGACAACAGCGATTGGCGACCCGTTCCGACCGCAGGTCATCTATTTTTCACCACGCTTTTAGAACTGAAGCGGAAAGGGGCTTCGAGCCGTGCTGTCCAATCGTTATATCCGCTCTACCTACCTGACACCTCCGAGGGTGCTTGCGGGCGGATTTCTTTCTCTGATCGTGCTTGGCACGATTCTTCTCGCTACCCCTGCCGCTTCGGCTGACGGGGTGCGGATTCCTGTACTGGATGCTCTGTTCACGGCGACTTCGGCTACATGCGTGACGGGGCTCACCATTATGAACACAGGCACCGAATATTCCTTGTTCGGACAAATCGTGCTGCTCGTGCTGTTCCAGCTAGGAGGGACGGGCTTCATGACGGCCGCTACCTGGTTTGCCCTGGCGTTCGGCCGCAAAATATCGCTCCGTGACCGCCTCGTGCTCAAGGAGTCCCTCAATCAGACGGAAATGAGCGGAATCGTCCAGCTCGTTATAAGGATCTTTTTGTTCTCCGCCGCTATCGAAGGGGTCGGAGCGCTGCTGTACACGTTCATCTGGATGGACTCCATGCCGCTGTCCAAAGCGGCCTACTTCGGCGTATTCCACGCGGTTTCCGTGTTCAACAATGCCGGTTTCGAAATTATCGGGGGCTGGAGCCAGTTCGTCAGCGATCCCGCGATCAATCTGATTACGATGACGCTTATTTTCTTCGGCAGCATCGGTTTCATTGTCATGGCGGATCTGATCCGGTTTCCCGAGAGGCGCAAAATCTCCTTGCACAGCAAGGTCGTGTTGTGGGCTTCTGTCGTCCTCACATTGGGCGGCGCCATTCTTTTCTTTATCTTTGAATTTACGAATACAAGGAGCTTCGGCCATCTGGGGCTGAACGGCAAGATCTGGGCCAGCTTTTTCCAATCATTCAGCTTGCGCTCGGCAGGAATCAATACGGTGCCGATCGAGGAGCTCCGTCAGGCGACCCAGCTTCTGATGATCATCCTTATGTTCATCGGAGCCGCGCCGGGCTCTACAGGAGGAGGGATCAAGCTGACCACCTTCGTCGTGCTGCTTGCCGGCATCCATGCGATTTTGCGCGGCCGCGAGGATGCGGTGATCTTCCGGTACCGGATTGCAGCCAAGGAGCTGTATCGGGCTATCACGGTCACGCTCATGGGGGTCATCATTATCGTCGCCTCCACGATGATCCTGACGACCGTGGAGAATGCTTCCTTCCTCGTTCTTCTCTTTGAGGCCGTGTCGGCGTTCGGCACGGTCGGGTTCAGCCTTGGAGCCACCTTTGATCTTACCCCTGTCGGCAAAGGGGTCATCATTTTCCTGATGTTTGCCGGCAGGCTCGGGCTGTTAACCTTGGCGTTCGCGATCCGCTCCAAATCCAAAAAAGAACCGTTCCGATATCCGGAGGGCCGGATCATTATCGGCTGAGAGCAGCCCCGCATTTTTGAGGCCACTGAAAAAGTAGTCGCTGCGTGCGCGAATCATTCTTCCGATCGCTGTTGTCCCCGTATTTCTTTGATTGTTGCCGTTTCTGCGGTTGAAATCCGGTGACAAAGGCGACCACATTCCGTTTCTCCAGAACGATTCCGCGCCCTTCGCTTGTTTTTCAGCAGCCCCGCATTTTTGCGGGGCTTTTTTTCAATCATTGCCATGTCGCCAACTGATTCCGAGGGCGGCTGGGCAGGGTAATGGAAGGGTAGTAAACGGTCAAGATGCAGTCAGTCAGGAGTGGGAACGATGGGGAACGAGGATAAGCGCTCGTCGGCGGAAGGCCGGAGCTGGGCGTGGCATCGGAGCGGCGACAGCGGGCAAGCGGCGGAAATGTGGCGGCAGGACGAGTCCGTGCGGAAATGGATCGAAAGAAGCAAGGATCGGGATGTGAACCATCTTGCGGCTACTTCCTTTCAAGGGAGCCGAAATGCGGTGTTCGGGACGCTTGTCGTGGGCAGATCGGATGATGACCAGAGAAGCAACTGCACGATGCATTTTTACCTCGGGCACCGCAATCTGTATACGATCGGTTTCGATGAAGAGGATATTGTCGACGGCTGTGAAGGAGCCGCTCATTTTTTTGCGGAAATCGAGCAGTCGGAGACGGCTCTGGACGGATTCATCAAGCTGCTTGCCGGCATCATGGAGCCGTTCTTCGACGGGATGGACAATTTCGAGCAGAAGCTGCGCGAGATGGAGGAGAATATCCGGGACCGCAATGGCGGCTATATGTTCCACCGTATTTTGGAGCTCCGCTACGGCCTGCTTCACTGGACCGGACTGACGAGGCCGGTCCGCGAAATCCGGTTTGCTCTGGAAGAAGCGTTTCCCGAGGAGATGAAGGAGAGTCTCATCCATCAGGCGTTCAACTCGCGTCTGGAGAGGATGATCATGCTGCAGGAAGAGTACCGGCAGGAGGTGGAGTCGCTGCTTCTGCTCGAGGACAATATCTCGAACTACCGCGGCAACGAAATCATGAAGACGCTCACGGTGTTCACGATTCTTTGCACGCCTATGATGGCGATCGGCGCGATCTGGGGGATGAATTTCGAGCAGATGCCGGAGCTGAAGTGGAAGCTTGGATACGTATTCGGGCTTGCCGTCATTTTGGCGGCTACGGTCGGCGTCTATTTCTGGATGCGGACGAAAGGCTGGATGGGGGATCTTCTCCGGGAGGACAACCGACGGGAACGGCTGTGACGGGCATGCGGCTGAAAATGTTGGCGGAAGGCTTGGGCACGCTGTTTAACAGCTGCCTGAGCCGTGTAATAGCTAGTACGGCAGCGCTGGAATGCACTGACCGAATCTACCTCATACGAGGTCTCAACAGGCGGTGTTGATGATGACCATCAAATATCGTAATACTTGCTCCGACATCGAGATTCTGGTCAAGCATGAAGAGTCGGACTCTGTTGCTCCGTACCGAGTCAATATTCAGAGCTCCAAAAATCCGCTCAGCTTCGGCAACAACCTGGCCAGCTCCACTTCGGAAGAAGCAGCGGTCAAGATCGCGGATCAGCTGTGCAGCTTCTACTCCATTGCGAGGAAGAACGGTTACTATCTCAAAGGCAAATCGTTCACGAAGGCGGATTGTCCGGAAATCCCCGTGTCGGAAGTGCTGGAGGACGATATGACGGAGCAGCAGTTCAGCGAGAAGCTCCAGAGCCAGTCCGTATAACATCCATTCCTTTTCATACAGCAGCGGGCGTCCCTCCGGGGACGCTTTTTTGATTTTCAGCAAGGTTGGAATAATTAAACAATAAGAGGGAAGTATACGAAAGGAAGGAATCCAAGACCGAAAGGATGACAGCATCGATGAAAGCAACTTGGACAGCGGCTGCCTTGCTGCTTGCCGCTCTTGCCCTGCCAGCCGCCGCTTACGCCGCGCCGCAGGCGTCTCCGGCAGCTCCGCAGGCATCTCCGCATGCATCGCAGGATATGGGCGCTCCGGACCGCTACAACCATCAAGGAGATCTGCGGAATCCGAAAGGCCATCCGCATCACGATCGATACCGCGAAGCCCGCAAGCTCGCCATGCTGAAGGAAGCCGCGGCTTATTTCGGCATCAAAGCCGACGGCAAGACGGAGGAGCAGCTCCGTCAGGAAATTCACGCGGCCAAGGAAAAGCAGCCGGAGAAATGGACGGCCTTCAAAGCGAGCATGAAGGAAAAACGCTTCGCGAGAATGAAGGAATTTGCCGCCAAGCAAGGCATCAAAGTCGAGGGAAAGTCGGAGCAGCAGCTTCGCGACGAGCTGAAAAGCCTGCATGAACAGGGGAAGCTGAAGGTTCCAGCGCCGAAGGGACCTCATCAGATGGACGGTACACGGCCCTCTTGATGGAAGAGAGGGCGATGGGGCAGCGACCTTTAGGTTCGATAAAAATCCTTCCCATAAGGAAGGATTTTTTATTTTCCATTTCAAAGAAAAAGTGATATCATAATCATATCAAGTTGATATGGAGTGTGATGGGGATGAAGGAACATCAGGCTTGGCATGCGAACGGTTTCCTAGCGACGCTGGCTGCTATCGCGGCGGCAGCGGCAGCGATCTGGTGCTTTGTATCGGGCAATGCCGACGATGGTTCGGCTGGCATGAATGTGCTGGGCGTCGTCCTGCTGCTGCTGGCGCTCGTGGCGTTCAGCTCGCTTACGGTCGTTCAGCCGAATCAGGCGAAAATCATTACGTTTTTCGGACGTTACAAAGGCACGGTATCGGATAGCGGGCTGTGGATCGTCGTTCCGTTCACCGTCAAATCCAGGATGTCGCTCAAGGTCAGGAACTTCAACAGCCAGAAGCTGAAGGTCAACGATGCTTCCGGCAACCCGGTCGAAATTGCAGCGGTGGTCGTATTTAAGGTAACGGATACGGCCAGAGCGGCATTCGACGTCGACGATTACGAGACGTTCGTGGAAATCCAGAGCGAGACGGCGATCCGCCATATCGCGGCGCAGTACCCTTATGACACGTACGAGGACAGCTCCGTCATCTCGCTTAGGGGCAACGCGGACGAAATTTCCGGACGGCTGCTCGCCGAGCTTCAGGAGCGCCTCAGCGTAGCTGGCGTGGAAGTGCTGGAAACCCGTCTGTCCCACCTTGCATATGCAGCCGAGATTGCAGGTGCGATGCTGCAGCGCCAGCAGGCGGAAGCGATCGTAGCGGCTCGGCAAAAAATCGTAGACGGTGCTGTCGGCATGGTGGAGTCGGCCCTGCAGCAGCTGAAGCACCACGGAATCGTACTGGATGACGAACGGCGTGCGGCGATGATCAACAATCTTATGGTTGCCATCGTCTCCGAACGGGGAACGACGCCGGTCATCAATACCGGTACGCTCTATAATTAAGGCAGCCGTCTAATGGCCAAAGAACGCAAGGCGTTTCCGCTGCGCCTGGACCTGGAGCTGTACCAGGCCGTGGAGAAATGGGCCGGCGACGAATTCCGCAGCGTAAACGCGCATATCGAATATCTGCTCCGCGAATCGCTGAAGAAGAGCGGCAGGCTCAAAAGCCTTCCTCCTCAAGCTGCGGAGGATCAATCCAAGTCCGTTCCTTCCGGGGACGCAGAGGTCCCGGAGAACGGATCCAGCTAGCAGCAAGCCTCATCATTCATGATTGACGCAAAATCAAAGAACCCTGCGGTCACAGCTGTGACCGCAGGGTTCTTTTTTTGAAAATGAAATCAGCCTTTGATCGCGCCTTCGGTCATCCCTTTTTCAATGTACTTCTGAATGAAGAGGTATACGATCAGAACGGGGATGACGGTGAGCACGACAGCGGCGGCCATGAGGCCGAAGTCGGTGCCGTACTGGGAGCTGATCTGAGCGAGCAGCGCCACGATCGGCCTTACCGAATCCTTGTTGACGAAGATGATGGCGGAGAACAGGTCATTGTAGGACCACAGGAAGACGAAGATGCTGGTCGAGGCGAAGACCGGCCTTCCAACGGGCAGGAAGATTTTCGTGAACATATTGAACCGGTTGCAGCCGTCGATGAAGGCGGCTTCCTCCAGCTCCTTGGGGATTGTAGCCAGATACCCTGCGATAACGAGGATGGCGAAGGACAGATTGCCAGCCGTCTGCGGCAGAATGAGGCCGAAGTAGGTGTTGACCACCTTCCACTTGAGCAGCAGCTCGTACACCGGCACGACGGTGGCGAAGGTCGGAATGAGCAGCGTCGCGACCAGCAGCGAGTTGATGAGGTTGCGTCCCCGGAACTTGAAGCGCGACAGAATATAGGCCGCGAGCCCGGCGACGATCAAGACAAGCAGGACGACGGAGACGGACATGATCAAGCTGTTGGCGTATGCCCGGCCGATGCTGATGCTCTCGAAAGCGTTCGTGTAATTCAGTTTGTCCGGCGGAATCGCCAGCTTGAACGAATTGTCCATGACCTCGTCGGACGATTTGAACGAATTGTTGATGATCCAGATGAGCGGATAGATCGTCGTGAGCGCCCATAAGGAAAGGCATAGATAAACGAAGGCCATCCCGAACGGGAATCGCTTGCCGGAGCGGCCTCTCGTTACAGGTACGGCATTGGCAGGATTGACTTGCTGCATTCACTTTCCACCCCATTGCAACTTAATATGTGACTTCTTCTCTCTTGAGGAGACGGTTCGTAATCAAGGACAGGATGACCCCGAAAATGACGATGTAGATCGCAATAGTGGAACCGTAACCGAAGTTCTGGTCCACAAGGGCCTTCTTGTACATGTACGTTCCGAGCAGTTCCGTCCCGTTGCCGCCGCGGGTCAAAATAAAGACGAAGTCGAAAATTTTGAGCGTGCCGGTGATGGCAAGGATCATGACGACCTTGATGTCGCTCAAAATAAGCGGGATGGTCAGCATGGTTGTCTTTTTGATGCCGCCGATTCCTTCCAGCTTGGCTGCTTCATAGAAATCGGAGGGAATCTTGGACATGGCGGTAAGGAAGAGCACGAAGTAAAAGCCGACGTAATGCCATACGGTCGGAACCGCGACGGCTTTCAAGGAGCCCGTTTCGCTCATCCACAGAATCGGCTCGAAGCCCAGCTTGGCGATGATGCCGTTGAGCAGGCCGAACTGGTAGTTGTAGATGAGCACGAACAGGAGGGATATCGCGGCTCCGGAGATGACGATCGGGAAGAAGAAGACGGTTCGGAAAAACTGCTTGCCCTTGGAGATGCTGTCGACCATGACGGCCAGCACAAGCGCGATTCCGACTTGGAAGATCAGGACGTAAAGCATGATTTCCAGCGTATGCAAGGTAGCGGCGCCCAGAAGATCATCGGAAAAAAGGCGCTCGTAATTGTCCAAGCCGACAAATTTCTTGTTGAAGAAGCCGTTTGTGCGGAAGAAGCTGAGATAGAAGCTTTTCAGGAACGGATAGTAGACAAAGGTGCCGAGCAGCAGGAAAGCCGGCAGTAGGAAAGCCAAAATATAGTTCTTATCGCCCTTCATTCAATCACCTTTTTGCGGTTTATCGTCGAGCCCCTGTCTTTTAAAGAAACTCGCCGCCCTTCAAGCAAGCGGGCGGCGAGTCGGGTTGGCTATCGCCTGGATATGGACGCCTTACTTCTTGTTTGCGACTTCGATCTTCTGAGCGGCTTCCAGGGCTGCTTTCGCCGTATCTTTGCCGGATACGATGCCTTGGATATGCTGGCGGATCGTCGTGAACGTTTCCGGAGCGACCTGCGTGTCGATCGGAGCGTTGATCGTCGGAGCTTCGCTGGCCATCTTGAAGCCGTCCAGAGCGAGCTGCGGCAGGCCTTCCACTTGCACGTTGGCAGCGGCAGGCGTACCGGAGTTGGCTTGCGCGATCGCTTTGATCGTATCAGGCGACGTCAGGAACTTGAGCAGCTGGACGGCAGCGTCTTTCTTGTCCGCGTTGTCGTACGTGCTCTTCGACAAGTAGAAGCCGGAGCCGAAGCCGCCGATGATGGACTTGCCGTCGCCTTTGCCGCCTGGAATGGCCGGGAAAGGAAGCACGGTCGAAGCCGCTTTGACTTCGTCGGAGAAGCTGCCTTGCGCCCACGAGCCTTCGATGACCATGGCAGCCTTGCCTTGGGAGTAGTATTTCGCAGCCATGTTCAGGTCGATCGTGGCGGCGTCTTTAGGGAAGGCGCCGAGCTTGCCGATCTCGTTCAGCTTGGAGAGGCCGAGCTCCCAGTCCGGATTGACGGCATCCAGAATGCCGGAGTTGTGGCCTGCGCCGCCGGCGGCGCCGAGGACGAAGTGCTCGATCAGGTAGTGCGATTGATCGAATGGAGCGGCGAGCGGGATGACCTTGTTCTCGTTCAGCGTTTTGATGGCCGTCGTGAACTTGTCCCAGTCGGTTGGAAGCTCCAGATTATATTTCTTGAAGATGTCCTTGTTGACGTACAGGCCTTCGTAGTAGCCCGTCAGCGGAGCGGCATAGATGTTGCCGTCCGGCTGCTTGACGGCATCGAGAGCCGCAGGGTTGAAGCCGGCTTTCCATTCTGCGTCCTCGTCGAGCAGAGCGTTCAGCGGAACGACCTTGCCGGCATCGACGAAGCCTTTGGCGTCGGCTCCTACGAAGTAGAAGAGCAGGTCCGGCTCGTTGCCGCTGGACATGTCCGTGTTGACCTTCGTGCGGAAGCTGTCGTCGTTCGCGGACATCGCGTCGTTCGTGATTTTGATGTTCGGGAATTTGGCGGAGAAATCGTCAAGCGCTTTCTGGAAAGCAGGCTTGGCTGCGTCCGTTCCGGCGAAGGTGGAGAATACGCGGAGCGTGACGTCCTTGGCTTCCGGAGCCTTGGACGCTTCCGGGCTCGGCGATGTGCTTGCTGCCGGGCTTGGTGCCGGACTTGCGTCTCCGCCGGTATTTCCGGAGTTGTTGTTTCCGTTGCTGCCGCATGCAGACAGGAGCAGCACAGTCGCCACGGAAAGGGCGCACAGAGCTTGGGACTTCTTCTTCATCGACGATGATCCCCCTTAGTTTAGCAAAGTCTTATCGTACAGATCGTTGATCTGCTTAGATAAAGTCTAGAAGGTTTCCAGCAGCCCGCCAAGGCAAGATTGGTTCTAAAGGAGGGGGATATTCCTATGGACATGGGGGATTATTTTATGGCCAATAGGGGAAAATCATCTTTTTATTTCCAGCTGGGGCAGTGGAAGGGCAGCAGGGATGAAATCAATGGGCCGCAAGTCGCGCTGCCGATTAAAAGCTCGGAGGCGGTGGCGGAGGTCTGGGATTCTGGAGTTATGAAGATTTGAAGCCCTGACGAGTTCTGCAGATTTGAAGTTCTGATGATCTAGAGGTTTGAGTTCTGAAGGTCTGAATGTCTGAAGGTCTGAAGGTCTGAAGGTCTGAAGGTCTGTGTTCCCAAATCACTTGAGTTTTGGAGGCATTCCTGCATGGCAAGCTTGTGGAAAGCACGGCCAGCGATAGAGATAAGAATTCTTTTCTATCATTAAAGCGGAGTTGGCTGGCATTGCGTCCTGCGGCCCCCGCTCGGCAAAACCCTGCACATATCGGATTTAGCTGGATCACAGGCCTTCTTTGGGCTTGCTCCAGACAAAAACTCGGCCAAGCTGAAACCCGTCCGCATAATTGGCCAAGACCCCTCATAGACATGTTATCAGCTTAGGAAAACCAATGTGCAGAGGGGATGATTTACATGCGTCGCATCACATGGATCGCGGCTTTGATTGCCTGCTTTACGCTGGTGCTGGCCGGATGCGGCAGCAAGGACGCCGGCTCCGTGGTGAAGGAGCTTGGCAAGCTGCAGGACAAGACCGAGACTTACCAGGGAACGGGGACGATGACGCTTCATACCGCCACGCAGCCGCTGGAGTACAAGGTGGATGTGAAGTTCCAGAAGCCCAACTATTACCGGATCGCGCTTACCAACGAGAAGAAGGACCTGACACAGATCGTGCTGCGCAACGACGAGGGCGTGTTCGTCCTGACCCCGAGCCTGAACAAGGTATTCCGCTTCCAAAGCAACTGGCCGGAAGACCAAGGTCAAGTCTATCTGTACCAGACGCTGGTGAAGAGCATCCTGCTCGACAACTCGCGCCAGTTCGCTTCCGAGAAGGACAGCTATGTGTTCGATGTCATGGCTAATTATCAGAATGCTTCCCTGGCCCGGCAAAAAATCTGGCTGAATAAATCCGACTATGCGCCCAAGCAGGTCGAAGTAAGCGATTCGAATGCTTCCGTGCTGGTCGATGTGAAGTTCGACTCCTTCAAATTCAATGAAAAGCTGGACAAAAGCGTGTTCGACACGAAGACGAATCTCCAGTCCTCACCTGCGGCCGGCTCGCAGCCTACGACAGCCGTTCCGGAGTCGGATGCGACGGACGGCAAGGCGGCCGACCCGGCCGGCAAGGACGGCGACGCAGGCAAAGGCGGAGCAGCGTCTGCAGGCGATGATCAGCAGGGCGCAGGCTCGGCGGATCCATCCGGAGCGCAGGACGAGGATGGGCAGCAGGATGCAGCGGCAGATCCGACGAGCTTCGTGCCGATGGAGCCATCCTATCTTGGCGGCGACGGCATTGCGCTGAAGGATTCCAGCGAAATCGTATTCGGCGGTGAGCCCGGCTACATCCAGCGTTATACGGGCACCTACAATTACACGCTGATCGAAACCCAGCCGGCAGATACGGCGGTGGCGATGGGCAGCGGCCGGCTGGTGGATCTCGGCTATACGTGGGCCCAGCTTAACGAAGGCGACCAGACGACGCTCACCTGGACCTACGGAGGCAAGGAATTCCGCTTGACCAGCGGCGATCTTCCGCAGGACCAAATGATTGCGGTAGCCCAGTCTGTCGTGGATGAAATGGGCAAATAAACAATCATGCAAGAGGCGTTCGCAGGCATTGGGCGGCGCCTCTTTTCCCTACCTGCCGATGCGGAATTGGCAACAGGTGCCAGTGCCGAACCGGCCCCGTTTCATTGACAGTCCCGAGGTCAGCGTTTAACATTAGAGGCACTGGGTTCAAAAGAAAAGGACTGAAATACGATGGATGAAGCGGCATTTTATCGGCCGACCGCAGCTCATATTTCCCTGGATGCCCTGGCTCACAATATTGCAGCCTTCCGCTCCGCGCTGCCGGCACGAATGAAGATGATGGCATCCGTCAAGGCGAATGCCTATGGACACGGCCTCATCCAGGTCGCCCGCGAAGCCGAGGCTTGCGGAATCGATTATCTGGGTGTGGCTTTTCTTGACGAAGCTCTCACGATCCGCAGAGCGGGCATTGCCGCGCCGATTCTCGTGCTGGGATACGTTCCGCCGGAGGGACTGCCGGCGGCGCGACGGCATGATGTGTCAATCGCCTTATTCCGGGAGGATGTTCTGGAGGCGGCGGCATCGCTGCCCGAGGATGATGGGCGCAAGCTTAAGGTTCATATCAAAGTGGATACCGGAATGGGCCGGCTCGGGACGCTCGCCGACGGCAGCGGAGCGGCCGAACGGTTCATCGAGAAGGCGCTCGCGATCCCTCGGCTTCAGGTCGACGGTGTGTTCACCCACTTCGCCAAAGCGGATGAGGCCGACAAGAGCTACACTCTCCTGCAATACGAGCGGTTTGCCGGGATCATGCATTACGTGCGCAGCCGCAGCCTTCCGATTCCAATCCTGCACAGCGCCAATACGGCTGCAGGCATGGATACGCCGGAGCTGGGCGGAGACATGCTCCGTCTCGGCATCGGCATGTACGGTCTATATCCGTCGAATGAAGTGGAATTCGGCAGAGTGGATATGCGTCCGGTTTTGTCCCTGAAGACCGAAGTCGTGCATGTGAAGACGGTGCCCCCTGGCTGGGGAGTGAGCTACGGCACCCGCTTCGTCGCCGACGAAGATACCCGGATCGGCACGCTGCCGGTCGGATATGCCGACGGCTTCAGCCGGATGCTCACCGGCAAGGCAGAAGCGCTGCTGCGCGGCCGCAGAGTTCCGGTTGTCGGCACGATCTGCATGGATCAGTGCATGATTGCGCTTGCAGCCGCAGACAATGCGGGTACATTCCCGGTGCTGCCGGGCGAGGAAGTCATCCTCATCGGCTCGCAAGGGGAAGAGCGGATCTCGGCCGAAGAGGTTGCCGACAAGCTCGGCACGATCAATTACGAGCTTACCTGCATGCTTGCTGCGCGCGTCCCGCGGATTTACATTCGCGGCGGTGCGGTCGTCGAAGTGTCGAATCCGCTTCTCGGCGGAGGGATGTGAGGCTTCTTGTCATTTTTTGAAGAAGTCAAGAAGGAATCGCGTCGCTATGCGGCGAATAGCCTTTTAACGACTATTGAAGGATCTTGCCGTTCTAACGAAAAGTGCCCTTTCATAGGTATGGTTGAGTATAGCTCGATACCAACGGAGACATAATGGTAATAGGCTTTGACAAGTTTTGGAGGTGCGAGTTGGTGGCCAATCTGCAGAATACCAAACGAATCATGATCAGTATCCCGGACCAGCTCCTGGAAGAAGTGGACGGAATCGTGGCCAAGGAGAATTCCAACCGCAGCGAGTTCATTCGGCAGGCGATGAAGCTTTATCTCGTGGAGCGCAAAAAACGTCAGATCCGTGAATTGATGCAGCGCGGTTATCTGGAAATGGCTAAGATCAACTTGAACATGGCCTCGGAAGCTTTCCACGCGGAGGAAGACGCAGACCGTGCGCTGGGCCGCCTCGTCAGCGGGGTGTAGCTCTTGATCGTCAAACGCGGCGACGTATTCTTTGCAGACTTATCTCCCGTCGTAGGCTCCGAGCAAGGCGGCGTGCGCCCGGTGCTTGTCCTTCAGAACGATATCGGCAACCGCTTCAGCCCGACGGTCATCGTAGCGGCCATTACGGCCCAGATCCAGAAGGCGAAGCTTCCTACCCATGTTGAGATCGACGCCAAGGCTCATGGCTTCGATCGCGATTCAGTCATCCTGCTCGAGCAGATTCGTACGATCGACAAGCAGCGTCTTACTGACAAGATCACGCATCTCGACGATGAGATGATGAGACATGTCGACGACGCGCTGCAGATCAGCGTCGGTCTGATCGACTTTTAAGCCGGCAGATAATCGGCTCCGCCATTTTCTGCCTGGCGATTGTGTCCGATGAGGAAAATATGGAAAAAAATGCTGGACAGGTATTTATTCTGTTGATACTATAGACTCAAACATAACCGTATACGATGCATGGCATCGTTTTGCTCGCGAAGAACGCAAGCAGTTGAACCGGATTACCGGTTCCTGCTTGCGTTTTTTGTTTTTCCGGGGCAGAGAAGGGAGCGACATGTTCAAAAGAAATCAAAAATCAACCGTTTTTCTGGCAGCTGTGCTATCAGCCGTACTTGTATACGGCCTTTATCAAGTCCAATCCAACATGCTGGAGAGGCGGCAATCGGTGCAGATCGTCGCTCCCAAGCGCTTCATTGCAGCCGGAGAGAGGATAGCTGCGGAAGATCTGCGTTATATGTCGATTCCGGAGATGGCGTTCAATGCCGACATGATGACGGAGATGGGTTTGGCTGCGGGCAAGGAGGCAATCGTCCCGCTTGGAGAAGGAGAGCCGCTTCGAAGCTGGAAGATGGACGGATACCGGCTCATGCCGGCCAAAAACGAATCTACCTTCCAGCTGCCCCGAAGCTATGTGCTTTCGGTATCCAACGGCATCCGTGCCGGCGATCGGGTGCAGCTGTACGTATCGGGAGCGGCTGAGCTGTCGGAAAGGCTGTTCCCGGAACCGGTCATCGTCGCTTCGGTGAAGACCGGAGGAAACCAGGAAATCGACGACATGGACAATCCCAATCTGCTGTCGCTTGCCTCTGGCGACCGCGAGAAGATGTATGCTTCCCGCCGGGATGCGAACGGAAGAATCGAGGACATCAACCTGAATCTGACGGAAGAGCAATGGCTGCGGATCGATTCGCTTTGCAAGTCGGGGGAGAGCAAGCTCGTCGTGGCCTATAGCCCCGACTCGCTCAACGCTGTGGCGGCTGCCGCCGCGGGAGGCAGGCCATGACGGCACCGCTGATCGCCTTTATCGGGACGACGCCCAACATCGGGACGACGGCGGCGGCTTATGCGGCAGCCTGCCGAATCGCGGAGCAGACCGGCGGAGAGGTAGGCTTCCTATGCCTGAACTTGAAGAGCGCCAAAATCCATCGTTACCTTGGGAGCGATGCTCCTGCTCATACGCTGGACGCGATCCGTCCCGAGCTGAAATCCCGCTCCCTGACGCCTCGGATGCTGAGGCGGGCTTGCTGGCCTTTCCCGGATGAGCCTGGCGTACATGCTCTCTTTGGCAATCTGCTCAGGGACCAGGCCGAATATTTCACGCCGGAGGAAGCGGAGCATCTGTTGGAGACAGCTGCACGGACCTTTTCGGCGGTCGTGGCGGACGCCGGCTGCTGCTGGGACAATGCCGCGACGATCAGTACGGCTCGGCGCGCAGATTCCCGGATATTGTGCACGACCGGAGCGCTCTCGCATTTCCAGGAGGATTGCAGCCGCTGGATTGGCCAGGTGTCCCCTTTATTCGGAGTCGATCCGAGCCGATACGAACTGCTTCCCATTCAAACCCCTTGGAGAACCGGAGGATACAAGATGAAGGAAATTGGAAAAGAAACAGGACTGCCGCTAATCGGGAGTTTTAAAACGAATGAAGCTTTTTATGATTCCCTTGACCATGGCCGATACGGGCATTGGCTCAAGAAGGATGCTGCCGGAGCCCAGGCTATGAGCGGTCCTGCAGAGACGCTTGTGAAACGGCATGGCCTGAGGCAGCGGCCGGCTGTGGAATCGCAGCCTTGGTACCGCAGACTGCGCGCTCATCGGGGAGAGCTGGGAGTATGAGCGGAGAGAAGCGATTCTCTCCCTCCGCCTATTCCGCGAAGCTCAAGAACGACGACCCGAACGAAAGCAAGCCGAAGCAAGCCGGAACCGTTCCGGTCGTCCGGATGATGATGAAAGACGTCGATGAAGCTGACGAGGATCAGGCTCGGAAGCCGTCCGACTTTGCCAAAGCGGCGGATGACATGAGGGCATATCTAGCTTCTCCCCGCGGCTTGACGGAGGAAGAGCGGCGTGAATACGGCGAGAAGCTGAATCGGGCCGTTCTCGGTTATTCGGGAGAGCGCAAGGAGATTCTGGCTTTTATCACAGACAGGCTGTTGAGGCTGCGCATTCACGAGCTGCCCGGAACGGCTGGCGGATATCCTTCCTTGGCGGAGGCGCTGTTCGCGGAAGTCATCGGGCTTGGGGCGCTGGAGCTTGTCCTTCAGGAGCGGATCGGCTTGGAAGAAATCCAGGTCGTAGGAACAAGAATTTATGTGATGCGGGAAGGTCGGGTCTCGCGGTCTCCATACCGTTTCCAGTCATTGAAGGAAGTGGAGCGGATCCAGCAAAATCTTGTTCTTTACAATAACGACCGCATCAATCCCCGCAAAAGATGGGCCGAAGTCATGCTGCGGGACGGCACCCGCGTTACGATGACGGGATTCGGATTCACGTCCCAGCCGACGCTTACGCTTCGTTTTTACGCATCAAAGGCTTTTCGTCTGAAAGAGCTGATCTCTCCCGAATGCGGCACGATGAACGCCGCCATGGCGGCCATGCTGAGAGCCGCGCTTGATTGCCGGTACAATCTGGTCATTATCGGTCCGACGGGTTCCGGCAAAACCCATCTGCTCAAGGCTCTCATCGCCGAGCTGCCCGATGACGAGCGTCTCGTCACGCTGGAAAGCCGGCTGGAGATGATGCTTAGCCGAGACTTTCCAAACAAAAACGCGGTGGAATACGAAATGGACGAGGATGATCCGCTCCACCGTTCCAAGCAAGCATTCAAGCTGGCGCTCAGACAATCTCCCGATAGGATCATCCATGCCGAGATTCGGGATGACGATGCGAACATCTACGTAAGAGCCTGCACCCGGGGGCACTCGGGCAGCATGACGACCGTTCATGCGAACCGTCTTGAAGATATACCGGATACGATCTGCGATATGTGTATGCTTGACGGCAGAGCCATGAATCCGGACCGGCTCTCCAAGCGGATCGCGGGTTATGTGACCCAGATCGGAATCGAGATGCAAGTGTTGGACGGCAAGCGGAGAATCGTAAGAATAGGCCGGATCCGCTGGGATCGGGGACAAGCAAGCGTGCTCGACTGGGCCGTCTATGTACGCGGATCAGGCAGCTGGCATGTGGCTGCTTCTCCTGATCCGGACGATTGGAGGCGCTTTGCCGAAGCTGGATTTACGTTGTCTTCTGCCGGATTTGCGGTCACCGAAGCTGAAGCTGGCGAATATCGGACGGAGATTCCGATGAAGGCGCTGCAGCTGTGAGCGGAGGGGTACTTGCCGCAGCGGCCTCCCTGCTTCTCGGACTATGCCTCTTCATATTGGTGATGGCGATGCTTCGTCACGGAGAGAGGGCCTATTATTCGGCAGCCAGACTTCACTACCGCCGCGACCGCAGCGTCAAGGCAAGGCTTGCTTCCTTGTTAGCCAGGCAGGAGCGGATGTACGGCCATATTTCCCTCTTGCTTGAATCGGTGCAGTCTAAAATCAAACCCGAAGGCTTTTTGCTTCTCTCCTTCTTTCTTTTGGCCGCCGGATCTGCGGGAGGGGGGCTGCTGTTTTTGAGCTTCAAGGGAAGTCTGCTTTCCGGAGCCATGGGAGGGCTGATCCCCTACGTTTTCCTTAGAAGCCTGCTGCTGCATCGGCAGATGCAGGCGAGAATGGACTTCCTTCCGGCGGTGGAGCTCTTTTACCAGTGCTATATGATTACGGGCGAACGGCAGATTCGCAGGGCATTGCAGCGGGTTGTCGAGGAACAGCGGCTTCTTGGACCGATGCAGCCCGTTTTCGAGCAGTTGTACCGCAACCTGTCCGTCCGAGGGGATGACGAAGCCAGCCTTCGAGTTTTCGCTTCGTCGCTCGGTCATATGTGGGGCGATTATTTGGTCGAAATTCTCCGAATCGCACTCGTTGAAGGCAATCCGGTATCCGAAAATTTGCGGGAGCTGGTGGGAGACATGCGCAAGTCGAGGCGGATTGCAGAACAGGAACGCCATAAGCTTCTGGAGATCCGAATCGCGAATTTTACGCCGATCCTCTTTCTTGCCGTTTTCATGGGGATCAATATCCGGTACAACGCAGACAATTCCTATCGGTACTATCTGCAGGACGCCGCTGGCAGGGACATGCTGCTGAATGCGCTGCTGCTTATCTTCATGTCTTTCTTGATGGGGCTTTGGCTCTCACGCAAAAAAATGTAAAGGACACAGGAGGTTATGATTATGATGGAAGGCTGGGCCGCTGTCTTATTCTATGCATCTGTTTTGGGACAGTTTGTGCTTGTCGCGGTTTCGATCTTTTTCTTAGGGAAGCTGCTTCCTGCGAAGCGCAAGCGCTGGCTCCATCTTCCCGATCGTCCTTGGAAGCATGTTCGGGTGACGGATGAAAGGCTTGCATTTTGGAAGCTTTATAGGGATAGCCTCGATTATAAAGCAAGAGCGGCGCTGTTGGCCGGATGCGGTCTGGAGTACGATCCGGGGTTTTACCTGCTTGCGCGGAGGATAGCCATGCAGTCTTGCATGCTCGGGGTGACGGGATGCGGAGCCTGGCTGGCAATAGGAGAGGCGCGACCCGTTCAAGCAGTTATCATGGCCGTATTCGCGGCGGTGTTTGTCTGCGCCTATGCCGACAAATCCATCCTCGGTGCCTGGAAGAAAGCCAGATCGAGGCGTGTCATCCAGGAAGTGCATGCCATAAGCGTACAACTGCTGTACCTGCAAGGCTCCAGCCTGCATATCCACGCCAAACTCATGAGATGCGTGCCCTATACACGATCCATTCGGAGCGACCTTCAGCGGCTGCTGGGCGAATGGTATCACGATGCCGAACAATCCATCCGCCAGTTCAAGCATCGGATCGGGACGGAGGAGGGAATGAGCTTCGCCGAGACGATTGAATCGCTGCGGGTGCATGATCACGAGGCCTATTACGTCCTGTTAAGGGAACGTATCCGCGATTATAAGGACAAGCTGGAGCTATTGAAGGAAAGCCGCAAGGAGTCGAGCTCGTACATGCTGTTCATGCTCGCGGGTATTCCGATCCTGTATACCTTTCAGGTCTTCATCTATCCGTGGGTGAGGGAGAGCCAGGCTCTGTTCAATTCGCTCAACTAGCGCAATTGTCTAAGCCGAACAAGCTGCTGTTCCAGCTCATTCAATTCAACGGCCCATCCAACTCGACAGCTCAAGCAGCTCAAGGCTCATCCAACTCGACAGCTCAAGCAGCTCAGCAGTTGTGTTCCTGCTTGAATCCATCGATTCATGCTTCCGTGCAAGGCAAATGCTATTCAAGGAGGTGAGATGATGCGCAATATTTTAGTTACGGTCATGATGCTGGTTGTCGTAATGCTGCTGTTCAATTCCATAATCGCAGACAACGGCACCGGTACGCGGGTGCAGATTCAGAATCACGGAACGGCTGCGAACGGCCAAATCAGCAGCCTGCTGCCTTAAGTTCCTAAGTCTCCAATCGACTGGCTGAAAGCAAGGGGGATCCATGAAGGAACTGCTCGTATCCATGCTTTTATTGGTAACGGTCATCGCCATTTACCTATCCGTCGTGGACGGAGAGGAAGGATCGATAGTCCGGTTGGCCTCCATGGGCAGCCGGATGGCGGAAGAAATCCGAAGCACCGATCCATGAAGCAGATTCTGGTATTCGTCCTGTTTGCAGGAATGCTGTGCTGGATGATGTTTTCGCCGATTTACAAGCATGTCTTCATCGTCAGGGAAGCTCTCCTCCAGAAGGAAGTGGATTACCTTCTCGAAACGGGGGCGAGCGGCAGCCGCGGCTATATTGACGATGCCATGGTCGAAGCCTCCCGCAGCAGGCTGGAGCAGGCTGGAATGAGGCGGGATCAGATCCGCTACCGCATATCGGCTTCGGATGGAGGCGTCGCCACTTCTTCGTCCAGACCTTTGCTGAGAGGAACGGGGCTGCTTCTTACGATCAGCTATCCCTACGAAAGGCTGTTCCAGATCGACAGCCTGATAGGGATTGCTGTGCCTGATTCCGAGGAGAGAATGTCCGCATCGGGCATTAAAATGAGCGAATACGTGCCGTAATGCCTGATCCTGATCAAGCAAGGGGAAAACCATGTCCAAATTGCTGCTTATCATGCTCATGCTGACCGTCTGGGCTTCCGCCCATGCGCTGCAGATCGATGAGGAAAGATCGATCCGCACCTTGTTCGAGAGCAAGCATTCCGTCAGCAGAGCCGTCCATGCGGCCGCCCAGCAGTTGAACAAGGAGGATTTGGCCGAAGGCCGGTTCACGATCAATGAAGAGGCGGCGTACGAGAAGGCGATGGAATACTTGCGGCTCAATCTGCTGCTGGATGCTTCGGGTCATCCGCTTCCCGGCTCCAGGCTGCGCCAGCGCGTCGTGCTGGAAGACTGGGCAGTCATCAACGCCGGCCAGCCGTTTCCTTTCACGTACCGCAATTCCCGGTACAATTACGAAGTGACGCTCGATCGGCCCGGCGTCGTCATGATCATAGCCGTCTCTTATCCGCGGTTGTTTTCCATGATGGAGCCGGTTGTCTGGCATGTGAAAGGAACCGCCGAGCTGACCGGCCCGATGAATACAGTCTATACAAGCCTTAGTTCTTGATCGGGAACCGCAGCACTTAACCTAATCAGGTCAGCAGAACTTAGCTCCTTATCAGACCACAGCTAACAGCCTAATAAGAACTACAGCACTTAGCTTTTGATTTGAAGCCGCAGCATAGGGTGCTGCCGTGCAGGAAAACCATGTCAATACTGTTAATTTCCTTGCCTCCGGCCCGGTTTATTCTCTTCATCTGCCGGCTCTTGAACATATCCGTTTGCACTCACCCCGCTACTTCTAGTAAACTTTTTAAAAGAGCTGTCCGCGAGCCTATCATTTCTGTTTATTTCAATAGGCCGCGGCAAAGAGCAGGGGGGCGAGTGACAATGCTGAAGCTCGGAGACAAGGTCGTTATCATCGCTGATCAATATGAGCAGAATCTTCCTGTCGGGGAGTATGGATATATTATTGCCTATGACCGCAATGCGGACAATGTATTTGATTATGTCATCCGCATACCAGCGGAAAACCGCAATTTTCTCGTTCCGGGAGATGACGTGGAGCTGGAGGAGATCCTGCTTCGTCTGGAGGCTGACCGCGTGGAGCGGGAGGCTTTGATCGATTATGCCTTGGCGACCCGCAACGAAGAGCTGTTCAACCGGATCATGAATGGCGACGCAGCCGAAGAGCCTGCCGAAGAGCCCGGATCCAAAGAGCTGCAAAGCCGCGACGACTTTATCCGGCAAGTCAATCTCAAGGCCTGGATTTAAGAAGCGGAGCGGATTTTAGTCGATAGAGGAGGATGATGAGGATGGAAATTATTTTTCACGGCCAATCTTGCATTCAAATTACGGCGGATAACGGGAAATCTTTGCTGGTCGATCCATTCCTAAGCGGCAATCCGCTGTCCAAGAGCAATCCGTCCGATATCCGCACGGATTACGTTCTTCTTACTCATGCGCATCAGGATCATATCCTGGACGCCGCCGACATTTCCAAGGCGAACGGAGCTCCGATCGTCGCTATTCCCGAACTGGCTGCCTACATGTCCTGGCAAGGTGCCGAGACGATCGGCATGAACATGGGCGGAACGGTCGACCTCGGGTTCGCCAAGGCGACGATGATACCGGCCTTCCACAGTTCGGGCATCGTGCTGGATGACGAGCAGAGAATCGTTTACGGCGGCATGCCGGCCGGATTTGTCATTGAGGTGGACGGCAAGCGGATTTTGCACGCCGGCGATACTTGTCTGTTCTCGGACATGGCTCTGATCGGCAAGCGCAGCAAGCCGGATATCGCCTTCATCCCGATCGGAGGCCATTTCACGATGGGACCAGAGGATGCCTTGCAGGCGGCCGAATGGTATGGAGCGGAGCATGTCGTCCCGATTCATTACGATACGTTTCCGCCCATCCGTCAGGATGCCGGCGCTTTTGTCGAGAGCTTGAGAGGGCTCGGCCTGAAGGGCCAGGTCGTGGAGCCGGGCTCCAAGGTCGATCTCTCTGCCTGGAAGTGATATTCCGGCACAGCAAGCAAGTAAGCGCAGAAGGCGCCGCCAACTTGGCGGACGCCTTCTTTTTTGCATTTGCAGCTCATTGAGAATGTTGTGGAACTCAAGGTATAATACAAGGAATGACGAAGAGGCAAGGGGGGAACAGCGCGATGAATATAACGATTCGGGATGTGGAGCATGTGGCGGGACTGGCCCGGCTGGAGTTCACGGAATCGGAGAAGGAGCAATTTGCCCAGCAGCTCAGCGCCATACTCGCTTATGCGGATAAGCTCGGAGAGCTGGATACGACGGATGTGGAGCCTACGAGCCATGTATTGCCGGTGACGAACGTCATGCGGGAAGATCAGGTGCGCGGATCGGTTTCCAACGAGACCGCTTTGCTGAACGCGCCGGATGAAGAGGAAGGGCAGTTCAAAGTGCCTGCCGTGCTGGAATAGGATCCCTAGCTGAAAGGAGGAACAACGCTTGGCTTTATTTGACAAGAGACTTCAGGATGTACATAACGAGCTCGCCGCCGGCAAGCTGTCGGCTGCTGAGCTGACGGATGCTTCCTTCAAGCGCATCGCGGAGACGGACGGCAAGATAGGGGCTTTCCTGACGCTGAACGAGGATTCCGCGCGTGCCAGGGCTGCAGGGCTGGACCGCGATGCAGGAGCGGAGAAGGGGCTGCTGCACGCACTCCCCGCAGGCATCAAGGACAACATTGTGACAAAGGGGCTTCGCACGACATGCGCCAGCCAGTTCCTGAGCAATTACAATCCGATCTACGACTCGACCGCGGCTTCCAAGCTGCGCGATGCCGGAGCGGTCACGATCGGCAAGCTCAACATGGACGAATTTGCGATGGGCGGCTCCAATGAGAACTCGAGCTTCCACCCGGTCCGCAATCCTTGGAATACGGACTACGT
>Ga0194137_10000466_pt1 | contig 27406 bp, 19 predicted proteins | sample TARM_MetaG_T3_14_FD_134025 | JGI IMG/M metagenome (GOLD analysis project Ga0194137, IMG submission 134025) | Freshwater microbial communities from Pennsylvania, USA, analyzing microbe dynamics in response to fracking - TARM_MetaG_T3_14 (version 2) | ecosystem: Environmental > Aquatic >... | reverse complement strand
TGGCGTTCGAGGGCGAGGAGGGCGCTTTCGCGGTCCATGCCGTGTCCGTCGTCGGTGACGATGACGGCCTTGCGTCCGCCCTGGAGGACCTCGACCTCGATGTGGGAGGCTCCGGCGTCGACGGCGTTCTCCACCAGTTCTTTGAAGACGGACGCGGGGCGTTCGATGACTTCGCCGGCCGCGATCTTGTTGCAGACGTGGTCGGAGAGGACCCGGATGCGGCCTGGGGACTCAGCGGGCATATTCGATGGAGCGGGTTTCCCGGATGACGGTGACTTTCACCTGTCCGGGAAACTGCAGTTCCTTCTCGATGCGGCCGCTGATGTCGCGGGCGAGCTCCATGGCGCGGTCGTCGGAGACGTCTCCGGGTTCCACCAGGACGCGGAGTTCGCGTCCGGCCTGGATGGCGTAGCTGCGGGTGACGCCTTCGAAGCTGTTGGCGATGTCCTCGAGGTCACCGAGGCGTTTGAGGTACTGGTGGGTGTTTTCGTTGCGGGCGCCGGGGCGGGCGGCGGTGACGGCGTCGGCGGCCATGGCGAGGTGGGCGTAGACGCTTTCGGGTTCGACTTCCCGGTGGTGGGCGGCGACGGCGTTGACGATGAGAGGGGCTTCGCCATGCCTTTCGAGCAGGTCGGCGCCGATGAGGGCGTGGGAGCCCTCGACCTCGTGGGTGAGGGCCTTGCCGATGTCGTGGAGGAGGCCGATGCGTTTCGCGGCGTCGATGTCGAGTCCGAGTTCCGCGGCCATGCCGCCCATGAGGTGGGCCATTTCGATGCTGTGGCTGAGCACGTTCTGGGAGTAGCTCTGGCGGAACTTGAGGCGTCCGAGGGTATGGACGATCTCGGGGTGAACCTTGGTGAGTCCCAGTTCGAAGACGGCGTTCTCCCCGGCCTTTCGCACGGTGTCCTCCACTTCCTCGCGCACCTTGGCGACGGTCTCCTCGATGTTGGCGGGGTGGATGCGGCCGTCCTGGATGAGGCGGTTGAGGGAAATGTGGGCGATTTCGCGGCGCATGGGGTCGTAGCCGGAGAGGACGACCACCTGGGGGGTGTCGTCGATCATGACGTTCACGCCGGTTTCGGCCTCGATGGAACGGATGTTGCGGCCTTCCTTGCCGATGATGCGGCCCTTCATCTCCTCGGAGGGGAGTTGCACGGTGGTGGTGGTGACGTCGTGCACGGTTTCGGCCGCGTAGCGTTCGATGGCGTAGGTAATGATTTTCTGCGCCTCGCGTTTGGCCCGTTGCTGCAGATCGGCCTGAATATCGCGCATGAGGTGGGCGGATTCCTCGCGGACCTCGTCCTCGATATGAGACAGCATTTCATCCCGGGCCTGTTCGCTGCTCAAGCCGGCGATTTCCTCGAGTTTTTCGTGCTGTTCCCGCATGAGTTCCTCGAACTCGACACCGCGGGCGGCGAGTTGTTCGGAGGCGAGTTCCACCTCGCGGGAGCGGGCCTCGATTTGTTTTTCCCGGTCGTCCAGCGTATTCGATTTTTTCTCCATGAGCACGACGCGCTCATGGTACTGATCCTCCAGTTCATCCAGTCGTCGCCGCCGGCCTTCGATTTCCCGCGAGAACTCCTTGTGGGAGTTCTGCAGAATTTCCCGGGCCTCCGCGCGGGCCTCGCGCAGACAGACCTCGGCTTCGTGGCGGGCTTCCCGCAGAGTCTGCTCCACGGTTCTCTCGCCGTTTCTGCGGGCGACCTGTTGCACGTGCCAGTTCCAGAACCAGCCCAATGCGGCGGCGGAAAGCGTGGTGAACCAGGCTAACCACCATTCTACCATTTTTTACCTCCAGTCCCGCCCGAATGGTAGGTCCGGACAGGGGTTGTCGTTTGATGTGATGGGTTCAATGTACTGCATCCTTTAGGGATTGGAAAGCCACGAATGGGAAAGAGTTCAAAATCCACACGGGTTTTCGGGGCGGGTGGCGACGGGAGGTCCGCAGGTATTGACAGGGCGGATGGATGTCGTATGGAGAGGGGCATGGAACACACGCGCCTCCCTCCCTGGATCCGCAAGCCGCTTCAGACGAATCCGAGCTTCAACAAAGTGCATGGATTGGTGCATAATCTACACCTGAACACGGTGTGCGAGGAGGCGAAATGTCCGAACCGGCACGAGTGCTGGAGCAGCGGCACGGCGACGATGATGATTCTGGGGGACACCTGCACCCGGAGTTGCGGGTTTTGCTCGGTGAAGTCGGGGCGTCCTCCGGAGCTGGACCGGCTGGAGCCCAGGCGGGTGGCCGCGGCGGCGAAGGAAATGGGATTGGAGCATATTGTGATCACCAGCGTGAACCGGGACGACCAGCTTAATGGGGGGGCGGACATTTTCGGCGACACGATCCGGGCGGTGAAGGAGGCGGTGCCGGGCATCACGGTGGAGGTGCTGACGCCGGATTTCGAGGGGCGCGAGGAGAGTCTGGCGATGGTGCTGGACGCGGAGCCGCACGTGTATTCGCACAATATTGAAACGGTGCGGCATCTGCAGGCGCAGATTCGGCCGCAGGCGAACTATGGTCGCTCGATGTGGGCGTTGCGCCGGGCGGCGGACCGGTCGCCGGAGGTGGAGGTGAAGTCGGGGCTGATGGTGGGCCTGGGAGAGACCGAGGCCCAGGTGGAGGAGACGCTGGCGGATTTGCGGGAGAACGGGGTGACCATGCTGACGATCGGGCAGTATTTGCGTCCGACCAAGGAGCATGAACCCGTCCATCGGTTCGTGACGCCCGAGGACTTCGAGCGCTATGAGCGCACGGCCCGGGACCTCGGGTTCCGCGCGGTGGCCTCGGGGCCGTTCGTGCGGTCTTCCTACAAGGCGGAAACCCTGTACGCCGAAGTGCTTCGGTGGCGGGAGGGCGACCGGGAACATGTGGCCGGGTAGACGCAAACGGTCCGGGCTGGTGGCGTTCGAGCCGCCGAAACTGGACTTGCTTTCCTATCAGAACTACCTGGTGGTGATGCCGGCGTGGAACGAGTCCCGGCATATCGGCGCGCTGGTGCGGGACTTGAAGGAGATGTCGTTGGACGTGCTGGTGGTGGACGACGGGTCCACGGATGGCACGGGAGACCTGGCCCGGGAGGCGGGCGCGGAGGTGATTCGGCACGAGGTCAACCACGGCAAGGGGGAGTCGTTGATCGATGGATATCGGTACGCGGCGCGGGAGGGATACGACGCGGTGGTGACCATGGATTCCGACGGGCAGCACGATCCGAACGACGTGTTGCGGTTTTTCGATATCTACAACCGCACCGGGATTCCGGTGCTTATCGGCAACCGCACCCACGATCGCCGCCGAATGCCGCCGGTGCGTCGGGTGACGAACCGGGTGATGTCGCGGATGTTGAACCGTCGGATGCGTCAGTTCGTTCCGGACACCCAGAATGGGTTCCGGTTGTATCAGACGGACGTGGTGTTGATGGTGATTCCGGAGACAAAGGGTTTCGCGGCGGAATCGGAGATTCTGCTGAAACTGGACGAAATCGACATCCGGATGGGCTCGGTGCCGGTGGCGGCCCGTTATGGAGGGGTTCGGCGCCATTTTCGGCCGGTGCACGACACCCGCCTTTTTATCAAGACGTTGAAGCATCTGTTCGGGAAAAGCCCTTCGATGCCCTGATTGCCGTTGCACTCGCGTCGTTTCCGGTTACAATGGCTCCCATGACTGATTCCACCACCCAGGACGTTCGCATTCGAGGGGAATTCACTCCGGATCCGGACGTGTGCCGTTTTATCGTATCCCGGACTGTGTTCGAGGATGACTGGACGTTTCAATTTCGCGGCCCGGAGGACGCGCCGGGGAGTCCTCTGATTGCAGCTTTGTTCGGCGTGGAGGGCGTGAGCGACGTGAAAATCCGCCGCGACACCTTCACGGTCGCCAAAAACGTGCCGGAACCGTGGCCGAAAGTGGCCGCGAGGTTGATTCCGGTGTTGAAAGAGCAGTTGTCGTCCGACGCGCTGGTGTTGGACGCGGATCGCCGGGAGGCATTGAAGAACGCGCCCCTGGACGAGGGGGCCCGGCAGCGGATCCAGGAGGTGCTGGACCGCAACATCAATCCGGCCCTGGGCTCGCACGGCGGCTGGGTCAAGCTGGTGGGAATCGAGGGGCAGGACGTGCATGTGGAAATGGGCGGGGGCTGCCAGGGCTGCGCCAGTAGCCGCGCCACCATGAAATTCGGGATCGAGCGGGCGATCAAAGACGTTGCCCCGGCCGTGCGGAACGTGATCGACGTCACGGATCACGAGGCGGGCGCAAACCCGTATTATACCTGATGAAGGCCGACTCCGCCCGGGGAACCGATTACACGTTGCACGTGGTTTCGGACGCCAGTGGGAATCTGGCCGGGCATTTGATCCATTCGGTGGTCACCCAGTTTCCGGACATTCATTTCAAGCTGAAGTATCATTTGTTTCAGAACAAGCCGGAGGCGTTGGAGGAGACGCTGAGCCACATCGAGTCCGGACGGCATCTGGTGTTTCACGCCTTACTGGACCCGGATCTTAAATTGATGACGCATCGGGTTTGCCGGGAACGGCGGGTGGATGATTTCGATTTGACGGGGTCGCTGGTGCAGTTCATCGCGGATCACACGGACACGCCGCCGGTGAACGAGCTGTCGCGTTTGCACGCGACGGGACACGGATACTTCCGGCGCATTCGCGCCATGGAGTTCACGGCCCAGCACGACGACAACCGGCGGCTGGATTCGCTGGAGGAGGCGGATATCGTGATCGTGGGGTTGAGCCGGGTGTCGAAAAGCCCCACTTCCTATTTTCTCGGGGCGAAGGGCTATCGGGTGGCCAACGTGGCGATTTCGCGCGAAACGGGCTTTCCGGAGGAACTGGAGGCCGTGCGGGACCGGACGGTGGCGTTCACGATTCGGCCGAAGGATTTGCATGACATCCGCCTCCGTCGTTTCACCGGATTTCAGGATGAAATCGAGGGTCGGAATCTGGAGGAACTGCCGTACTATCATCTGCGCAGCATTGTGAGCGAGGTGGCCTGGGCGGAGAAGGAGTTCAGGGCCCGTGAATACCCGCTGATTAAAATCACCAACCACACGGTGGAGGAGCTGGGGTCGCTGGTGCTCACGGTGCTGGAATTGGACGAAGAGGATATTTTCTTCCCGGGGTGATCCCGCTCTTGCATGCGAAGCCGGCCTGGCGTATGGGAAAGGCACTCATGATCGACGTCACTCATCTCACCAAAAAATACGCCGGCGGCGTGACCGCGGTCCGGGACGTCTCCTTTCACGTGGATCGGGGCGAAGTGGTTGGTTTTCTGGGACCCAACGGGGCCGGGAAAAGCACGACCATGCGGATTCTTTCGGGGTATATCTCGCCCACGGGCGGCGAGGTCCGGGTGAATGGCCTGGACGTGACCCGCAAGGGCGTGGAGGTGCGGAAACATCTCGGATATCTTCCGGAGAGTTGCCCGTTGTACCTGGACATGCGCGTGGGGGAATACTTGCGGTATCGGGCCAATTTGAAAGGGGTGCCGCGTCGCCACCGCAAGACCCGGGTGGAACGGGTCATGACCCAATGCGGGTTGACCGAGGTGCGGGGGCGCCGGGTGGGGAATCTGTCCAAGGGGTTTCGCCAGCGGGTGGGGATCGCGGACGCGTTGGTGCACAATCCAGACTTGTTGATCCTGGACGAACCGACCATCGGCCTGGATCCGAACCAGATTTTGCAGATCCGGAACCTGATCCGGGAGTTGGCCGAGGATCACACTATTCTGATTTCCTCCCATATTCTCAGCGAGATCGAAGCCACCTGCGATCGGGTGGTGGTGATTCACCGGGGGCGGATCATCGAATCGTCCCCCCTGGACTTGCTTGGGGAGCGGTGGTTCGCGGGGGCCGAGGTGACGGTGGAGGCGCGGGTTCCGGCGGAGGAGCTGGAGTTGCGCCTGCGGGAGTTGCCGGGACTCTCCACGATTCGCACCGGGGAGGACGGGAGCTGGACACGGGCGGAGTTGTTGTTCACCGATTTCGAGGACCGGCGGGAGGAGGTGTTCCGGCTGGTCCGGAAACACGGGTGGGATTTGCGGGAATTGTCTTTGAAGCGGCACAGTCTGGAAGAGGCGTTTGTGAACATGACGCGGGACGGCGCCACGGCCTTCCGTGAAGCGCCGGAAGAGGAGGTGTCGGCGTGAGCAGGCTGGCCACCCTGTGGAAGCGGGAGGTCGCGTCGTATTTCGTGTCGCCGGTGGCCTATATTCTGGCCACCATGTTTCTGGTGGTCATGGGGGTCGGGTTCTGGTTTATCTCCAACGTGCGGTTGATGTCCGGGGCGTCGGTGTACGATCTGCTTCGGGCGTTGTTCGGCGGGGTGGGCTGGTTCGCCATTCTGATGGTGACTCCGGTGTTGAGTATGCGGTCGTTCGCGGAGGAAAAGCGGTCGGGGACGCTGGAAACCTTGTTGACCGCGCCGGTGCGGGACGGCGAGGTGGTGGCCGCGAAATTCCTCGGCGTGTTTACCGTGTACGGTTTGATGTGGCTGCCGACCCTGGCGTATTTTCCGATTTTGTCCCGGTTGAGCGACAGTCCGGTGCCGCTGGATCCAGGGGCGATCGCCTCGGCGTATCTGGGCGTGTTCCTGATTGGCGGGTTTTTTCTGGCGGTGGGGGTGTTTTGCAGTTCGTTGACGCACAACCTGATCGTGGCCTCGATCTCCACCTTCGCGGTGGTGGCGCTGATGTTTCTGGGGGGCTTCCTGCCGGCGGTCAGTCCGATCCCGGCCGTGCGTGAATTCACCCAGCCGTTCTCGCCCGTGCTGCATATGTTGGAATTCGCCCGGGGCGTGATCGACAGCCGGGCGGTGGTGTTTTACCTGAGTTCAACCTTCCTGGTGCTGATGATCACGGTGCGGGTTCTGGAATCCCGGAGGTGGCGGGCATGAGGCGCGGCAAACACAAACACGCGCGGAAGATGGTGCGGCGCACCCGGCTCCGCAAGGGGATGACGGGATTCCACACGATGGTGAACGTGGGATTGATGGTGGCGTTGTGGGCGATGGTGAATTACCTGGCCGCGCGACACAATCTGCGGGAGGACTGGAGTCGGCAGCAACTGACGGATCTGTCGCCGAAGACCGAGTCGGTTCTCGGCGGGTTGGAGGCTCCGGTGCGGATGATTTCGCTGGCGGGCAAGGAATTCCGGGCCCGGGACGAGGTGGAGGATTTGCTCAAAGAGTACGAACGCCGGAGTGACCTGATCGAGGTGGAGGAGATCGATCCGGACCGGGATCTGGGCGAAACCAAGGAAATCGGCTCCCGTTACGACATTTCCAGTCCGGACAAGTTGGTGTTGGTGTCCCGCGACCGTCATCTGGTTCTGGATATGGAGAAGATGATCGTGATGGAATCGGACGATACCCGCAAGCTGGGGATGGAGCCGCGGATGATCGGGTTTCAGGGAGAGGCGTTGATCACCAGCGCGTTGTTGGAGCTTTCGAGGAGTGACCGGCCGGTGGTGTATTTCCTGACGGGGCACGGGGAGAAGGAAATCGATAATTTCGAGGACGTGCCGCAGGGATATTCGGACGTTCGCGAGAAGCTGGAGTCCGATCATATCGACGTGCGCTCTCTCAATCTGGAGCAGGTTCGGAAGGTGCCGGAGGACGCCGCGGCGCTGGTCATCGCCGGACCACGCACCCGCATCTCCCAACCGGAGGTCGATTTGCTGCGGAAATACATGAACGACGCGGGTCGGTTAATGGTTTTGGTGGACGTGATGAACGACGCGGGACTGAAGCCGTTTCTGTCGGAGTTCGGGATCCAGCTGGTGCCGGATATGGTGGTGGACCCGGCCCGCACGTTGCGGGGCGCGGACGTACATGTGACGGAGTATGGATCCCATCCGATCACGGACACGCTGGACCAGATTCGGACCATTTTTATTCGCCCCCGCTCGGTGTTGCCGGCGGAGTCCTCCGTCGGCGACGCGGACCGGCCGGACTATACGCCTCTGGCGGCGAGTACGGCGCAGGGCTGGGCGGAGTTGAATTTAAACGAAAAACCGGTGCGGTTTGATCCCGGGGTGGATCAACAGGGGCCGATTCCGGTGGCGGCGGCGGTGGAATGGGCCGCGCCGGACGGGGCGGCCGCCGGGCGGAGGCTGGTGGTGGTTGGCGACTCGGTGTTCGCGGGCAACTGGCTGAAAAACGGTGGCGGGATGTTGTTCATGCAGAACGCCGTCAACTGGTTGCTGCATCGGGACGAGCTGATCGAGATCCCCGCGAAGGAAGTGACGGAAATTCGGCTACAGATGGACCGGAAGGGCTTGAATCGGTTGTTGCTGCGGGTGGCGGTGTGGATCCCCGGGGCGGCGGCCCTGTTCGGGGTGTTGGTGTTTTGGCGGAGGAGGGACTGAGGATGCGTTTCACCCGGACTTTTTTTCTGTTTGTGATCGTGCTTGGGCTGGGAGCCTACATTTGGTTTTACGAACAACACGGGATGTCGGCGGAGGAACGCCGGGAAATGATGCGGCGGGCCTTTGATTTGCCGGTCGAGCACATTACCCGTATCGGGATTCGAACTCCGGAGTACGAAACGGAGGTGTTTCGGGCGGAGAACGGCGAGTGGCGGATGCGCGAGCCGGAGGGCGCCCGGGCCGCGGAACCGCTGATACGCCAGACGCTGTCCCGGCTGCGGAACCTTGGACGGGGAGAATTGATCACCCCGGCCGACATGCGGGAGCGGGGGCAGACTTTGGCGGATTTCGGGCTGGCGGTGCCCCGGCTGGTTCTTTCTCTGCAAACGCCCGCCGAGACGCGGGAATATCGGATCGGGGATCCGAACCCGTTGGGGAACGCGTTGTATGTGAAGGAGGAACAGACGCAGAACGTGATGCTGGTGTCTTCGGATCTGGTGGAGATCCTGCCGTCGGATGCCCATGCTTTCCGGGATCGCGATTTGTTCCCGCTGCACATGCCGGATGTGAGCGCGTTGACGCTGATCGATACCGAGCGGGCGGCCCGGCTGCTTAAAACGGACGGGCACTGGCGCTTTATGGAACCGGTGAACGCGCCCGCGGACGAATCCCGGGTGACGGCGTTGTTGGCGAAGCTCGGCTCCGCACGGATCGACGGTATGCTGAATAGGCCCGATACGGGGGAGGACTATGGATTCGTCGATGGAAGCGATGTCATCCGCCTGCGCACCCCTTCGACGGAGGTGCCGTACGAGGTGACGATTGGTGGCGACGTGCCGGACAAGCCGGACCTGTGTTACGCCCGGATTTCCGGCCAGGAGGGGCTTGTGCTGGTCTCGAAGGGTCTGCGTCAATTGGCCCGCACGGAAACGGCGGCGCTTCGGGACCGTCGATTGGTGACGCTGGAGACCGAGGCGATGGAGGCGGTGGAAGTGGCGCATCCTGACCGGCTGCTGCGCATCGCGCGTGCCGAGGACGGATGGCGCGTGACGTCGCCGGTGAAAATGGCGGCTTCGGGCGCGCGGGTTCAACAGATGATCCAGTATTGGCGTGACGCGCGGGTGGAGGATTTTCTTCCGCCGAACCCGGATGCGAAAGCGGCGTATCGGGTTCGGTTCATCCCGACGGAGGGGGATGCCATCGCCTTCGAGGTGTTGGAGAGCGACGCCGGAGCCGGACGGGTGCTGATCCGCAGGGAGGGTGGCGACGCGGTGTTGCGGGTGGTGCCGGATTTGGTGCGGTTCAGTCCGGTGGAGGTGATTCCTTATCTTTCCCGTGGAATGCTGCGGTTTGATCCCGCCCGCGCGGTTCGGGTGAGTCTGCAGGGGCCGGACGCGTCGACCGAGGTGGTGCGCGTGGAGGGCGATTCGGTCTGGCGCCTGGCGGGTGACGGCGGGGAGGCGCGGCAGGAGGCGGTGAACCAGGTGCTGGGTGTCTTGTCGGATTTACGGGCGGCGGACTTGCTGGCGGTCAACCCGGCGTCCCTGGAGCCGTACGGTCTGAACCGGCCCCGGTTGCGGGTGTCGGTGGGACTGGGCGGGGTGCGTCCGGAGAACCGGACGTTGTTGGTGTCTTCGCGGGAGGAGGACGGGTCTCCGGTGGCGATGGTGCAGGGTGAAGACGTGGTGTTTCAACTGACGCCCGGCCAGTGGGAAGCGCTGGGGGCGGAAATCGTCGCGACGGACGGCGGTTCCGAACCGAAGGCGGAGCATGACGCGGAAAAAACGAGTCCGTAAGATCCGGCGTGGATTCCGCCTGGGTTGCGGGACATGCGTTTTGGCTCTGACGGCCTGTTTGGCGTTGGTGTTTCTGGGAATTCCTCCCGCCTTGTTGGGCCCGGTGCTCGACGGGTTGGCGCCCGAAGGGGTGAACCTGGAGGCGGATCAGTTGTATTACCGGGCGGGAAAGGGATGGGTGCTGGAGAACCCGGAAGTGTATTCCCCGGGGAATCGGGTCTCCCCCTGGTTGACATTGGAACGGTTGACGGTTCGGGCGGACTGGATCCGGGGGCTTCGCACCGGGGAATGGCGGGGAGAACTGGGGGTTCATGGAGGACGCATCGACACCGATCTGGGATACTGGGCCGACGATTTGGTGACGCGCCAGGATTTGGAGGTTCGGGGGATCCATGGCACAATCGCGTTTACGCCGGACACGATTCGTCTCGACGAGGCCAACGCCACCGTCGGCGGGGTGAGGGTGCGCGCCTCGGTGAGTCTTGCCGCCGCGTTTCGCGGGGAGGGGGCGCCGCCCGCACGCGGGGAGCGGGACGTGGCGGCTTTTATTCGCCGGGCGGCCCGGAATCTGGCCCCGGCGGTCCGTTTTCTCAACGAGTTCTCGTTTTCCGGGGCTCCGGAGCTTCGTTTGGAGGTGAGGAAGGCTCCGGAATCGACGATTCCGATCGCCGCGAGTCTGCGGCTCGAGCACGAGGGAGGAGGGGCGCATCGAGGATTCGAGTTCGAGGCGATACGGGCGGCGGCCGAATATCGCGCCGGCGTTCTGGACATCGAATGGTTGGAGGTGAGGGAACGAGAGGATCGGCGCCTCCAAGTTACCGGACGGGTGGACTTTAACGAGGAAACCCTGTATCTCGAACTGGAAAACACGTTGCGTCGGTACGGGGTGGAGACGTTGAGTCCGTTCTCTCTGGGCAAGTTGTTGGCGAAGTTGCAGATTCGCGTTCAGGATCGGTGTGATTTCCGGCTGACGGTGGGGCCCTCGCCGTTTGGGCGGATCGGAAGCCGTCTGAAGGGGCGGTTCCAGGTGGCCGACGCGTTTTACCGGGACGCGTTTTTCCCCGAGTTGGATCTGGAGGTGGCCTATCGGGACCGGGTGTTGACTTTGAATCGGTTCGAGGGGCGTATCGGACAGGGGGATCGTGGCGGTCCGGTGAAGGGGTCGTTCCTGTATGGGCTGGATTCGAAACGGATGGCATTGGAGCTGGAAGGGGCATTCAAACCGGCGGCGGCCGTGTCTCTGGCCGGAGGCACGGTGGAATCCTATATTCGGGACTGGGAGTTCCGCGGCGCTCCACCGATGTTCAGCTTGCGGGCGGACCGCGCGGGGCGGTCGGATCCGATGGACGTTCGCCTGGATCTTTCCGCGGAGGAGCTGTTGTGCCGGGGAACCCTGTTTCGCAGTTTGAAGGGCCGGTTGGAGATGAACGACGACCGTGTCGCGGCGACGGGCATTCGCGCGACCCGGGGATCGGAGGTGCTGGAGGGGAGCTTCTACGCGCCGCGGAGTCTGGAGTCTTTTGAGCTGGTGTTGGATTCGACCTTCCACCTTCCGGACCTTGCACCCTTCGCGGGTCCGCGCATGGTGGAGATTCTCCGTCCGTTCCGCTTCAAGGGGGCCTCAAGGGTTCGGGTGGAGGGGCATGTGGACCTGTCGGGCCGGCATTTGCATGACCTTGGGGGCGAGGTGGAGTTCACGGACATGGTTTACCGGTGGATGCAGTTCGACCGAGTGACGGCGTCCTTTGGTCTGGTTGGAGAGAGCCTCTCGGTGTCCGAGGTGCGGGGAGAATTGGTGGAGGGAACCTTGGCGGGTTCCTTCGGCGCGAAAGAACTTTTTTCCGAAGAAGGGAGGTTCGCATTGGATCTCAAGGTGGAGGATCTGGATCTCTTCAAGGTGATCACGGCGGCCACGGACAAGGAAAACACCCCGTATACCGGGGACCTGAAGTTGGATTTGAAGGTGGAGGGACCTCTGCGGGACGGGGAGGAACGCCCGCGCACGGCGGGACTGGAGGGAGAGGGATCGGTGGCCATTCGGGAAGGGGAGTTGTTTCGCATTCCGTTGTTGTTGGGATTGAGTCGGATTCTGAGCAAAGTGGTGAAAGGCTTCGGGTACGCGGCGCAAAGCGATTTCACGGCGGATTTCACGATTGGAGACGGAAAAATCGAATCCGACAATCTGTTTCTGAAGGGGCGTTTGCTGTCCATCGCGGGAGAGGGGTCTTATCGGTTCGACGGAAAGATCGGCGCCAATGTGAAAGTCCAGCTGTTGAGCGACGGCCTCGTGTCGGACGCGTTGAAGGTGTTGCTTTGGCCCATTCGGAAGTTGATCGAGATCCAACTGACAGGCACAGTGGACAATCCCAACTGGCAACCGCGCAACCTGCCCAAGGAGCTTTTCGGAAAATGACACACGCACAAGATGTATGGATTCTGTCCGTCCCCGCCCGCTCCCTGGGGGAGGCGGAGGCGTTGAAGGCCTGGATGGAGGCGGTGTGCGACGCTGCGCCGGTGGAGATCGAGTTGCCACCCCCTTCTCCGACCTGGATCGAGTCCTATTTCGAGGACCGTACGTCGGCGGAGCTGGTGCGGCAGGCGATGTTGTCGCGCTTTCCGGAGGTGGAGGGCGGGATCCGTCATTGCGGGACGCGGGACTGGACGACGTTCTGGCGGCATCATTTCCATCCGATGGAGATCGGCGAAGGGCTGCGAATCGTGCCGGAATGGATGCGGGACGAGGTGGAGGCCGACGACCGGGAGGTGATTCTGATCAACCCGGGGTTGAGTTTCGGCACGGGCAATCATTTCACCACCCGGTTTTGCCTGGAGATGCTGGATCGAATGGAGCGGGAGGGCACGCGTCCGGAGCGGATGCTCGACGCGGGGTGCGGGAGCGCGATCCTTTCCATCGCGGCCCGGAAGTTTGGCTGGGGGGAGGTGCTGGCGGTGGACCACGACGCCTTTTCGATCGACCAGGCGGGAGAGAATCTGGACCTCAACGGCGTGACCGAAGGGGTGGAATTGCGTCGGATGGACCTGACGCGGGAATGGCCGGAGGGAACCTTCCCCCTGGTGGTGGCGAATCTTTACGGGGGGCTGTTGATGGAACTGGCGGGGCGGCTGGTGCGGAGTTGCGCGGGCACGCTGGTGCTGTCGGGGATCCGGGCGGTGGAGGCCGAGGCGGTGTCCTCGGTGTTCGCCCAGCTTGGAGTCCACGAACGGCTGTCGGAGGCGGACCACGAGTGGTGTGGCATGGTGTTCGACTGCTCCGGGGGGTGAGCGGGCTTTCGGAACCACAGAACACACAGAAGACACAAAATCGGTTGATGCCGGAGTGTCTTCTTTCGGGGGAAGGCCGTGTGTGTTGCGTACTGGGTTTTGGAGTTCTGTTTGCCGGTGGGGGGCTCAGTCCTGGTCGGCCTGGATGGCGGTGATGGCGATGGTGTAGACAATGTCCTCGACCAGCGCGCCGCGGGAGAGGTCGTTCACGGGTTTGTTGAGGCCTTGGAGCATCGGTCCGATGCTGATGACCTTGGCGCTGCGCTGTACGGCCTTGTAGGTGGTGTTTCCGGTATTGAGGTCCGGGAAGATGTACACATTGGCGTTGCCGGCGACGGGGGAATCCGGCGCCTTGGTGCGGGCGACGGAGGCGGTGGAGGCGGCGTCGTACTGGAGGGGGCCGTCGATGAGGAACTCGGGGCAGCGCTCCTTGGCCAGCCGGGTGGCTTCGCGCACTTTTTCCACGTCGCTGCCGCTGCCGCTCGCCCCGGTGCTGTAGCTGATCATGGCGACCCGGGGCGGGATGCCGAAGGCCTGGGCGCTGCGGGCGCTCTGTTCGGCGATTTCGGCCAGGGTTTCCGCGTCGGGGTTTTCGTTGATGGCGCAGTCGGCGTAGATGTAGACCTGTTCCGGCAGCAGCATGAAGAAGAGGGAGGAGACGAAGCGGCTGCCGGGGCGGGTTTTGATGATCTGGAGGGCGGGGCGCACGGTTTCGGCGGTGGTGTGGACCGCGCCGGAGACCAGTCCGTCGACGTGGCCCTCGTGCAACATGACGGTGCCGAGCATGACGTTGTCCTCCAGGTGGGAGGCGGCCATGGCCCGGTCCATGCCTTTGTGTTTGCGGAGGTCCTGCAACACGTCGACGTAGTTGTCTCGGATGTCGGCGGGGTCGATGATCTCGAGACCCTCGGGCAGGTCGTAGTTGTTTTGTTCCGCGATTTCCCTCACGCGATCCGGCGAAGCCAGAAGCACGCAGTCGGCGATGCCGCGTCGTTGGCAGGTGATGGCCGCCCGCAGGGTGCGGGGCTCGTCGCCCTCGGGCAGGACCACGCGTTTTTTCGCCTCCCGGGCGAGTTGCACCAGGCGGTAGCGGAAGGCGGCGGGGGAGAGGCGGATTTCGCGGCGGAGGCTGCTCAGGGAGGTGATCCAGTCGCGGTCGATGTGTCCGGCGACGTAGTTCATGCCGGTTTCGATGCGCTCGACGTCGTCGATGGGCACCTCGGTGTTCATACGGGGAATGTGGGTGGCGGTGGTGTAGCTGTCGGTGGGCACCGACATGACCGGAAGTCCTCCGCCCAGGGCGTTGCGGCAGAGTTTCATGACGTCCTTGCTGGGTTCGCCCGCGGAGGTGAGGACGATCCCGGCCAAGGGGACGCCGTTGCCGGCGGCCATGCAGGCGGCGAGGAAGAGGTCCATGCGGTCGACGGGAATCAGCAGGAGGGCGTTGGCGCGGAAGACGTGGGTGATGTGTTCGACGTTGCGGGCGCAGAGGAAGACTTTCTGGATGCGCCGGGTCATGATCTCGCCCTCGTGGAGCACGGTGGCGTTGAGGTGGCGGGAGACGTCGATGGTGCGGGACTGGGCCATGGCCCGCAGCCAGGGAACGCAGCCGAGGAGTTTGAATTCGTTGGAGGCGAACACGGGGCAGGATTCCCGGAGTTTGGCCTCGGTGACCTCGTCCTCCTCCGCATGGGTATCAAGGTCGAGGTCGGGGCGGAGGCGGCCGGATTCGTCCCGGGGGGCGTTGACGAAGTTGGCGATGGCGCCCAGCACCCGTTCCGACCCGAGGCCGCCGAAATCGGCGGCGGTGTTGCGGATTTCGTGGTCGAGATCCATCAGGTCTTTTTTCACCGGGGCGCCGACCAGGACGAAGGAGGCGTCGAGGGTGCGGGCGATGGCCTGGTTGAGGATGGTGGCGTGTTCGAACTCGTCCATGTTGATGAGGCCCTCGACCACCACCACATCGGCGTCGTCGGCGGCTTCCTGGTAGAGTTCCATGACGCGCTCCATGAGCTGATCCATGCCGTTGTGGGAGATCTCGCGATCGACCTCCGCGTAGGGAATCGGATCGGGCGGCTCGAGTTCGGTGGTGTTCCGGATGACGTAGGTGCTGCGTTCGGGGCCGGTGTCGCCGCGGAAGAGTTGGGCGACGGGCTTGAAGAAGGCGGCTTTCAGCCCGCTACGGTCGAGGGCGCGGACGAGGCCCATGCTGACGGAGGTGAGGCCCACGCCGGTGCCGGTGGGGACCAGGTAGAGACATTGGGTTTGTTTGGGGTCTGAAGCGCTCATGGGAATTGGTTAGCGGATGAGGTCTGCGGTGTCGCGGGCGATGACGATTTCCTCGTCGGTGTTGACCACCAGGGCGCAGGGCGCGGTGTCGCGGGTGATGCGGCCCCCGGTGTCGCGGCCGTGAACGGGGTTCGCGTCCGGGTCGAGGTGAAGTCCGAGGAAAGGAAGGAGGGCGAGGGTGCGTTCTCGCACGGGAATGGAATTCTCGCCGATGCCGCCGGTGAACACCAGGGCGTCGAGGCGGCCCATGGCGACGACGAGTCCGGCGACCGCCTTGGCGAGGCGGTAGCAGAAAACCTCCACGGCGATATGGGCCCATTCGTCGCCGTCGGCCTCGGCCTCCAGAAGTTGGCGCATATCGTTGGTGCGTCCGGAGAGGCCGAGCAGGCCGCTTTGTTTGTTGAGGAGGTTGGAGACGTCGTCGAGCGAGAGGTCCAGGGTGTCGCAAAGAAATCCGTGAAGAGAGGGGTCGACGTCGCCGGAGCGGGTGCCCATGACGAGGCCCTCGAGAGGCGTAAGGCCCATGGTGGTGTCGACCGATTCGCCACAGAGCACGGCGGCGGCGCTGCAGCCGTTTCCGAGGTGTGCGGTGACGAGAGCGAGGTCCTCCAAGGGGCGGTCGAGCTTGCGGGCGGCCTCGCGTGCGACATAGCGATGGCTGGTGCCGTGAAAGCCGTACCGGCGGATGCCGTGGGTTTCGTACAGATGACGGGGGAGGGCGTAGAGGAAGGCGCGCCGGGGCATGGTTTGGTGGAAGGCGGTGTCGAAGACCATGACCTGGGGGACGTCGGGGAAGGCTTCGAGGGCGGCTTCGATGCCGAGCAGATTGACGGGGTTGTGCAGGGGGGCGAGGTGGCTGTGGGCGCGGAGGGCCTGGATGGAGTCGTCGTCGACCCGGCAGGATTGGCTGAAGTGTTCGCCGCCATGGACCACCCGGTGTCCGACGCCCTCGCAGGACAGGCCGAGGTGTTGGAGGAGATCGACCACGGCGAGCAGGGCCTCCCGGTGTCCGGCGTTCCCGAGTTTTTTTTCTCCCGTGGCGCAGCCTTTCCATTCGAGGCGGCTTTGCGGGGTGCCCAGGTTTTCGGCCAGGCCGGAGAGAAGGTGGTCTCCGGAATCGGGGTCGGCGAGCGAGAATTTGACGGAGGAGCTTCCGCAATTAATGACGAGAATGTGTGTCTGCATTTTCTGCCTGAATAGGAGTGATTTCAACCGCCACCTCCTCAATGCTTTTCAGGCCGCTTTGTCAAAAGACATCGGGTGAAAATCGACACGCGAACGGTTTTCGAACAAAAAACGCCCGGAATGGCTCCGGGCGTCGTGCGAAAGGGAGAACTCCCGTTCAGCTGCTGGGGCGACCCATGCGGGCGCGGGCGCGAGCGGATTTCTTCCGTTTCTTTTCGCTGGGCTTCTCGTAGTGGCTCCGGGCGCGGAGTTCGCGCATGGTACCTTCCTTGTCCAGCTTCTTCTTGAGCCGGCGCATGGCGCGGTCTACGGATTCACCTTTTTTCAGTTTTACTTCGACTGTCATACTTTTTTCACCCCCTTTTCGGGTGTGTGCGGTTTTGAAATGGTTGGAAATCGGTTCCGCGGGAACACGGAGGAGTGTGCCTGCTATGGGAATGGGGGCCGATTGTCAATGGAGGCCTTTGTAATTTTCTCCGTTCGGGTGGGCCTTCTCCTACGGAATGTGAATCCGAGGGCGTGGTTCAAACATGGAGGGGGCGGATTTTTTTCAGAGATTCCGTGAACCTGCGGGGGACGCATGGCGTTGGAACGGACATACGCCCCGCTGAAACGCGGCAGGATTCACAATCGAACTTGAGAAAGGAACCCGAATGATTCACCACTGTACACGTCTGTCTCTTCCCGTTTTGCTCCTGGCCGGTTCGGCGGTCACCGCGTTCGCGCAGTCTTCAACGGAACTGGCTCCGCTTCAGGTGACGACCACCCGGATTTCGAAGCCGGTGGCCGAGGAGTCTCAATCGCTGACGGTCGTGCCGGAGGAGGAGGTCCTGCGGGAGGCGCCGCGGACGCCCGCCGAGGCTCTGCGGCACAAGCCGGGCATCTGGGTGCAACGGACGGGGCATCTGGGTGGCGCGCCGATCATTCGGGGGTTCATGGGGAACCGGGTGTTGTATCTGTTCGACGGGTTCCGTCAGAACACGGCGGCCCTGTTTGGCGGTCCGAACTCGCATCTTCAGAACATCGACGTGTTGGACGTGGACCGGATCGAGGTGGTGCGCGGGCCCGGGTCGGTGCTGTATGGTTCGGACGCCATTGGCGGGGTGGTGGACGTGACCACGATCGAGACGCCGGTGTTTTCGGACACGGAAACGGTGGGGGGACGGTCTTACCTGCGGTACGCCACGGCGGACGAGGAGAAGAGTGGGAGGCAGGAAGTGTTTTATTCCTCTCCCAAGCTGTACATCTTCGGCGGGGTGTCGGCGCGGAACATCGAGGATGTGCGCACCGGGGATGGAAACGAGGCGGCCCCGAGTCATTTTCGGGAGAGGGCGGGAGACCTGCAGATGGACTATCTGTTGGCTCCCGGACATCGGGTGCAGGCCTCGGCGCAGGTCTTTGATCGCCCCGAGGGCACGCGATTCGACAAACCCAACCGGATACAGGAGAACGAGCGGCAGTTGTACAGTCTGCGGTATTTCGGGGAGGACGTGGGAGTCGCGGACGAGGTGAAGGCGTCGGTGTACTCCCATCGACAGGATGATTTCACGGATGACCGGAACTGGGATTCGAAGAGTGAAAAGCGGACCTACGGAGGCGAGCTGCAGGCCAACACGTATTTGGAGGGCGGACATCGTTTGGCCTACGGGGCGCATTTCCATATGGACAACGTGACGAGCGAGGATCCGCAGTCGGGCACGGCCGAACCGGAGGTGGACTGGTACAATCCCGCGCTGTTCGCGCTGTCCGAATGGCAGGTCACGGAGCGGTTGCGGTTCGATGCGGGGGTGCGCTGGGACTATACTCGACTGGAATCGACCTCACCGGCGTTCTCCCGGTTGCCGCGGGACATCCAGGAGGCGATTCTCGCGGGGTCCTTCTCTCCGTCGGATTTGGAACTGGAGGAGGAGAATCACGCGGTCACCGGCGGGGTGGGGCTGGTCTACGAGCTGACGGACGCGGTGAACTGGGTGGCGCACGCGGGACGCGCGTTCCGCGCGCCGAACCAGAGTGACATGATGAGTTTCGGCCAGTTCACCTACGGGTTCAACGTGCCGGCGGGGGATCTGGATCCGGAGTCGAGCTGGACGTTTGAAACGGGGCTGAAAACCGGAACCAGCATGTTCAGCGGGGAAGTGCTCGGGTATTACACGGTGTTGGAGGACGCCATCGATTCGGCGCCGGGCAGGTTCAACGGGTCCTCCTGGATCGACGCGAACGGCAACGGGGTACGCGACCCGGCGGAGGATGTGTTCGTGAAGCGGAACGTGGACGGGGAGGTGCATGTGTACGGCGTGGATGTCGCCTGGGACGCGTATATGCCCCGGGAATGGACAGAGGGACTGTTCGCGAACCATCCGGTGTCCCTCTACGGGAACTTCAGTTTTATCCGCGGGGAAAACGAGGAGACCGACACGCCGCTGTCCCGCGAGTTCCCGATGAACGGGCTGGTGGGGCTGCGGATTGAAGACAGCCGGTCGACCGCGGATCGCCGCTGGTACGGCGAAGTGGAGGTAGTGCTGGTGGATGCGATGGACGCGGATCGGATTCCGGATGACCGGCGCACCCGCGACGTGGCGTTCAAGGTGGATCCGCAGGACGGGAACTCCGCGTTGTTGAACGGGGATGGTTCGGTGGACGGGTACGCGTTGCTCCATGTGCGGGGCGGGCTGCGTCTGCGCGAAGGGGTCTGGTTGCGGATGGAGGTTGAGAACGCGACCGACGCGGAGTACCGGGTGAAGGATTCCCGGCTGGATGCGCCGGGCGTGAACCTGATCGCCAGCCTCGACGTTCGATTCTGACCCCATGGGACCGTCCGATATGCGCTTCTCTCTTCTCCAAGCGGTTCTGTGGGGTCTTTTATTGCTCTCCGTTTTTCCGGCGTCCGCCGGAGAGACGGAGGGCGTTATCGGCATGATGGGTATCTGGGATCGGGCGGAGCCGCTGGTGGAGCGGGCGTCGCGGGAGTCGGGGATCGAGGTGCGGGTCTTGGAGGAAACGGATTCGCTGGCGGGCCTGCGGGTGTTGTATGTGCTGAATCTGGCGCCGGAGCATGTCGCGGGACTGGCCGAGCGGATTGCAAGCGCGGATCCCGCGCCGGTGGTGATTCCATTGGACGAGCGGGACGGGCATGCGGGCCTGTATCGGGCGGATGTGTTGCGGCGGGACGAGCGGGTGCCGGCGTATTGGCGAGCCAACGGGTTGACCAATATGCGACGGCTGTTGGAATACACGGCGATCACGTATCTGGGAAAAGAGGGGGAGGCGGAGGCGCCGATGATGATTCCGGACACGGGGTATTATCATCCGGGTCTGTCCTCGATTCTCCCGGACGTGGAGGCGTATCGCGCGGCGCGCCCCGAGGTGGCGTCCGAGACGCCGACCGTGGCGCTGATGATTCAGCAGTCGTTCTGGATCACAGGCGACACGGCGGTGATCGACGCGGTGATCCGGGCGTTGGAGGCGGAGGGTTTCGAGGTGGTGACCTTGTTCGCGGAAACGGACGCGCAACGGGCGGACATGTTGCGGGCGGTGGATCCGGATCTGCTGGTGGAGCAACGGCACGCGGCGACCTGGGACGGGCGGTTTGATGCCTTGATGGCGGAGTTGGACGCGCCGTATCTGCGTCCGATCTCCATGCTGGCCTCGACGATTGCGGAATGGCGGGAGAATCCGCAGGGACTGAAACATCGGGACCGGAGTCTGTTTCTGACGCTCCAGGAGTCCCAGGGGACGGTGGAGCCGATGGTGGTCGGGGGGATGGTGACGAACGTGCAGGGGTTCAAACTGCATGAGCCGATTCCGGATCGGGTGGCGCGTTTCGCGGCGCGAGCCAAGCGGTGGTGGACGTTGCGTCGGAAACCGGCGTCGGAGAAGCGGGTGGCGGTCGTGTATTTCAACAAATATCTCGGGAAGAGCGATCTGATGCGGGGGAGTCCCACGGGGGCGTTTCTGGACGGGCCGGCGAGTCTGGCGGCGTTTCTGCCCCGCATGCGGGAGGCGGGGTACACGTTGGGGGAGGTGCCGGAGGACGCGGAGGAGCTGATCGCGTGGATGAAAGCCCGTGGACGGAATATCGGGCCCTGGGCTCAAGGGGAGCTTGAAGAGATGGCGGATCGGCCGGATTCGGTATTGGTGCCTCTGACGACGTATCGGAAGTGGTTTGATCGCTTTTTGAGCGAGGAAAATCGGGAGAAGGTCATCGCGCATTTCGGGGAGCCCCCCGGTCGGTTGATGGTGGTGGAGCGGAACGGGAGCCCCCATATTGTCCTGCCGATGATTCGGACGGGAAATCTTGTGTTGGCGCCGCAACCGGCGCGGGGCGCGGAACAGGACGAGGCCTTGCTGCATTCGCGGGACGTGCCGCCGCCCCACAACTATCTGGCGTTTTATTGGTGGTTGCGGGAGGAATTCAACGCCGACGCGGTGGTGCATTGGGGCACGCACGGTTCGCTGGAGTTGCTGCCGGGAAAGGAGGCGGGGATGTCGGCCGAGGATTGGAGCGATATCTGCATCGATGAACTGCCGGTGATCAATCCGTGGATCATGGACAACATCGGCGAGGCCACGCTATCGCGGCGGCGGTCGTACGCGCTTCTGGTGGACCATTTGCCTCCGCCAAGCACCCGGGCGGGGGTGACCGACGAGCTGGATCTGTTGCACGACGACATTCACAAGTTCAGGGAGCTGGAGCCGGGGGCGTTGCGGGAGGAGTTCCGGAAAACCATCACGGGCAAGGTGGTGGAAAAGGGGATCGATACGACGCTGGGTCTCGATCTGTCGGAGCGAGGCCTGACCGAAGGCGAGGTGGAGCGGGTGTCGGCGCATATTCACGAGGTGGCTGAAACCACCACGCCGTCCACCCTGCATGTGCTGGGGCGTCCGCCTCCCGAAGCGTTGCTGCCCTCGTATCTGACCTCAATCCTCGGGAAGGCGTTTTTGGAGCGTTTCGAGCGGGTACGGTCGGAGGCTCGGCGTTCGCACCCCCACGGGCATTCCCACGGGTCGGTTGCAGACCACGACCATCATGGTGGACCGGCGGAGGGAATGACGGAGGTTCTGCGTCACGCCCACGAGGGAGTGGAGTCGGTCCGCCCCGACCGGTCGGAAGCGGAGGCCTGGGTGGAGCGCGTGGTGTTGAAGGGAGAGGCTGCGGAGTCGGAGCTGGAGGAGGACGCGGCGTTCGCGCGGGAGATGCTGGCGGGATTGCGACAAACGGATCTGGAGATCACGCGGGTGTTGCATGCGCTGGCGGGCGGGTTCGTGCCGCCGGGGCCGGGTCCGGATCCCATTCGCAATCCGGCCTCGGTTCCCTCGGGTCGGAATCTGTACGGTTTGAACCCGAAGGAAATCCCGACGCGGGCGAGTTGGCGGGTGGCCGTGGCGTTGGTGGACGACATGTTGAAAGGACGGCGGCCCGCAAAGGTGGGGTTCGATTTGAACGGAATGAACACGATGCGGGACTTCGGGGTGGTGGAGGGTCAGATCTTGTATTTGCTCGGCGTGCGTCCGGTCTGGAACGAGAACCAGTTGGCGGTGGATGTGGAGGTGATTCCCCGGGAGGAACTGGGGCGTCCGCGCATCGACGTGTTCGTGGCCATGGGCGGGCAGTACAAGGAGAATTTTCCCAGCCGGGTGGAGCTGATCGACAAGGCGGTGCGTCTGGCGCAGCGGCAGAAGGAGGCGGATAACGGGGTGCGGACGGGCACGGAGCGGCAACGGCGGGCGTTGTTGGCGCGGGGATTCGCGGAGGAGCGGGCGGACGCGTTCGCCCCGGCCCGGGTGTTCGGCACCAAGCCGGGAAATCTCAGCGGCACGAACATTCTGCATCTGATTCCCCGCAGCGGGGTGTGGGAGGACGACGCGGAGGTCAGCTCGGTGTATATCGACAGCATGAGTTACGTGTACACCGGAGATGTATGGGGAGAGCAGATCGACGGGTTGTACGAGGAGGCGATTCAGGGCACGGACACGCTGATTCGGGTGTGGGCGTCGAACATGACGAGTCAGCTGTCGAATCATCACGCCTATGAATACCTGGGGGGGCTGAGCATGGCGGTGAAGCGGTTGACGGGAAAGGAGCCGGAGGCGTTGATCGCGGACGTGCGGGATCCATCGGGCGCCCGGATGCGGGGATTCACCGAGGTGCTGGCGGTCAATCTGCGCAGCGAGTTGCTGAACCGGAAATGGGTGTCCGGCATGATGGCGCACGACTATGCGGGCGCGGGGCACATGGCCGAGCTGGTGAAGAACACCTTTGGCTGGTCGGTGACCCGGAACAGCAGCGTGGGGGACTGGGTGTGGGAGGAGATCGACGAGGTGTATATCCGCGACGGGTTTGATCTGGATGTGCGGGAGTGGTTTCGGAAGCACAACCCCCACGCGCGTCAGGAAATTCTGGCGACGATGCTTGAGGCGGCGCGCAAGGACTATTGGGACGCCGATCCGGAACGGGTACGGGAGCTGGCGCGGGCGTATGCGGAGTCGGTGGCGCGGGACGGTCTCTCGGCGGGGTTGATCACGGGAGGGAACCGGAAACTGTCCGAGGATGTGGCGAAGCGGTTGCGCGGGGTGGGCGAGGTGGAGTTGGCGCGGCGGTTCGAGGCGAAGGTGAAAGAGGCGGAGGGGGAGAGCGTGGATTCGGGCCGGCCGAAGGTGCGGGGCAAACAACTGCAGAAACAGCCCACGCCAGAGCCCCGGGAGCACGTTCAGGCGCGGAAGGCGGCGGAGCATTGGCCGTGGTTGCTGGGAGGCGTGGTGGGCTTGCTCGCATTGGCGGGATACATGCGGAAGGTGGGGGGCGCGCGATGATGGATGTGCTGTCTCCCCTGTTGTTGCGGGTCTCCAACACCATGCTGGTGCCGGTGGTGACTTTGTTGTTTGGATTGCTGGGCATGTGCCTGGTGTTCGCGGGCGGACTGGCGGCCGAGGCTGTGGAGCGCCGGCGGAACCGGTCCTTCCGGAAACTGGTGGAGCGCTTGTGCGTGTCGGAAAACCGGGTACGGGCGGGGGAGGTTCCGGCGCGGACGGGGCTGCCCCGGTACGTGTTCGGATTTCCGGTCGAAGCCCCCCATGCGGCGGAGAAACGGATGGACGACGCGCAGTTGCTGTCCGAACGGCTGCTGGCCCGGCTTGGCTTCGGCATCCGGCTGGGTCCGGTGTTGGGTCTGGCGGGCACCTTGATTCCCCTTGGCCCGGCGCTGGTGTCTCTTTCCACCGGCGATATCGCGACGCTGTCCTCTCGTTTGGTCGTGGCGTTCACCACGACGGTGGTGGGATTGCTGGTCGGGGGGACGTGCCACGCCATGCACACGGTGCGCAAATCCTGGTACCAGCAGGATCTCAACGACATCGAGTTCGTGCTGTCCCGCTTGGAGAAGGGGGCATGAGTCGGATTCGACGGCTGGCGGAGGCCGACGAGGAGGATCCGTTGGCGGGCGTGGCGAATTTTTTCGATCTGGGCATCGTGTTCGCGCTCGGGTTTATGGTGGCCCTAATCTCGTACATGGGGTTGCCCGAACTGCTGGCGAAAGAGGAGGTGACGCTGGTGAAGAATCCGGGCACGGAGCGCATGGAGGTGATTCGGAAAAAGGGAAAGACGATCGAGCGCTACCGGGTGACGGAGTCGACTCTTTCAGGAGACGGGGTGCGGCTGGGGACGGCCTATCGGTTGCCGAGCGGGGAGGTGGTCTACGTGCCGGAGGGTGAAGAGGACGAGGGGGAAGGGTTGCGGTAGGCAAGGTGCCGTTTCGCGGCGTTCATTGCGGTTCCGCGGGGCGGGTGTCGGGCGCGGTGCGCCACAGGGCTTCGGCGATTTTTTCCGGAGTGGAATCTTCGGGAGCCGCGTCGCGCACCTCGACCAAGGCGGCTCCGACATCGGGCGCGAGTACCAGCCAAGTGTGTTGGGCGGTGGCGGTGAGAAGCGCGCAGTCGGGATCGCGTGGCAGGCGGCGTGCCTGGTTGAACTGTCGATTGAACAGGGTTGTGGTTCCGGACGTGGCGTCCGTGACCGCGGCGCGGGGGTCGTCCAGGGCGGGAAACCAGGTGACCCGGAACGGAGGAAGGGCGGGGGACGCGTCGGGCGCGGTAAACCGCCATTCCAGGATCCCGGGCATCAATCGTTTGATCCACCCGTAGCGGTAGGGGCCCAGGTCGTCCCGGAGGTGTCCATGAAAACGGGACATCCATTCCAGAGCGTTGGAATCGGCCGACTGGTTGAAAATCCAGGCGGAGTCCTTCAGATGCCGGGGAGGATGATAGATCCCCCGTCGCTGGGCCTCCTCGACTTCATGGTGAAACCAGAAAGCGTTTCGAACCTGACCGGAGGTGGTTTCCCGATAGTCTCCCACATCGAGGCGGTGGGGAAGGCCGGAGAGGATGTAGTCGGGGAGTTCCCGGATGGCGTTGTGGTGGGCATCCAGATAGCGGCTGTTTTCAAACGTTTTCAGTCCCACGAGGGAAAGGACGAGCAGGCCAAAGGTCGTTCGGAGAGGGGGGAGCGCTTTGCCTGTGGAGCGCCAGAGCAATCCCCACACGGCAAAGAAGAGAAAGACGCTGTTGAACTCGTATCGGGGCGCGATGTCGGTTCGCCAGCTGGACGTGTAGGCGCGTCCGAGGGTGGTGGCCGCGGCGGACCCGAGCGAGAACCACCAGAGGGTAAAATAGGGAAACATGTCCCGATCCTTGCGGGCCCGGTAGAATCCCCAAAGAGGTAGGGTGACGAGGAGCGCTCCGAACCCGCGGGCCGCGGCGTTGGGGCTCCATGGACCCGGAAGGTATTTGGCGAAGAGTCCGTTCATTTCCAGAAAGAACGTGATGGCGACGGCGGGATCGTCCAGGAAATGGCGCAGAAAGGTTCCGATATCGGTGGCCGAAGGCATGAGGTCGACGTACGCGAGAGTCGAGATCAGGAGGGCCAGGCCCACGGGAAGAAACTCCCGGGGGCGCGTGTCCGGATCGCTCCAGATCCAGACGCCGGAGGTCAGAAGCAGGGCGGGCACGAGGGCGATGCCGTTTCCGAAGCTGAAGACGCAGGCCAGAAACAGGAAGCAGAGCGCGGGGAAGCGGGGCCAGGAGGGCGCGCGGGCCAGCACGGCTCCCATCACAAGGAACATGTAGGGGAAGCTGTAGACGGACGAGGCGGAGGCCCAGAGGAAGATGTTGCGGTTGAAGCCGCAGAGCAGGCAGAGGGTCACGCAGAAAAACGACGGGGCGCGTTCTCGGGCTCCGGCCCAGACGCCGAACAGGATCACGCTCAGGAGCGACGCGAGGTTGATGAACGTGAAATTCACGCTTCCCAGGCACCCGTAGGAGAGGAGGGAGAACAGTCGCTGGATGGTTTGCGGATGATCGTTTTTAAAGGTGAGGAAATAACGGACGAGGTCGCCGTCTCCGCCCTGGAGGGGGAATTGCCCCAGGCAGACCGCCACGTCGTCGTAGTTCCAGGGGGAGTTCCAGCTGTACCCGGCCACGAGAAGGAGTGGAACGATCACGCCTCCGGCGGCCACGAGCCCGCAGAGGAGCCTCCAGGGGCGGTCAAGTCGTATGGCGGGCACTCGTGATATACCGGAGAGGGTGTTCATGGGAGAAAAGGGGTCTATCGGCTTCCATGTCTGTTGGCAATCGCGAATCCGGCTTCGTAAAGGAGGCGCTCCGATGCAAGATAATCTTGATTCCGGGGCGGGGAAACGGGAAAGGGGGGCATGTTGTATCCCATGTTTAAAACAATCGCGTTTCGGATGGACCCGGAGCGGGTGCACGAGTTGACCCTGAAAGGCCTCCGCCGCACGGCCCGGAAGGGAAAATCCCATTTTCTGGCGGGGCGGGTGCCGGACAAGCCGGTGGAGGTGATGGGGCTGCGGTTTCCGAACCCGGTGGGCCTGGCGGCGGGCATGGACAAGAACGGGGAGTGCATCGACGGATTCGGGTCGTTGGGGTTCGGTTTTCTGGAGCTGGGCACGGTGACGCCGCGTCCGCAGCCGGGGAATCCCAAACCGCGGCTGTTCCGGTTGCCGGAACACGAGGGGATCATCAACCGGATGGGGTTCAACAACGAGGGGGTGGAGGCGCTGTTGCGGAATCTGTCGCAGGCCTCCTATCGAGGGATCATCGGCATCAACATCGGGAAAAATTTCGACACGCCGATCGAGCGGGCGGAGGCGGATTATTTGTCTTGTCTGAGAGCGGTGTATGCCCGGGCGGACTATGTGGCGGTGAATATTTCCTCTCCGAACACCAGCAATTTGCGGGAATTGCAGAAAGGGGACGCGTTCACCTCGCTGTTGTCGGGACTGGCGCGGACGCGGGAGGCGTTGCGGGAGGAAACGGGCATCCACACGCCGATCGCGGTGAAGATCGCGCCGGATATCGACGATGCCCAGTTGGATTTCATTTCGGAGGCCCTGGCGGCGTCGGGGTTGGACGCGGTGATCGCGACGAACACGACCTTGGACCGCACGGCGGTGGAGGGCCATGCGCGGG
>Ga0194137_10000465_pt1 | contig 27447 bp, 23 predicted proteins | sample TARM_MetaG_T3_14_FD_134025 | JGI IMG/M metagenome (GOLD analysis project Ga0194137, IMG submission 134025) | Freshwater microbial communities from Pennsylvania, USA, analyzing microbe dynamics in response to fracking - TARM_MetaG_T3_14 (version 2) | ecosystem: Environmental > Aquatic >... | reverse complement strand
TTCCAGCACGGCCCGCCAATCGGTCCCGGCAGCGACCAGTACACGGCGCATCCGCGCCAGGGCCCAAGCCAGATTGACGGCGGTCGGACGGGCGGCATTGAGTGCCTGCAGCGCCGGTTCCAGCATGGTCAGTGCTTGGCCGCCATCGTCCGCCGCCACTGCACGTGCAGCCAGCACGGCGCCCCAGCCGGCGGCAATGCCGATGGCGGGTGCACCGCGCACGGTGAGGCTGTGGATGGCCTCGGCCACGGAAGCCGAGTCGGTGCAGCGGACGTATTCGACCGCGAACGGCAGCTTGCGCTGATCGAGAAGTTCGAGGGCATCGCCGGTCCAACGGATCGGACGGACGTGGTCGTAGCGGGCGTAATCGAAGCGGGCATTCATATCGGCGCATTCTACCCGGCCCGAATCGCAGGGCCGGACGCAGACGCGCTTTCAGCGCACCACGAACTCCGCGCGGCAGCCGTCGTCCACCCAGATGCCGTCGCGGTCCCAGCCCCAGCTCTTGTCCAGCACGCATTGCGCACGCGACAGTTGCCGCTCCAGGGTGACGCCCGTGGTCACCCCGAGATAGCAGCGGTTGCGTCGCCCCTTGCTGGACTCGCAGGTCACCCGCAGCGGACCGGAAGCGAACCCGCCGCCATCCTCCAGCCCCAGTTCGAAATCGGCACGGCAACCGCGGCTGACCCAGATTTCGTTGCGCCGCACGCCCCAGGTCTTGCCCTGCTTGCACGGAAACGCGGACAGCTGCCGGTACAGGCGCACCGGAGCATCGCGCAAGCGCACCGGACAACTGCTGGTCAGGCCGTTGCCGGATTCGCAACGTATCAACTGGATCGCCGTACTGTCCGGCTGATCGCCGGTCGAGAATTCGGCCCGACAACCGCGTGCCACCCAGATGCCGCTCGCATCGGTGCCCCAATCGGTGCCGCGGATGCAGGTGGTGTCGTCGTCGGACAGCTTTCGCAGCAGCGTCACCCTGCCGCTGGTATCGGCCTTGCAGTGATTCCAGCCCATGTCCGCGGATTCGCACACCACGTTGCGCGCGGACGGGCCTGCGTCGCCGGCAACGGCGGACGGCGTGGCGGCCGTCTGACCGCACAGCAACCCGCTGCCGGACAACAGCCCGGCCATCATTTTCCATGTCCGACCACGAACGCGGCCCCGAGGCCTCGCTCCCATTGCCGACAACACTCCAGCGCTGACGCCCTGCATTGCTCCCCCGTCGGCCCAAGCCTTGCCCACTATCGTCGCGGATTCATCGGGCCGCTTGCGTTAAGAATCCATGATCGGCCACTCAGGCATGTGCGAAGTCGTATGCGAGCACGTCGGCGATGCGCGGGGTTTCCAGCATCGCCATCAACAGGCGGTCGACGCCTATTGCCACGCCGGCGCAATCGGGGAACCCCGCCGCCAGGGCGGCCAGCAGGGCTTCGTCCATGACCGGTTCTTCCGCGCCACGGCCGCTTCGCACGCTCAGGTCGCGCGCGAAGCGACGACGTTGCTCGTCGGCGTCAGCCAGCTCGTGGTAGCCATTGGCCAGCTCGACCTGCCCCAGGTACAGCTCGTAACGCTCGGCCACGGGCGGTTCGCCGGGGCCGGACGCCCGGCGAATGCGCGCCAGTGCGGCCTGCGTGGCCGGCCAGTCGATCACCACGGTGATGCGCTCATCCGCAAACGTCGGCTGGATGCGATGGGTGAACAGCAGGTCGAGCCAATCGTCGCGCGAGAGCCCATCGCCATCGATGGCGATGCCGGCCAAGGGCGCGCGCAATGCGGCCTCGTCGTCGTCGAAAGGGTCCACGCCGAGGGCCTGCCGGAACAACTCGCGATAGGTCACGGTCGTTGGCGCGGCATCGCGGCCGACCAGCGCCAGCCCCATGCGCACCAGCGCGATGGTTTCGTCGATCAGGCGCAGATGGTCCCAGCCGACGCGGTACCACTCCAGCATCGTGAACTCGGGGTTGTGGCGGCCACCGGCCTCGCCGTTGCGGAACACCCGGCCCAGCTCGTAGCAATCCCCGATGCCGGCAGCGAGCAGGCGCTTGAGCGGGTACTCGGGGGACGTGCGCAGCCAGCGCCGACGCGGGCCGGCATCGACATGCCCGCTGAAATCGGTGTGGAAGCTGTCGATGTTCGGCTCGGTGTTGCCGGCCATCGACAGGATCGGAGTTTCCACTTCCAGCACGCCCCGGCTTGCGAAGAAATCGCGGATGCCGGCGTTCAGGCGTGCACGCAGTTTCAGGCGTTCGATCATGCCGCCGCTCCGATGGACAAGGTCAGCAAGTCACGCCCGTCGTCGCGGAAACCGGCGGCCAGATACATCCGTTTGGCGGCCGCATTGTGGTGATTGACCTCCAGGCGAACCGTGCCCAGGCCCTGCGCGGCGGCACGCCGCAGCAGCGTGTCCAGCGCCCTGCGCCCCAGGCCGCGGCCACGCGCGCAAGGCCGCAGGTACAGCTCGTCGATCAAACCGAATGCGCCACCCCATTCCAGGCTGAAACAAACGCACAGCACGCCGTAACCGAGCACGTTGCCGCCCGCGTCCTGCCACAGCAGGATCTCGCCGCGAGCCGGCTCGGCCAGCAAGGTGTCCACGCCAGCCTGCACGCGCGCCGGTTCGAAGACGATGCGGTCCTCGGCGTAGAAGTCCCGCATCATCGCCAGCACGCATTTCGCATCAGCCGAGCCGGCGACGCGGAAATCCGGATCGACATCGTGGCTCATGACATTGCCTCGGGGTGGGCAAGGAACGCCTGCAGCCGCGCTTCATCCCATATCTCGACACCCAGTTCTTCGGCCTTGGCCAGCTTGGAACCGGCCTCGCTGCCGGCCACGACGAAGGCGGTCTTCTTCGACACGCTGCCGGCCACCTTGGCGCCCAGCGCCTCCAGTCTTTCCTTGGCCTCCTCGCGTGTCAGCGAAACCAGGGTGCCGGTCAGCACCACGGTCTTGCCGTCGAGCGGGCCCGCCTGCACGTTGCCGCTTGCCGGGGTCAGCGCCAACAGCTGCTCCACGGCGGCAACGCTGGCGCTCAGCAAGCCGCGTCGTGCCGGTTCGGCCAGCCACGCATGCAATGCCGACGCGGTGTCCTTCGGCACGCCGGCCAGTTCCAACTGGTGCGCTTGCGCCTGGATGATGGCACTGCCGCCGCCGAGCCCGGCCAGCAGTTGTTCCGCGCGCAGGCGGGTCAATTTGGGGATGCCGATGGCGGCCAGCACCGAAGGCATGTCCAGCACCGCGCGCAGCTTCGGCGACGGCGCATGCGCATCGGCGATGCGCACGCCGCGTTCGAGCAAGGCGTCGATCACCTGCTGGTTGCCGGGCTGGTCGAAAAAGTGCCCGATCGAACGCCCCACCTCGCCGCCCACGTCGGGCAGCAGCGTGAACAACGGCCATGGCAGGTGTCGGATCAAATCCAGATCGCCGAGCCAGCTGGAAAGCGTCTTGGCCGTGCTCTCGCCGACGTGGGCAATGCCGAGCGCGAACAGGAAGCGTTCCAGCGAGGCATTGCGGCTGGCGTCGATGGCCTGCACCAGGTTTTCGGCCCACTTCGTTGCCACCTTGCCGCCCTTGACGGTCTCGGGCACGGTGCCGTCGCGCTCGTCGGCGCGGCGTTTCATCTCGAGGAAATCATCGAGTTCGAGCTTGTACAGATCCGCCACGCTGGCCACGTAGCCGAGGTCGCACAGGTTCTCGATCCAGCGATCGCCCAAGCCGTCGATGTCCATCGCCCGGCGCGATGCGAAATGGGCAATGGCCTCCTTGCGCTGCGCCGGACAGGCCAGTTCGCCCGAGCAGCGCCACACCGCCTCGCCCTCCTCGCGGACGATCTCCGAACCGCATTCCGGGCAACGCTCCGGCATCCGCCAGACCGGCGCATGCGGGTCGCGGTATTCGGGCACCACCCGCACGATTTCCGGGATCACGTCGCCGGCTCGGCGCACGATGACCGTGTCGCCGACGCGCACGTCAAGCCGGGCGATCTGGTCGGCGTTGTGCAGCGTGGCGTTGGTGACGGTGACGCCGGCCACCTGCACCGGGCGCAGGCGCGCCACCGGGGTGGCCGCGCCGGTACGCCCGATCTGGATGTCGATGGCCTCCAGCACCGTGGATTGCTCCAGCGCCGGGAATTTGTGGGCAATGGCCCAGCGCGGGGCACGCGAGACGAAACCCATCTCGCGCTGGCCGGCGTAATCGTCGAGCTTGTACACCACGCCGTCGATGTCGAACGGCAGCCCGTCACGGCGCTCGCCCATGCGTTGGTAGTAGTCGAGCAAACCGGCGACACCACGCACCTGTTCGATCAGCTCGCTGACCGGCAGGCCCCATTCGCGGAACCTGGCCAGCGTGGCCGAATGGCTGTCCGGCAGCGTGCCGCCCTCGACCGTGCCCAGCGCATAGGCATAAAACGCCAGCGGCCGTTGCGCGGTGATCGCCGGGTCGAGCTGGCGCAGCGAACCCGCCGCGCCGTTGCGCGGATTGGCCAGTACCTTGCCGCCATGCAGGCGCGCATGCTCGTTGTATTTCTCGAAACCGGCGCGCGGCATGAACACCTCGCCGCGCACTTCCAGCACCTCGGGCCAGCCTTCGCCGCGCAGGTGCAGCGGGATCGCGCGGATCGTGCGCAGGTTGGCGGTCACGTCCTCGCCGGTGCTGCCATCGCCGCGGGTGGCGCCGAGCACGAACACGCCGTGTTCGTAGCGCAGGCTGATGGCCAAGCCATCCAGTTTGGGCTCGGCCGAGAACAGCGGCTCGGCCCGGCCAAGCCGCTCCTCGATGCGGCGCACGAAATCGCCCACTTCCTCGTCCGTGAAGGCATTGCCCAGCGAAAGCATCGGCACTGCGTGGCGGACCTCGGCGAAGCCGGAGGACGGCACGGCGCCGACGCGGCGGGTTGGCGAATCGGGCGTGACCAGCTGCGGATGTGCGGCTTCGAGCGCCTGCAACTCGCGCATCAGGCGGTCGTACTCGGCATCCGGGATGTCCGGGTCGTCGAGCACGTAGTAGCGGTAATTGGCGTCGTCGATGCGACGACGCAGATCGGCGACCTGGTGGGCGGGCGTGGTATCGGCAGACATGGGGAGATTCTAGGTCAGCGCGCAGCGATGCATGCGCGCATGTCGGGGTGACGATCGGCGACAACCACGCGGTTGCAGCCATCGGTGCCGGGCTGCGCAAGCGCAGGCATCGCGCAGCACACACGCTGTACGCTCCCCGACGATGCATGCGCACCTGCACCGGCGGGAAATAACGCCCCGCCAAGGAGCGCGGCTTCAGCCATCCAGCCCCGTGCCGGTGCTTACCAGCGCGGCGGCTTGGTCAGCGGCGGTGCTTCGTGCTGGCGGTCGTAACCGCGCAGTTCGTCGCGGATGTTGGCGATGCGCTGGCGGCCGAGCGCGTTGCGGCTGTCGTCCAGCACCACGCCGTCGAGCAGTTCGCCCATGCGCTGCACGGTGGGCAACATCTTTTCCCAAGCATCCAGGGCACTCATCGGCGCCGGCAACGTGAGGAAAAAGGCGATGGCCGGCGTCTGCATCTCGCGGATGCCGGCCATGTCGAAACTGCCCGGCTGCAGGATGTTGGCCATGCTGAACACCGGGCCGCGCTCGGGATGCCCGTCCACAAGGCGATGAAACACATTGAGGTGGCCGAACACCAGCCCGGTCTTCTCGGCCGCCACCACGATGTCCTCGCCGCGCAGCATGTGCCCGGCCTTGGCTGCGACGTACAGCGAGACGATCTTGTCGAAGTCCTGATCCGGGCGCTTGCCCAGCGCGTTTTCCTCGGCAGGCACTTCCAGCCCGAGTTCCGGCTGGCGCGCGGCCGGTTCCGGCTTCCCTTCCAAGGTGCCGTCGTCCAGCACGGGCATTTCGCCCAGGCTCGGCTCGGCCGGGCCGCCGGTTTCCGGACGTGCGTCCGCCGCGACCCTGCGCCCCTGTTTGGGCTTTCGCGGCCGACCGAAGAAGAAGATCGCCGCAAGCAGCAGGACGCCCGCGACGAGGATGCCGATGCGCAGCAGTGCGATGTCAGACATGGATGATTCGTTCCTTCAGTTTGATCAGGCCGCACCGGCCAGACGCGTGGCTTCTTCCAGATCCACCGACACCAGCCGGCTCACGCCCGGCTCGCGCATGGTAACGCCGCTGAGCTGATGGGCGGCTTCCATCGTGGCCTTGTTGTGGCTGACGAACAGGAACTGCACCTTCTCGCTCATCTCGCGCACCATGTTGGCAAGACGGCCGACATTGGCCTCGTCCAACGGCGCGTCCACCTCGTCGAGCAGGCAGAACGGAGCCGGATTCAGCTGGAAGATGGCAAACACCAGCGCTACCGCGGTCATCGCCTTCTCGCCGCCTGACAGCAGCGAGATGCTCGACACGCGCTTGCCCGGCGGGCGCGCCATGATCGCCACGCCGGTGTCGAGCAGGTCTTCGCCGGTGAGTTCGAGATAGGCGTGGCCGCCGCCGAACAGGCGCGGATACAGCGCCTGCACGCCGGCATTGACGCGGTCGAAGGTGTCCTTGAAGCGCCCGCGGGTTTCGCGGTCGATCTTGCGGATTGCATCCTCCAGCGTTTCCAGCGCAGTGGTGAGATCCACGTTCTGCGCGTCCAGGTATTGGCTGCGCTGCTCGGCCTCGCCGTATTCGTGGATCGCGGCAAGATTGACCGGCTCCAGCCGGCGCATGCGTGCGTCGATCTGGGCCACGGCCTGCTCCCACTCGCGCGTGTCGGCCACCTCGGGCAAGGTGTTGACCACGTCCTGGAGTACGAAGCCGGCCTCGACCACCGTCGCAGACAGCTGCTCGGCCTTCAACGCCAGCGCCTGCTGGTCCAGCCGTGCCTGGGCGATGCGCTCGCGCTGCACCAGGGCCTGTTCGTCGCGTTGCTGACGGGTCTGTTCGTGCTCGCGCAGCTCGGCATCGATGCCGTCGAGCAGCGAGCGCGCCTCGGCCAGCCGGCGATCGGCATTGACGCGTTCCTCGAGCGCGGCCTGGCGTTGCTCTTCCAGTTCCACCACCGGTTCGTCGCCGGCGCTGAGCTGGGCGTCGATCTCGCCCAGGCGCGTGTCGAGCTGTCCGCGCTGGCCGCCCATGCGCTCCAGCGACTGGGTCAGCGCGGCGATCTGGGTGCGCTGGGATTCCAGCGTCAGCGCCAGCGCGTGCATCGCATCGCGGGCGACACGGGCGGCATCGCGCGCCAGGTCGCGTGCTTCGGTCAGGCGCCGGCGTTCGGATTCCAGCGATTGCCGGGTTTCCTCCAGGTCGCCCATGCTCAGCACGGCGTCCTCGAGGCGCGCGCGCGCTTCGCTTGCCTGCTCGTGGCTGGCGGAAAGGGTTTCGGCCAGTTGGGCGGTTTCGGCCTCGATGCGCTGCAGGCGGTTGCGCGCGGCCTCGACCTTGCCCTGCTGACCCTGCAACTGGCCGGCCAGCTCGGACACGCTGCGATGGGCCAGATACAGCGCACGCTGGGCTTCTTCGCGGCGCTGCTCGGCGGCCAGCAATTGTTCGCGCAGGCCGGCCAGACGATCTTCGAGTTCGGACTCGCGCTCTTGCAGGGTTTCGATGCTGCCGCGCAATGCCTGGATTTCGCGTTCGCGCAGCAGCGCGCCCTGCTTGGCCGCGCCTTGCCGCGATACCCGCACCCAGCCATCGCCGAGACGGGCGCCGTCGCGGGTGATGATCGAATCGCCATCGCCCAGTGCCGGCAGCAGGGCGAGGGCCTGGACCATGTCCTCGGCCACGTGCAGGCGCGCGAGCAGACGACGCACCGCCAGCGGGCCCTGCACCCGGGCCGCCAGTGAAGTCGGCGCGAACGCGGCTTCGGTTTCCTGCGCGGCCACCAGTGCCAGCCGGCCCTCGCCGAGCTCGGCCAACGCCGCCAGCAGCGGCCCGTCCAACCCCTCGCGCGTTTCCACCAGCACGCCTTCGATCAATTGGCCGAGCGCGCTTTCCACCGCACCTTCCCAGCCGTCCTGTACGTGCAGGCGTTCGCCCACGCGGCTGGCCGAATCCAGCCCGCGCGCCTTCAGCCAGGCCATCGCGGCGCCCTGCTCCTGGCCGAGCGCGGCCTGCTGCAGGGTTTCCAGCGAGGACAGGCGCCCGCGCGCGGACTGGGCCTGCTTGCGTACCTCCGCCAATTCGTCCTGCGCGGCGCGTTGGCGCTCCTGCAGCTCGGCGGCGGCCTGCTTGCCGGCCTCGACATGCTCGCCGAGCGTGTCGATCTCCAGCTTGCGGGTGTCGTGGGTGATGCGGGCCTGTTCCAGCGCTTCGGTCAGCGCATCCAGGTCGAGGCTGGCCCGCTCGCTGGCCAGGGCTTCGCGGCGGCGGTCCGATTCGAGGATCTGCCGGTCCAGATAGTCCACGCGGGTGTGCTCGACTTCGGCCGAACGCGAGGATTCGGCGCTCTGGCCGTTGTGCTGTTCCCAGCGCCGCTGCCAGTCGGCCAGCGCGGCCTCGGCATCGCGCAGGGCCTCCTGGCGGAAGGCGTTGTCTTCCTGCATCTGCTCGAGCTGCGGTTCGGCGGTATCCACCGCCTCGCGCAGCACGACCAGCCGGGCATCGTCGCTGCCGATCAGTTCACCCAGTTCGGCCAGTGCGCCCTTGGCTTCCTCGCGAGCCTTGTGCAGGCGCAAGGCGAGGTCGCGCTGATGATGGATCTGCTGCTCCACCCGGGCCAGCGTGCCGCCGACCTGATAGACCTCTGCCTGTGCCTTGCCGAGGGCTTCGCTGGCTTCGTCGCGGCGGGCGCGGCCGGTTTCCAGCAGCGTTTCGGCCTGGCGCTGTTCGGCGATCAACTGCTGCAACCGGGTTTCCTGCGTGGACAGGCCTTCGCGCAGCCCCTGCAGGCGGCCATCCAGCGCACGGAACTCCAGCGCCTTCCACTCTGCATCCTTGACCCGGCGTTCTTCCTGCAAGGCCTGGTACTGCTCGGCCTGCCGGGCCTGCCTGCGCAGGTGGTCGAGCTGCTTGGTGATTTCCTCGCGCAGGTCGCTCAGGCGGTCGAGGTTCTCGCGCGTGTGGCGGATGCGGGTTTCGGTTTCCTTGCGCCGCTCCTTGTATTTGGAGATGCCGGCGGCTTCCTCCAGGTACACGCGCAGGTCTTCGGGCCGGGCCTCGATGATCTGGCTGATCATGCCCTGCTCGATGATCGAATAACTGCGCGGGCCCAGGCCGGTGCCGAGGAACAGGTCGGTGATGTCGCGCCGGCGACACCGCGCGCCGTTGAGGTAGTAGTTGCTGCTGCCGTCGCGGCTGACCGTGCGCTTGACCGAGATCTCGTTGTAGGCCGCGTATTCGCCGGCAATGGCGTGGTCGGCGTTGTCGAAGATCAGTTCGACGGTGGCCTGCGAGACCGGCTTGCGCGCCGACGAGCCGGAAAAGATCACGTCGGTGAGCGAATCGCCGCGCAGGCGGCTGGCCGAGCTTTCGCCCATCACCCAACGCACCGCGTCGATGATGTTCGACTTGCCGCAGCCGTTCGGCCCCACGATGCCGGTCATGTTGGTCGGCAGGTGCAGCGTGGTCGGGTCGACGAAGGACTTGAAGCCGGACAGCTTGATGGTGGAAAGGCGCATGCGGCGTCAGGTTCCGGACCGGCCGTGTGGCCGCTCCATATTCGGGTTTGACTTTCGGAGTTCAATGCAAGTCACTGATATTACTTGCCCTGAAATCCAAGTGCGGAAGGATCGGCTTCAGTATAGCGGCCGTTGCGAAAACCGTGGAACCAAGCTTGCATGCCGGCCCCGGCCTACCGGGACCTTCAGCTTCAATCTCCTGCGGCACGCATCGGCACGAACCCGGCCGTACCTGTCATCCGCCCCAGCCAGCCGGCAATGGCCGGATACCGCGCCAGATCGAACCCCGCTTCATCCGCGCAATGGGTATGGGCGAACAGCGCGATGTCGGCAATGCCGTAGGCATCGCATCACCAATGGACCATGGGTGCCCGCACAGATGCTGCTCGATCACGGCCAGCGCATCCTCGCCACGTATCAGCAGGTGCGGGCAGCTCCGCTTCCCGCGCATGCCCGGCCGGCAGAAAGCGCCGGATGAAACGGGCCGCGGCCACATGAGACTCATGGCTGTATTGCTCGAAGAACATCCAGCGCAAGGTCTGCGCGCGTTGCCAAGGATCATCCGGCAGGCAGGGCGTACTTCCGGCCAGCCAGAACAGGATTGCCCCGGACTCGGACGACACCTGCCCGTCCTCGCATACCGGCAGGGGCACCTTGCCGGCGGAGTTCAGCGACAGGAATTCCGGTTGTGCGGGTCTGCCCTGGCATCGTGTCCGTCTCGATCCAGGCACAAGGCCGGCCGAGCTGGTTCAGCAGCAGGCACGCCTTGTAGCAATTGCCCGACAGCGACATGCCATGCACCGTCGGCATCACTGCAATCCCCTCGGCTGTCTGACGGGGCACGATGACCGCCCCACAAGCGGACCGGGGCCGGCATGGTGCCGGCCCCGGAATTTCATCCCCGCGACATCAGCTGCCGGTTTCAGCGCGCTGCGGCATCGCCGCCAACCGATGCAGTCTGGGTGACCAGTTGCCCATCGAGTACCGGCAGGCGGTCTCCTTCGGGCTGATGCTCCATGCGGACGGTCTTCTCGACGCCCTGATAGCGGTAGGTGACGTCGTAACCGACTACCTTGCTGTCGTTGCCCAAGGGGATCCGGCCATCGGGCTTCTTGTCCATGCGCATGGTGCCGGTGGTGCCATCCGGGTTGCGGTAGGTGACGTTGTAGCCGGTCACACGGCTGGATTCGGAGGTGGCCTGCTCGGTGTGGCACTGGCGCTCGGTCTTGTTGACCACTTTGCCGCCGACGTGGTTCTTGTCCACGCGGTTGCCGATCGCGCCGCCGGCCACGGCACCGGCCACCGTTGCCAGCTTGCGGCCGTCGCCCTTGCCCACCTGGTTGCCCAGCAGGCCGCCGACGACGGCACCGACCACCGTGCCGCCGACATTGCCATCGCGCTCGGGCAGGCGCTCCTGCACCACGACGTCGTTGCAGACTTCGTGCGGGACGGACGTGGTGGTGGTTTCCTTGACCGGCTCGGTGCCGATCACCGTGGCATAACGCGTCTGCTTCTCGCGGACCGGCTCGACCTTGAGCACTTCGGCGTATTGGATGGCCGAGGTGGCGGCCGGCTCGATCCGACTGCCCGAGGCATCGCCCACCGCCGCGACGGGCGCGGTCAAAGCCGGGCTGGCGGCGACCTCCGGCGTCTTGCCGCGATGGTTCATGAACGCCGCAGTGGCCATGCCTCCGACCAGCAACGCGCCGACGGCAACAAGTGCGGTGGTGGTGGTGTTCTTCATGTCGATGCTCCCAGGGCGGCTCCGCCGCGTTGAGGTGGATTCGATCACGACCAGCCTGAACGATGGCTTCGCGAATTTCACGGAAACCGTACGTGACATTAACGCGCCCACCCGCCGGCGGGCCGGGGGCCGTATCGTGTGGCTCGTACCTACGAGAGACACGCCTCATGTCGCATCCTGCCACCGCGCCGCTGCTGGCCTGGGCCCGCCGCCTGCGCCACCCCACCTTGTTCAAGCTGACGGCCGTGCTGTTCGTGATCGACCTGCTGTGTCCGTTCGACGACCTGCTGCCGCCCTACTTCCTCGACGAACTGATGCTGGGCCTGACCACGCTCTTGCTGGCCAACTGGAAGCGCAAGCCCGAGCCGGCCCGCCAACCGGCGCAGCGGGCCGCGCGTTGAACGATGCGGCTGATCGACAGCCACTGCCACCTCGACGCGCCCGAATTCGACGCCGACCGCGCAGCGGTGATCGCCCGCGCGCATGAAGCCGGCGTCATCGCCCAGGTGATACCGGCGGTCAGTGCCGCCAATTGGCCTGCGCTCAGGCACGTGTGCACGCTGGCGCCGGCGCTGCACGCCGCGTACGGGCTGCACCCGATGTATCTGGCCCGACACCGGCCCGGGCATCTGGATGAACTGCGCACATGGATCGAGCGCGAGCAACCGGTCGCGGTCGGCGAATGCGGCCTGGATTTCTTCGTCGACGACTTCGATGCCGAAGGCCAACGCTTCTATTTCGATGCCCAGTTGCGGCTGGCCCGTGATTTCGACCTGCCGGTGATCGTCCATGCACGGCGCGCAGTGGATGCGGCGATTGCCTCGATCCGCCGTCTCGGCGTGAAACATGGCGTGGTGCACAGCTTTTCCGGCAGCCCGGAACAGGCCGCGCAGCTGTTCAAGCTCGGTTTCATGATCGGGCTCGGCGGCCCGGTCACCTACGAGCGCGCGCAACGCCTGCACCGGCTGGCCGCCGCGGTCCCCGTCGAACATCTGCTGCTGGAAACCGATGCCCCCGACCAGCCCGACAGCGGCATCCGCGGGCTGCGCAACGAGCCGGCACGCTTGCCGGTGGTCTGCGAAACCATCGCGCAGTTGCGCGGCATGCCGGCCCAGGCGCTGGCCAAGCAGACCCTGCGCAACGCCGAGCGCCTGTTCAGGCTACCGGCTTCGGCTTGAGCAGCATGTCCAGCGCCTTGCCCACCGCCGCGAACGCGAACGCGCCGGTGATGTGGGTGGCCGCACCGAGCCCAGCGCCGCAATCCAGCTTGAGCGCCTCGTCCGGGCCCAGGTTCGGGCGCAGGCCGCAGACGCTGCCGTCGGCCTGCGGGTAGCGCACGTTTTCCAGCGAATACACCGCCGGAACGCTGAAGTAGCGCTTGGGACCCTTGGGGAAATTGAACTCGCCGCGCAGCTTCTTGCGCACCAGCGCCAGCATCGCGTCGTGCTCGGTTTTCGACAGGTCGCGCACGCGCACCAGCGTGGGATCGCAGCGGCCACCGGCCGAACCGACAGTGAGGATCGGCAACTTGCGCCGTCGGCACCACGCGATGGCCTCGACCTTCACCCGGAAGCTGTCGCAGGCATCGATCACCAGATCGAAGCCGCGGCCGAGCAGCTCCTGCAGGTTCGACGGCGTGAGAAAGGACTGCACGGCATCCACGTCGATGGCCGGATTGATCGCCCGGCAACGCTCGGCCATCGCCAGCGCCTTGTTGCGCCCGTATTGCCCGTCCAGCGCCGGCAACTGGCGGTTGGTGTTGGACACGCAGATGTCGTCGGCATCGATCAGGCTCAGATGGCCCACGGCCGAGCGGGCCAATGCCTCGACCACCCACGAGCCGACGCCCCCCATGCCGACCACGGCGACACGGCATTGCGACAGGCGGTCGACCGTGCCCGTCCCGTACAGGCGGTCGATGCCGGAGAATCGTTCTTTCAATGCGGGATCCATGCGGCAATTGTAAGGCCGCACCCGCGCCGCCGGCCTGGAACGCGGTGCCAGCATCACGACTCGACGATTGGCGCCCCATTCACGATGGATGCGCAACGATCAAGATGAAACAAGCGGGAGCATCGCCCCGCACCACCGCAGAGGAGAGCGTGCAATGAACATCCGATTGACTGTCACCGGCGCCGCCGTTGCCTTGGCCCTAGCCGCCTGTGCCACCGGCCCGCAATACGGCGGCGGCTATGGCAACGGCTACGGTGACCGTTCCGGCTACGGCAGCCAGCAGCAGGCCTGCGGCAATTGCGGCATCGTCACCCGCATCGACACCGTGGCCTCGGGTCGCACGGCTCCGACGGCCGCGGGCGCGGTGCTGGGCGGCATCGTCGGTGCCATCGCCGGCCATGAGCTTTCCGACCACACCGGCGGCAGCAAGGGCAACCAGAACCTGTCGGCCGTGGCGGGTGCGGCCGCCGGCGCCTATGCCGGCAACAAGATCCAGCAGAACACCACCGGCAACAGCTACGACATTCAGGTGCGGATGGACGACGGCCGGGTCGTGGTGGTGAACCAGAAGGATCTGGGCGGCGTGTCCGAGAATGCCTACGTGCGCGTGGTCAACGGCCGGGTCGTGCTGCGCTGAGTGCCGCTCTTGCCATCGCTTGCCTGAAAAAGAACGGCCCGCCGAAGCGGGCCGTTCCACATCCGTAGAATGAAACGGATCAGAGGGGTTCCACGGCGTCGGCCTGCAGGCCCTTCTGGCCCTGGACGACGGTGAAGCTCACCTTCTGGCCTTCCTTCAGGCTCTTGAAGCCCTGGGTCTGGATGGCGCGGAAGTGCACGAACACATCCTCACCATTCTCGCGGCTGATGAAGCCGAAACCCTTGGCGTCGTTGAACCACTTGACGGTGCCGGTCTCACGGTCTGCCATTGCTGCTACTCCTCGAACACATCTTCTGGGTGGTGGATTACGCCGGGAAGGCGGCTGGTTGCAAGGAGGAAGCGGGGTGCAACGACGGGAGGCCCTGCGGCCCCTCCGTCCAGGCCACGATTCACGGTGACCCTGGCAAGCGCAGCGACGGCAACTTAACTCGCGTTCATTCAAAATGCAATGCATTCCGTGGTCTCTCTGTCAAGCCTTCGCCTCCCGCCTGGAATGCCCTTGTCCGCTCCCTTCGACACCATCGCCCAGGTCGTGGCGGCCCTGCTCGTGCTGATCGGGCTGGCCGGCATCGTGTTGCCGGCCCTGCCGGGCATCCCGCTGATGTTCGCCGGCATGCTGCTGGCGGCCTGGGCCGACGGCTTCCGGCATGTCGGGGCCGGGCCTCTGCTGGTACTGGCGCTGATGACGATCCTGTCGTTGCTCGCCGATTTCTGGGCCACCGCGCTGGGGGCCCGGCGTGTCGGTGCCAGCCGCAAGGCCTTGTGGGGCTCGGTGCTGGGCACTTTCGCCGGATTGTTCTTCATGCCGTTCGGCCTGCTGCTCGGCCCCTTCCTCGGCGCCTTGATCGGCGAACTGTGGCACGGCAGCCAATGGCGCAAAGCCACGCATGTGGGGTTGGGCACCTGGCTGGGCCTGGTGGCCGCCATCGTCTTGAAGCTGACCCTGGCCTTCGCCATGCTCGGCCTGTTCGCCGCCGCATGGTGGCTCTGACCCTCCTTGGACAACGATGACCTCGATCGATCGCACCGCCGCCCTGCCCTGTTGCGCATTGATGCTTGTGCTTGCCGCCGGCGATGCCGCGGCGCAATCCCCTGCCTCCGCCCATGCCGTTGCGATGGTCAAGCCCGAGGCTTGCGTCGCCATCAGCGGCGATGCCGAGCGCCTGCTCTGCTACGACAAGGCCGTCGGCCGCCAGGCCGCCAGCCCGCAGGCCGCCGATTCGGCCGCCGACAAGGCCAAGGCCGAGCTCGACGCGATGCCCTCCTCCGCCGGGGAAAAGCAGGCCAGGCCGGACAACGACACCACGTTCTTCGTGCACGACGATCAGCACGATGCCATAGCCAATGCCGGCAAGGGCTCGCTGCTGGACAGCCGCTGGGAACTGGCCAAGGACTCCAAGCTGGGCACGTTCCAGTTGCGCGCCTACAAGCCGATCTACCTGCTCCCCGTATTCTGGACGAGCAAACGCAACGACTTCCCCGCTTCGCTCAATCCGCAGAACACGGTGACCGAAAGCCGCAAGCTGGACAGCACCGAGCTGAAGTTCCAGCTGAGCTTCAAGACCAAGGTGGCGGAAAACCTGTTCGGCGACAACGGCGACGTGTGGGTCGGCTATACCCAAAGTTCGCGCTGGCAGGCTTACGACAGCGCCACCTCGCGGCCATTCCGCGAGACCAACTACGAGCCGGAAGCCATGCTGGTATTCCGCAACAACTACAGCCTGCTGGGCTGGCGCGGACGCCTGTTCGGCGTGGGCCTGAACCATCAGTCCAACGGCCAGAGCGACCCGCTCTCGCGCAGCTGGAACCGGGTGATCTTCGACATCGGCCTGGATCGCGGCGATTGGGCGCTGATGCTGCGGCCGTGGTATCGCATCAAGGAAGACAGCAAGGACGACAACAACCCGCACATCGACGATTACATCGGTCGCGGCGATGCCACGCTGGTGTGGCACAAGGACGGGCACGAAGTCGCGCTGATGGCCCGGCATTCGTTCCGCGGCGGCGACCGTGCACATGGTGCCGTGCAACTGGACTGGGGCTTCCCGATCAACAACCTGCTGCGCGGCCACTTGCAGGTATTCGATGGTTACGGCGAAAGCATGATCGACTACAACCACCGCGCCACCTACGTGGGCCTGGGCATCTCGCTGCTGGAGTGGTACTGACCACCTTGCATTGCCGCGCGTCCGCTCCATCGGCGGAGAAGACGCGCAGCAATGCCCGGCTCAGGTCCAGTCGGTGATGCCTTCGCGGCGATAGACCTCGACAAAGGCCGGGCGCGCCTTCATCCGCTGCGCAAACGCCTTCAACACCGGCCAGTCATCGCTGGGCCGCGGCATGTTGCGCGACCAGCGCATCATCATCGTCATCATGAAGTCCGCGACGGACAGCGGTTCGCCAAGCAGATGCGGGCCGTGCGCAAGCAGATGGTCCGACACCTGCTGCCAGGCGGATTCGATCTGCATGCGTGCCTGCTGCCTGACTTGTTCTTCCTGCCCGGCACCGGCCGGCTCGTCGGGATAGAACCATGCCCGGTAAGCCGGCTGCAGCGTGTTGGCGCAGAAGAACATCCAGCGATAAGCCTGTGCCCGCGCGGGCGTGCCGGGAGCCGGCAGCAGGCCGCTGGCCGGATGCAGGTCGGCCAGATGGAGAGAAATCGCGGCGGCCTCGGTCAGCGTCTGCCCGTCGATCAGCAGTGTCGGCACGCGGCCGGCAGGATTCAGGGCCAGGTATTCGGGCGATTTCTGCTCGCGCCGGTCGAAATCCAGCAGATGCAACTGGAACGGAACCTCCAGTTCGAGCAGCAGCCAATGGACTACCAGCGAAGCGGTGCTGGGCGAACCGTAGAGAACAACCGACATTGCGACCCTTGGACAGATGTTGGCGTGCGCAGAGTCTAGCCGAGCCTCGGCCTTGGATGCCCGTCGATCATGCCGGCGATCAGGTCGAACAGTTCCTCGAATCCGGCCTGGGGCACGAAACACCGGCCGTTGACGAAGAAGCACGGTATGCCGTTGATGCGGCTGCCACCCTCGAAAATCGCCGCGTCCAGCGCATCGGCGGGGATGCCCGGTGATTGCGCGACCGGCTCGTGCAGGCTCCACGCCCAGCAGGTTCTGGTTGGCGTAAAGCACGTCGTGCGCACCCGGCGCCGGCATGCCGGCGGAAAGAATGCGGGAAGACGCGTCGTCGGGCATGGCGGAATGACGGCAAGCTCGGGCGGACCAGACACGCCAGAAACGCTGAAGCCGCCGAAACGGCGGCTTCACGCGTGGCCCTGCGGCCCTGCCATGGACCGCGCCGCGGTGCTTACTCGACCACCACCGGGATCTTGCCGATCTTCGCCTGCCACTCGCGCGGCCCGGTCTTGTGCACCGAAGTACCGGTGCTGTCCACGGCGACGGTGACCGGCATGTCCTTGACCTCGAATTCGTAGATCGCCTCCATGCCCAGATCGGCGAACGCCAGCACCTTGCTGGACTTGATCGCCTTGGACACCAGATAGGCCGCCCCGCCCACCGCCATCAGGTACACGGCCTTGTTGTCGCGGATGGCGTCGATCGCCGCCGGGCCGCGCTCGGCCTTGCCGACCATGCCGATCAGGCCGGTCTGCTCGAGCATCTGCCGGGTGAACTTGTCCATGCGGGTGGCGGTGGTCGGGCCGGCCGGGCCGACCACTTCATCGCGCACCGGGTCCACCGGGCCGACGTAGTAGATGAAACGGTTGGTGAAATCGACCGGCAGCTTCTCGCCCCTGCCCAGCATGTCGACCATGCGCTTGTGCGCGGCGTCGCGGCCGGTCAGCAGCTTGCCGTTGAGCAGCAGCACTTCACCGGGCTTGAAGGTGGCCACGTCGGCCTTGGTCAGCGTGTCCAGGTTCACGCGGCGGGCGTTGGCCGGGTTGTAGGTGAGCTTGGGCCAGTCTTCCAGCGTCGGCGGATCGAGCGCGACCGGGCCGGAACCGTCCAGCGTGAAATGCGCATGGCGGGTGGCCGCGCAGTTGGGGATCATCGCCACCGGCAGGTTGGCGGCGTGGGTCGGGTAATCCTTGACCTTGATGTCCAGCACCGTGGTCAGGCCGCCCAGGCCTTGCGCGCCGATGCCCAGCGCGTTGACCTTTTCGTACAGCTCCAGGCGCAGCTCCTCGGCACGATTGGACGCGCCGCGCGCCTGCAGGTCGACGATGTCGATCGGCTCCATCAAGGCTTCCTTGGCCATCAGCATCGCCTTCTCGGCGGTGCCGCCGATGCCGATGCCGAGCATGCCGGGCGGGCACCAGCCGGCGCCCATCGTCGGCACGGTCTTGAGCACCCAGTCGACGATGGAATCGGAGGGGTTGAGCATCACGAACTTGCTCTTGGCCTCCGAGCCGCCGCCCTTGGCGGCGACGATCACGTCCACGGTATCGCCGGGGACGATCGACACGTTGATCACCGCCGGCGTGTTGTCCTTGGTGTTCTGGCGCTTGCCGGCCGGGTCGCGCAGCACCGAGGCGCGCAGCTTGTTGTCCGGATCGTTGTAGGCGCGGCGAACGCCCTCGTTGACGGCGTCTTCCAGCGAGCCGGTGAAGCCCTCCCAGCGCACGTCCATGCCCACTTTCAGGAACACGGTGACGATGCCGGTGTCCTGGCAGATCGGCCGGTGGCCTTCGGCGGCCATGCGCGAGTTGATCAGGATCTGGGCAATGGCGTCCTTCGCGGCCGGGGACTCCTCGCGCTCGTAGGCGGCGGCAAGGTTCCTGATGTAGTCCACCGGGTGGTAGTAGCTGATGTACTGCAGGGCATCGGCGACGGACTGGATGAGGTCTTCCTGCTTGATCGGGCGTGCAGGCGACGCACTGGCTTTGGACTGGCTCACTGCGGGCTCGTTGCTGGCTGTGGGAAAGGTAATCGGAGCATTCTAATCCTTCGCGCCGGGCCGGCCGCCGTGGCGGCGTGCAGCCCGGCATCGCCGGAAGCCGATACCCGGCTGTGGCATGCTGCCCGCCCCTGTCGATGCCGGCCCAGGCGCATGCCCAATCCTTCCCGGAGGCATCCGGAACCTGCACCGCCGCTCGATCTGCGCCAGCGCTTCGCCGCGCTGCGCAACCTGCCGCCCTTCATTGCGAGCATCTGGCAGACCAGCAAAACCCTGCTGCTGGCCACGCTCGGCCTGCGCCTGGTGCGGGCGCTGCTGCCGGTGGCCACCTTGTACGTGGGCAAGCTGATCGTCGATGAAGTGGTGCGGCTGGCCGGACTGCACCTGTCCGATGCATCCCTCTCGGCGTGGTGGCATTCGGGCGAACTGGCCTTGCTGGCCGGGCTGCTGGCCACGGAATTCGCGCTGGCGGTCGCCTCGGACCTGCTGGGCCGGGTGGTCGCCCTGGTCGATTCGCTGCTGTCCGAGCTGTACTCCAACCGCACCAGCGTGCGCCTGATGGAACATGCGGCCGAGCTGGACCTGGAAGACTTCGAAGACCCGGACCTGCAGGACAGACTGGACCGCGCACGCCGCCAGATCGCCGGCCGCAGCCCGCTGCTGAGCCAGTTGCTCGGGCAGGCGCAGTCGCTGCTCACCATCGCCAGTTTCGCCGTCGGTTTGATGGTCTATGCCCCGTGGCTGATCGTGCTGCTGCTGATCGCGCTGGTGCCGGCTTTCGTCGGCGAATGGCATTTCAACGCGCAAAGCTATGCGGTCAATTTCCAGTGGACGCCGGAACGGCGCGAACTGGACTACCTGCGCATGCTCGGTGCCGGCGCGCAGTACACCAAGGAGATCAAGAGCTTCGGCCTGGCGCGGTTTCTGGTCGAGCGCTACCGCACGCTGGCGTGGTCGATCTACCGCGCCAACCGCAAGATCGCGCTGCGCCGCGCCGGCTGGGGCGGCCTGCTGACCGCGCTGGGCACGCTGGGCTATTACGCCGCCTACGCGCTGATCGCCTGGCGCACGGTGCGCGGGGATTTCAGCATCGGCGACCTGACCTTCCTGTCGGCCTCGTTCCTGCGCCTGCGGGGCTTGCTGGAAAGCCTGCTGTCCGGGTTTTCCGACGTTGCCGGGCAGGCGCTGTACCTGGACGACCTGTTCTCGTTCTTCCGCATCCGCCCGGAAATCCTGTCCCCGCCCCACCCGCTGCCGTTCCCGTCGCCGATCCGCGAGGGCTTCGTTTTCGAGAATGTCGGCTACCGCTACCCGGGCGCGCAGCGCTGGGCGGTGCGCGGGCTGTCCTTCACGCTGAAGGCCGGCGAGGTGCTGGCCCTCGTCGGCGAGAACGGTGCCGGCAAGACCACGCTGGTGAAGCTGCTGGCACGCCTCTACGACCCGGACGAAGGCCGCGTGCTGCTGGACGGGCACGACTTGCGCGACTACGACGTGGACGAGCTGCGCTCCCACGTCGGCGTGATCTTCCAGGATTTCGTGCGCTACTACTTCAGCGCCGCCGACAACATCGCGGTGGGCCGCATCGAACAGCGCGACGATGCCGGGCGCATCGCGGCCGCGGCCCATGCCGGGCTTGCCGACGAAGTGATCGAGCAGCTGCCGGCCGGTTACGACCAGCGGCTGGGCAAACTGTTCAAGGACGGCGTGGACTTGTCCGGCGGGCAATGGCAGAAGGTCGCCATCGCCCGCGCCTACATGCGCGATGCGCAGGTGCTGATCCTCGACGAACCCACCGCGGCACTCGACGCGAGGGCCGAATACGAGGTATTCCGCCGCTTCAAGGACCTGTCCGACGGACGCACCGCCATCCTGATCTCGCATCGCTTCTCCTCGGTCCGCATGGCCGACCGCATCCTCGTGCTGGCCGGCGGCAAGGTCGAGGCCAGCGGCACCCACGAGGAGTTGATGGCCCAGCATGGCCGCTATGCCGAGCTTTTCGAATTGCAGGCCGCCGGCTATCGTTGAACCCCATCGACCGAGTGTCTGCCATGTTCCGCATCCGCCCTTGCCTGCTGTTGCTGGCCCTGCTTGCTCCGCTTGCCGACGCCGCCGAACCGGCACCGCTGGATTTCGCCCAGGCCAAGACGCTGGCCGACCGCGACGAGGCCGCGCTGGCGGCCGAAGCGGCCTCGCGCATCCAGCAGGCGCAGTCCGCCGCGCTCGACGAAGGCGTGGCCGAGTGTGCCATGCCCAGCGCCAGCACCGAACCCTTCATCGTCGTGGTCCGGCTGGATGCGCAAGGCGCCGTCACCGGCAGCTGGCGCAAGGGCGATACGCCGCTGGCGATCTGCGTGGAGAAATTCCTGCGCAAACGCACGCTGCCGGCCCCGGCCGGCGCGCCGCTGTACCTGTCCTACGAATTGAGCTTCGTGCCCTGAACCATCGGCCGGCGCGGGCATTCTGCAATTGGGAAGGACTCTCATCTCGTCGCGGTCGGCTAGAATGGCAGCCTCCCGAAATTCCCCGCGAACCTCCGGCATGTCTTCCGCTTTCGGCACCGCCACGGTGCTTTCGGTCCACCACTGGACCGACGCCTATTTCAGCTTCACCACCACCCGCGACGACGGCTTCCGCTTCGAGAACGGCCAGTTCGTGATGATCGGGCTCGAAGTCGACGGCAAGCCGCTGATGCGCGCCTACTCGATCGCCAGCGCCAACTGGGAAGAAACCCTGCACTTCTTCAGCATCAAAGTGCAGGACGGCGCCCTGACCTCGCGGCTGCAACACCTCCAGCCCGGCGACACGATCCTGATCGGGCGCAAACCCACCGGCACGCTGCTGATCAGCGATCTCAAGCCCGGCCGCAACCTCTACCTGCTCGGCACCGGCACCGGCTTGGCGCCGTGGCTGTCGATCATCAAGGACCCGGAAACCTACGTGCGCTTCAACCGGGTGATCCTCACCCACGGCGTGCGCCACGAGCACGACCTCGCCTATCGCGAGTACTTCGAGAACGAGCTGCCGCGGCAGGAGTTCATCGGCGAGCTGGTGCGCGAGAAGCTGCTGTACTACCCGGCCGTGACCCGCGAAGACTTCGCCAACCGCGGCCGCCTGACCGAGTTGATGGCCAGCGGCGCGATGCAGCGCACCCTCGGCCTGCCGGAGATTTCGTCGGAGAACGATCGCTTCATGATCTGCGGCAGTCCGCAGATGCTGGCCGACCTGCGTGCCTTGCTGGACGGCCGCGGGTTTGCCGCGTCGCCGCGCATCGGCACGCCGGGCGATTACGTGTTCGAGCGGGCTTTCGTCGAAAAGTGAGGCTGACCCGGGCGCTCATCAGCCTCTGGCCAGCGCCCGTTCGACGTCCGCCTCCAGCGAAGCGGGCCTGGCCGTCGGCGCATGCCGGGACAGCATCTGCCCGTCGCGGCCGATCAGGAACTTGGTGAAATTCCATTTGATCGCGCCGGTGCCCAGCACGCCGCGCCGTTGCCGCTTCATCCATGCCCACAGCGGGTCGGCGCCGGCGCCGTTGACGTCGAGCTTGGCCGACATCGGGAAACTCACGTCGTAATGCAACGCGCAGAAGCCGCGGATTTCCGCTTCGTCCCCCGGCTCCTGATGGCCGAACTGGTCGCACGGGCAACCGATCACCACCAGCCCGCGCTTGCGATGGGCGCGCCACAAGGCTTCCAGCCCCGCATATTGCGGGGTGAAGCCGCAGCGCGAAGCCACGTTCACCACCAACAGGGCACTGCCGCGCCATTGCGCAAGCGGCAAGGCCGCCCCGTCGATGCCCGGCAGCACGAAACCGAATGCATCGCTCGTTTCTTCGATGATTTGCATCGGCCCAGCATAAGACCGTCGACGCGATGCGTGCCATGCCTTTCGTCATGCAGGCGATTGCCCGACATCGGCTAGGCTCGGACAACTGACCAACGCCAAGGAAACCGCCTTGAACCATCGCCTCGCCCTCGCGCTGGCCGCAAGCCTCGGACTCGCCATGCCCGCCCATGCTTCCACCGGCACGCCCGCCACGCAATCCGTGCAGCAGGCCAATCCCTTCTTCCACGAAAGCCCGCTGCCGCTGCATTACCCGCAGTTCGACAAGATCAAGGATGCCGACTTCGCACCGGCCTTCGATGCCGGCATGGCCGAGCAGTTGAAGGAAGTACGTGCGATCGCCGACAACCCGGCCCCGGCCACGTTCGACAACACCATCGTGGCGATGGAAAAGACCGGCCAGCTGCTCGACCGCGCCACCACCGTGTTCTTCAATCTGGTGGGCACGGACACCAACGACACCCGCAAGAAGCTGCAGGCCGAATATTCGGGCAAGTTCGCCGCGCACCGCGACGCCATCGCGCTGGACGGCAAATTGTTTGCGCGCATCCAGTCCGTGTACGACCGCCGCGATGCCCTCAAGCTCGACCCGGAAAGCCGGCGGCTGGTCGAGAGGTATCACGAAAACTTCGTCCGCGCCGGCGCAAAACTGTCCGATGCCGACAAGGCCCGGCTGAAGGCGATGAACGCCGAGCTGGCCAGGCTCGGTACGCAGTTCAGCCAGAACGTGCTGAACGAGGTCAACGCCTCGGCCGTGGTGGTGGATGACGTCAAGCAGCTCGATGGCCTGTCCGCCGAGCAGATCGCCGCCGCCGCGCAGACCGCAAAGGACCGTGGGCTGGAAGGCAAGTACGTCATCGCCCTGCTCAACACCACCGGCCAGCCGCCGCTGACCAACCTGACCGACCGCATGTTGCGCCAGCGCATCTATCAGGCCTCCATCGCGCGCGGCAGCCGCGGCGGGCCCTACGACAACACCACGCTGGTGTCGCGGATCATGACGTTGCGCGCCGAGAAGGCCAGGCTGCTCGGCTTCCCGACCTATGCGGCCTATTCGCTGCAGGACCAGACCGCGAAAACGCCCGAGGCCGTCAACGCGATGCTCGGCAAGCTGGCGCCACCGGCCGTGGCCAATGCCAGAAGCGAAGCCGCCGACCTGCAGGCGATGATCGATGCCGAACAGAAAGCCGCCGGCAAGCCGAGCTTCGCGCTGCAGCCGTGGGACTGGGCCTTCTACAGCGAGAAGGTGCGCCAGGCCAAATACAGCTTCGACGAGAGCCAGCTCAAGCCGTACTTCGAATACAAGAACGTGCTGGAAAACGGCGTGTTCTTCGCCGCCAACCAGGAATACGGGCTGACCTTCAAGGAACGCCACGACCTGCCCAAGTACCGCGACGACATCCTCGTCTACGACGTCTTCGACGCCGACGGCAAGCAACTGGCGATCTTCATCCACGATCCCTACGCGCGCGCGTCCAAGCGCGGCGGCGCATGGATGAACGCCTATGTCTCGCAGTCCAGGCTGACCGGCGACAAGCCGGTGGTCGCCAATCACCTCAACATCCCCAAGCCCTCGCCCGGCCAGCCCACCTTGCTGACCTGGGACGAGGTGACCACGATGTTCCACGAGTTCGGCCACGCCCTGCACGGCATGTTCTCGAACGTGGAATACCCGTATTTTTCCGGCACCAGCGTGCCGCGCGATTTCGTCGAGTTCCCTTCGCAAGTCAACGAGATGTGGGCCGACTGGCCGAGCATCCTGAAGAACTACGCCAAGGACTACCGCACCGGTGCTCCGATGCCGCAAGCACTGCTGGACAAGGTGGTGGCCTCGGCCAGGTTCAACCAGGGCTTTGCCACCACCGAGTACCTCGGTGCGGCCATGCTTGACCAGAACTGGCACCAGATCGCCGCCGGCCAGGTGCCCGATGCTGCCGGCGTGATGCCTTTCGAAGCACGCGCACTGAAGCAGGACGGCATCGACTATGCGCCGGTGCCGCCACGCTACCGCACACCCTATTTCAGCCACATCATGGGCGGTTACGCGGCCGGCTATTACGCCTACATCTGGTCGGAGGTGCTGGATGCCGACACCCAGCAGTGGTTCCGCCAGCACGGCGGCCTGAATCGCGCCAACGGCGACCGCTTCCGCGCCACGCTGCTCTCGCGCGGTGGCAGCAAGGATGCGATGGAACTGTTCCGCGACTTCACCGGTCACGACCCGCAGATCGAACCGCTGCTCGAAAAGCGCGGATTGAGTGCCGGCGGCAACTGAACCCCATCGGCCCGACGCGCCACCCTGCAGCCGCCCGGTCATCCCGGGCGGTTTGCATTCGGCGGTTTTCCACAGCGGCGGTGGACCATCGGTGGAACAGCATGTGGACAAGTCCTTGCAGCCCTTGAACGGCAGGCATTGGCGACGCTTTGGTCAATTATTCGCCACGGCGCAATCGTCGGGCCTGCCATCCGGCGCCGATCGTCACCGCGGCGCGACGTAACCGCCGGACACGCCGCGCGGGGACAGCACCAGTTGCCACAGTTGTGCGTGGCGGGTGCGGAACGTGGCCATCGACGCGGCCAGATAGAAGCGCCACATCCGCCTGAAGCGCTCGTCGTAACGTGCATCGAGCCTGTCCCATGCCGCCTCGACGTTGGCCCGCCACGCTTGCAGGGTTAGGTCGTAGTCGGTGCCGAAGTTGTGCCAGTCCTCCATCACGAACTGACCCTGATAGCCGTGGGCGATCTGTTCGGCCGAAGGCAGCATCGAATTGGGGAAGATGTAGCGTGCGATCCACGGATCGGTGCGGTGGCGGCTGACGTTGGTGCCGATGGTGTGCAGCAGGAACAGGCCGTCTTCGGCCAGGCAACGGCGCGCCGTCTCGAAATACGTGCGGTAGTTCTTGTCGCCGACGTGCTCGAACATGCCGACCGAGAGGATCGCGTCGAAACGCTCGTCCAGCTCGCGGTAATCCTGCAAGCGGATCTCCAGCGGCAGCCCTTCGCACAGCTGCCGGGCAAAGCGGGCTTGCTCGGCGGAAATGGTCACGCCGACGCCGCTGACCCCGTAACGTTCGGCCGCGTATTTCAGCGCCTCGCCCCAGCCGCAACCGATGTCGAGGATGCGCATGCCCGGCTTGAGGGCGAGCTTGCGGCAGATCAAATCGAGCTTGGCCTCCTGCGCATCGTCCAGCGATTGCGCATGCCGCCAGTAACCGCAGCTGTAGACCAGGCGTTTGCCGAGCATGGCCTCGTACAGATCATTGCCGAGGTCGTAATGGCGCTTGCCGACCTCGTAACTGCGCCGGCCGGCCTGCAGGTTGGTCAGGCGAGCGCGCACGGCATCGGCGATTTCGCCAAGGCCGTGCACGCGTTCGTCGAGACGTGCTTCCAGCAGCCGGCTCAGGAAGCCGTCGAGCGAATCGACGTCCCACCCGCCTTCCATGTAGCTCTCGCCCAAGCCGAGCGAGCCATGCGACAACACCCGTGCATGGAAATGCGGGTCGTGGAGGCGAATGTCGGTGGCGGCATCGCCATCGACGCGGATGCCGGCTTCGGCCAGCAGGGATTCAACCCGGGCTTTGACCCGTTCCGGCATGCCACACCTCCGGTTTCACCTCATTGCGCGAACAACTCCCGATACGCCGTCGCCACATGCGGCCGCAGCACCGAGGCCGGGACCTCGACCGTCTGCGTGCCATCCGAATACGGCCCTACCTGATATGGCGGGAACACGAAGCGCAAGGCCGCAATACGCCCGTCCGCCCCGGGCACCGGTTCGAACTGGGCAAAACTGGCCGGCTCCGGCTTGGTGCCGTCGTCGATCATCTGTGCGCCACTTTTCATGAGCTCGGCACGGTCCTGTGCGCTCAGACCTTGCGACGCATCCAGCCGGTCGGCCGCCTGCTTGCGCAGTTGCTCGCGCGCATACGCGGACACGGCCTGCCAGCCGGCCGCATCGGCAAGCAGATGTTCGGCGGTCAAGGCCTCGCCGCGCGCGGGCAGCCAGACGAAGCGCGCCACCAGCGGCATGCCGTGCGCACCGCCGGTATACAGGCTGCCGTCGGCGGAGACCGCGACCAGCGTCGAGGTGTCCACGGTCTTGCGGAAATCCAGCGACAATTCATAGGGCGCCCTCGGCTTTTCCGCTCCGAGGCCGGTGACCGCCTGATCCAGCTCGGCGCGCGCGGCCGCGGCGTAATTGCCCAGCAGCGTGGCCAGGCCCGGCGTGCGGTTGATGTCGGGCGGGAAGGTGATGCCGACCGTGCGCATCGCATCATGCTCGGCGACATCCTGCACGCCGCTGGCCGCCGGTTCGGGCACCGCGGCCACCACGTCCCCGGTGGTCGGCAGCGGAGGTGGCGTTTCGGCTCCCTGCTGGCTGCATGCGGCCAGCAGGCCCAGCAGCGCCAATCCGGAACAACGCACGATCCGATCCATCACTCGTCTCCTTGAGTCGATGGCTGCCAGTCTATGCCCCGGTGCCGGCCGCAGCCAACCATCACCGCATGGCCCGAACTGCATGCCGAAAATGACGCGGCACGTCACCTGCCGGCAATGGCGCGCCACCGAAAGCCCGACATTGCGTGCACCGGGCGCATGGCACGGAACCTGCTGGAAATTCGCACACATCATGCGAGGTGAACGAAATGGACATCCAAGTCGACCAGCCCGTCTGCGAAGACATCTCCGACAACGGGCAGTCCCTGCTGGAAGGCCTGTTCCAGCTGGTCCTGCAGGGACAGACCGGCACGGCCGCCTACCTCCAGCTGGATGCCGAGATTTCCCGACGCCTCGAAGACACCTATGGTGCGACGC